>Ga0209399_10001167_pt1 | contig 13947 bp, 12 predicted proteins | sample OV2TP3_FD_184130 | JGI IMG/M metagenome (GOLD analysis project Ga0209399, IMG submission 184130) | Hot spring microbial communities from Beatty, Nevada to study Microbial Dark Matter (Phase II) - OV2 TP3 (SPAdes) (version 3) | ecosystem: Environmental > Aquatic > Thermal springs > Hot (42-90C) ... | reverse complement strand
CGGACCGTCCCGATGCGCCTTGTGGTGCAGCCGGTCGCGTTACTCGATGTTGATCGCGGGTCTCCCGCGCAACTGCGATTTGGCCGCATGGAGCCCGGCGCATCATCGCCCCCCCGCGGCATCACGGTGACCGTCGTCAGCAATCTGCCCGGGTCGGATTCGGTGATCCAGTTCGTCAGAGAGCCGTGGGTCAATGCGCGGGGGGAGCTGTTGCCCCTTTCCGCTGTGCAGGTGACCGCCGCGTCAGGAGGGTCACCACTGCTTGACGGGACGCTGTTACCCCAGATGATCTTAGTGCCCGACTCGCAGCGGCTTTCGGCAGGCCGCATGGATCTGTCCTACCGCATGACCATTCCCGCTCAACAGCCTGCGGGCGTGTATCGGGGAACGATGTGGATCGCGCGGGGAAGCGGGGGCGGGCGGCAAGGCCTTCAACTGCCGGTGGAGGTGGAGGTGGCGTCGGTGTTGGCGCTCTCCATCGAGCGGGCTGACCGCTCGCCGGTCGAGTTGACCTTTCGTCACCTCACACCCGGCATGACGAGTTCACCCCAAACACTGACCTTCCAAATCCAGACCAACGTCGGCACGCGCTATGAAGTGTTCCAGGAACTCGCCTCCCTCCTGACCACCCCGGAGGGACGCCAGTTGCCCGAAGGAGCCCTCGTGTGCACGGGAAGCGGGGCAGATCGGGGACAGCTCAGCGCTCTGCAGCCCATGGCGGTCGTTCCGGGCAGACAACTCCTCTATCAATCTGACGCAGCGGGCACCCCTGCGGAATTCTCCTTGAGCTGCTCTGTCCGCATTCCCGCCGATGCGGCGGCGGGGTTCTATCAAAGCCGCCTGCTGTTCACGGTGACCTCGTCTTGACAAGCACGGGTAATTGCTAAAGAATAGGAACCGCACGTTCGGCCATCAGGCCGCAAAAGAGTCTGCAGGATACGGATGAAGCGACGCGCTCTTCTTGACGAACATCGCCTGACGGAACGCGAAGACAAAAGTTTCCACATTCTTGAACTGCTGCGCCAGCGCGGCTCTCTTACCCGGACCGAGCTTTCTCAAGGGACCGGGTTTAATATTGTCACCGTCTCCAATTATCTCAGTCAGTTTATCCAGCAAGGGCTGGTCCTCGAGCGCGGCTATGATATTTCCAGCGGAGGACGCAAGCCCATCCTCGTGGAGCTCAATGCCAAGGCGGGGTTTGTCGTGGGCGTGGACCCGGGCGTGATGGATTGGACGCGCAGCCGGGTGAGCATGGTCATCACCGATTTGCGCGGGCACATCGTGCATCGGGTGACCCGCCCTCGCGCGATGGAAAGCATGGATTACTTGCTGCAGCGCCTGGGCGGGATGCTGCGCGAATTGTTCCAAACCAGCCCCGTGGATACGAAGAAAATCCAAGGCATCGGCATCGGCTTGCCCGGAATCATCGATGAGCGGGCGGGCACCGTGCGGGATAGCCCTCATCACGGGATCCGCACCAACTACGTGGCGATCCGCAGTCAACTCGAAGAAGAGTTTGGGCTGCCGGTTCTCATGGGGAACGATTCGACCCTCGCCGGCTACGGGGAATTGCGCTTGGGGCTCGATCGCTCCGTCGACAATCTCATTTATCTCTACTCCGACGTCGGGGCAAGCCTCATCCTCAATCAACAGATTTACTGGGGCTCCGGAGGCAGCGCGGGCGAGTTGGGGGTGTTTGTGGCCTCGGAAGATGATTACCTCAACTGGATTAACAGCCCGTCCTTTGTCCTCTCGAATGCCTGGGATCTCGGGATCGCGTCTCAGGCCAAAAAGTTGGTGCAGGAAGGGCATGCCGTGGCGATTCGAGACTTGGTCCGTGGAGAAGTCGACGCCGTCAATTTTGATACCGTGTTGCAGGCGGCGCAGAGCGGCGATGAGTTGGCGCGTGAACTCTTGGAGCATGCCGCCACCCAGTTGGGCATTCGCGTGGCCTCTCTCGTCAACCTGCTCAATCCGGAAGTCGTCATCATCGGCGGAGGGCTTGAGAAGGCGGGGTCGATGCTGTTCGGGCCGGTGTGGAGGGCGGTGAAGAAATACGCCTATGAAGAAGCGACCTTGGTCGATATCCTGCCGGCCCAGCTGGGAGAAAACGCCGTCGCGCTGGGAGCGGCCTGCTGGGTGATTCGCGAAGTGTTCATCCAAGCCTAACACGGAGGAAGCCACGACACGTCAGATGAACGCTCCACGACGGCGGACGCGCGGACGGGCGGCTCCCCTTTTGATCGCGGCGCTGGTCGTGGCGGGGGGTGGAGTTGCGGTGCTCTCGTTGGGATCCTTGCAGCAGGTCAGGCGGTTGCGGCAGCAACTGACGGCTCGTCAACAGCAGCTGACCCAACTGGAGGCCCAGAACCAGGAGTTCGCTCAGCAGGTGAGCGAGCTGCAGCGGGAACGGAAAGAGTTCGAAGAACGGCTCTCGGCGTTGCGCACGCAACTGGCATCGTCATCGACTGAGCTGGAACGCTCGCGCGTCAGCCTGCAAGAGTTCAAAGATCAGTATGAAGAGATTGCGGAGGAGCGTACGCGGCTTCAAGCGCAACTCGCCAGCGTGACGAATGAGCGAGATCAGACCAAGCAGCAGTTGCAGCGCCTTGAAGAGCAGTACGCGCATCTCGAACGGTCGGCAAGCCGATTCCGCGAGCGTCTGGCCTTGCTGGATCGCGACTACCGCCTGGCGCTGGCCAAGCTGGCCGAAGTCCAGCCGGGTGCGTCTGCGGCGGTCGACGCGGTCAGCATGGTCTCCTCGATCCCTCCGCCGTCCACCGGTTCCGCCGCGGCCGACGCGCCACCTTCAACAGTCGCGGGAGCGATCGAGTTGCCGCCCATCGTCGTGCATAAAGAACGCGAGGTCACGGCCACGCCGATCGTCGGCCGCCTGATCCAGGTCAACGAACCGCATCGGTTTATCGTCGTCGATAAAGGCCGGCAGGATGGGGTGCAGGTGGGGATGGTGTTTTCCATTCTGCGCGGGAATACCCTCATCGGGCGGGCGACGGCGGTTCGCGTCCATCCTCGGCTCTCGGCTTGCAATCTCATCTCTTCGCATTCCCCGCAGGTGTTTCAAATCGGCGACCTGGTGGTCCAAGCGGCGGGATCGTAACGTCACACGCATCGCGGGGGCCCTTGCTCGGTGGTTTCATGAGGAAAAAAATTGACATCGGCACCGTGGCCAGGAAAGCCGGCGTGTCGACGACCACGGTGTCCCGAGTCCTCAATAACATCACGACCGTCTCGGAGCAGAATCGCCAGCGCGTGCTCCAGGCGATCACGAAGCTTCGCTATGCTCCCAACCCGAACGCCCAACGGCTCGCCTCCGGCCAATCGAGGACGATCGGCCTCATCATCCCGCGGTTCGAAGGCGTGTTTCATTCGTATTACGCCCTCGCCGTGCTCAAAGGGATTGGGATGGCGGCGGAGCAACGCCGCTATGATTTGCTCCTGCACCTGACCGATGGAACGACGGCCCCTGCGCCGAGCGCCGTCGCCGGCTTGCTCTTCGTTGATGTCTACGGGTGCGAGGACCTCCTCGATCGCGTCCTTGAAGCGGGGACGCCGACCGTGGTCCTCCACCACTATCTCGCTGATTTGCCGGTCTCTTGCGTCGCCATCGATAATGCGACGGCCGCCGAGCGCGTCGTGGACTACCTCGTGAAGCTGGGCCATCGCGATATCGCGACCATTACCGGGGATCTGAAGACGCAGGCCGGGCTGGATCGCTTTGACGGGTTCGTCAAGGCGATGAAGGCCCGTCAATTGCCGGTCAAGGACGCGTACCTGCGGTTCGGCGATTTCGGCCTGCCGAGCGCGCGCGCCGCGGCGGAAGCCCTGCTCGAATTAAAGGACCGCCCGACGGCCATCTTCGTCGGCAGCGATGAAATGGCGCTGGAAGCGATCAATGTCGTGCTGGCGAAACGGCTGCGGGTTCCCGAGGACCTCTCGATCGTGGGGTTCGATGATAATCCCATCGCGGCGCACGGCCGGGTGCCGCTGACGACGGTTCGCCAGCCCCTCAGCGAAATGGGCCGGATGGGATTGGAAGTGTTGTTGCAGCAGATGACGAGAAAGCGCGCGGCCCCGACCAAGCTGTTATTGCCGACGGAGTTGATTGAGCGCAAATCGTGTCGACAGACGTGGCTCGAGCGATGAGCGCGCCTCGCAAGGAGGATGGGATGCGGGCGGAAGAGACCCCTCTGAGAATCGCCGTGCTGGGCGCCGGCGGGCTGGGCAAGGCGGCGGCGAAGATCATCGGCATGAAACGGGAGCTGCGCCTGTGCGCGATCTGCGACAGTCACGGGGTCGTCATATCTTCGGCAGGAGTGGACGTGGAGGCGATCGCGTCGCTCTCCGGAGATTTGGTCAGCGGCTATCGCCAGGCGACCGAGGCGCGGGAAGCCGACGGGGGCGGCGTGCAGGTCGCGACGCGCTGCGACGCGCGCTCGTGCGACGATCCCCTCGGCGCGTTGGTGGAGCGCGCGGAGGAGTTCGACGCGATCCTGGTGACGCTGCCCAATCTGCCCAATGAATTTATCCCCCGGGTCATCGAGCGCTTCCTGTCGACGAAGACCTCGCTCGTGCTGGTCGATGTGCTCAAACGCACGCGGGCCGTGGAGCAGCTCTTGGCTTTGGATGCGCTCGCGAAACGATCGCGCAGCGTCGTCCTGACCGGCTGCGGCGCCACCCCGGGGGTGCTGGCGGCCGCGGCGGTGCTGGCGGCGCAATCCTTTGTCGAGGTCGAAAAGGTCGATATCTGGTGGGGGGTCGGGATTGCGAATTGGGAAGCCTACCGAGCCACGATTCGAGAAGATATCGCGCACCTGCCCGGCTGCAGCGTCGAGCGCGCGAAGGCGATGAGCGACGCGGAGATCGACGCGCTGCTGGAGCGGACCGACGGGCTCTTGGAGCTGCGGCACATGGAGCACGCGGATGATGTGCTGCTGCAGCGTGCCGGGGTCGTCGACCGTCGTGATCAAGTCGAGGTGGGCGGCGTCATGGACACGCGGCATGCGAAGAAGCCCGTGTCGACCACCATGACGTTGACCGGCACCACGTTCGATGGCAAGCGCTCCAGCCATCGCTTCATTCTGGGCGATGAGACGACGATGGCCGCGAACGTCATCGGACCCGCCCTCGGTTACCTCAAGCGAGGCGCGTGGCTCAAGGCGCACGGCCTCTTCGGGGTTTTTGGATGCACCGAGTTTCTTCCCATGGTGGTTCGGTAGCCGGCCACCCCGTGCCTTCCGCGCGTTCTTCAACGCTCGATTCGCTTCTCCGGCAGCTTTCCGATGAACTTCGCGCGCTTGACGCGCAGGGGCTTCGCCGCACGCTCGTCTCTCTTGAGGCGATCGACGGGGCCTGCGTCCGCGTGGGGGGGCGCCGGTTCATCAGCTGGTGTTCCAATGATTACCTCGGGCTCTCCACGCATCCCGCCTTGCGCGAGGCGGCCGCTCGCGCGGCGACCGAGTGGGGCATCGGCGCGCGAGCCTCTCGGCTGCTGACGGGGACGACGCCATGGCACGCGCGCCTGGAGCTCGCCCTGGCGGCATGGTTTGGCGCGCAGGCGGCTTTGGTCTATCCCAGCGGCTATCTCGCCAACCTCGGCACCCTCGGGGCCCTGGCGTCTTCCGACGACGCGGTGTTCGTGGATCGATGCGCGCATGCGAGCCTCATCGATGCCGCGCGAGCCAGCCGCGCCGTCCTGCGCGTGTTTCGGCATAACGATCCGGCGCATGTGGCGCACGTGCTCTCGCGCGCGAGCTCGGCTCGACGGCGGTTCATCGTGACCGAGGGCGTCTTCAGCATGGAGGGGGATCGCGCCCCGCTCGCGGAACTCGTCGAGATTGCCGAGGCCCATGACGCGCTGGTCTATCTCGATGACGCGCACGGAGCATTCGTGACGGGTGCGACCGGTCGCGGAACCCCAGAGGTCGACGGCATCGCGCACACGCGGCTGTTGTACATGGGAACGCTCGGCAAGGCCCTGGGATGCCAAGGGGGGTTTGTGGTGGGACCTCAAACGCTCATCGACCTGCTGCAGCATCAGGCGCGCACCTTTATCTATACGACCGCGCTCGCCGTGCCCGTCGCCGCGGCGGCGGTGGCGGCCCTGGAAGTCCTTGATGCCCACCCGGAACTTCGCGAGCCTCTTGCGCGACACCTCGCGTTTCTTCGACGCCGATGGCCCGCGAAGGAGCTGCCGGCGTCCCTCGCGTCTCATATTATTCCCATCGTCGTCGGATCAGCCCAGCGCGCCCTCGAGATGGCCGAGCACTTACAGCGCCGCGGCCACTGGGCGCTTGCCATCCGTCCTCCCACGGTGCCGCGCGGCCGTGCGCGGCTGCGGTTAAGCCTGACCGCGGCTCATACCGAAGCCCACCTCGAGCAGCTCATTCGCGCATTGCAGGACATATCCGAGGGGCGCCTTTCCCCCTAATGCGTCGAGCGAAACGCGTTCGCGGATTCTTCATCACCGGAACGGATACCGGCGTCGGGAAAACCGTCGTGGCCTGCGCGCTGGCGGCGTGGTATCGGCGGCGCGGGTACGATGTGGGCGTGATGAAGCCGGTCGCGACAGGCGGCCACCGCATGCGCCAGGGCAACGCTCGTCGCTGGGTCAGCGATGACGCGCGGCAATTGGTCCGGGCGGCCGGCGCGCGTGATCCATGGTCGCTGGTGAATCCGGTGTGCTTTCATGAACCGCTGGCTCCTCTGACCGCGGCGCTGCGAGCGCGCCAGGTCATTCGACTGCGGACCATCACGGAGGCCTTCCACCGATTAGCGGCGCGCCACGATTTGCTCATCGTGGAAGGAGTGGGGGGGCTGTTGGTGCCGCTGACCCCAACGGCGACGGTGGCGGATCTGGCTCGCCGCTTCGAGTTGCCCCTCCTCCTCGTGGCGCGCCCGGGGCTTGGGACCTTGAATCATACGCTGTTGACTCTGCACGCCGCGACGACGATGGGACTGGCCGTTTGCGGCATCGTGATCAATCACGCGCAGAAACCGCCGCGGGGTACGATGGCTCGCCTCGCGCAGCGGACGAACCCTGAGATCCTTCGGCGCCTGACGCGAGTACCGCTATGGATGTTGCCATTTCATACAGGTCGCGGCAACCATGAGATGTTCTCTCACATGGCTGCCAAGATCGTCCGCGAAGCCGCGGCGGCGAGCGAACATCTTGGCAGCACGTTGGCAGACCAGGCTCGTGGTTGACACTCCCGAGGGGCTATGGTAGATTCAGCACGTTCTTACGCTTCGCCACGGAGACGGATCACACATTTCGCGAGGAGGAAGCGCATGACGGGCAGGTTCATGGACCGTTCGAGGTGGAATGGGACGCGGTCGGCGGGCAAGTCGCTGGTTCCGTGGCTCGGAGTGCTCGCGGCGTTTTCCATGGCGGTGGCGGCCGTCGCGATCGTCTTGCAGCGCCAAGAGTATCAAAAGCGCCAAGCCAAAGAGCGGGAGCTGACCCTCGCCATTGGAGAACGGGATGCGCTCAGGAATCAAGTCGAAGAACTTCAACGGGTGAAATCGCGGATTGAAGAGGACGTCGCCGGCGCGCGCAGGGATTTGGCGGAAGCGCAAGGGAAGATAGCGCAGGCGACGGAAGCTCAGCAGACCCTCTCGCGCTGGTTGGAAGAGCGAGACCAGCACGTGGCCCAGCTGACCCAGCAGTTGGAGCAAGCCCGCAGCGAATCTCGGCAAGCCGCCGCGAAACTTTCCGAGCTACAGACCGAGCGCGAGACGATTCGGAAACAACTCTCCGAGCTGCAGCGCACGAAAGGCGACCTGGAATCGAAAATGACGGAGCTCTCGCGGCGCCCGACCGTGGAGCTTGAAAAGGTCCTTGTCACGGATGCGCGCGCTCCTGCATCGAAGGTTTCTCCGGCGGTCCCGGCGGCGCGCCGCTCGCCCGATGGCCAAGTGGTCGTCATCAACCGTGAATATGATTTCATCGTGATGAATCTCGGCAAAAATCACGGGCTCTCCATCGGACAGGAATTCCAAGTGGTTCGCGGCGATGCGGTGTTGGGCCGGGTGAAAGTGGAAAAAGTGTACGACGAGCTCTCGGCCGCGGCGATTCTGCCGGAATCGCGCAAGGACGAGATTCATGAAGGGGATGCGGTCAAGGCGCTGGAGCAGGCGAGCAGCGCCGCCGACGTTCGCGCCGGTTAATCGTCTCACTCGACGAGGAGCGCTTCACATTCCCCCGTGCACCCGCGCGGGGGATTTTTTGTGAGCAGGAGCGCGCATGGATGTGCGGATTTCCTCAGCGCAGCGGCTGAGAGGCTCGCTGAATCTCCCCCCCGATAAATCCATTGGCCAACGGGCGGCGCTGCTCGCAGCGCTGGCGCGAGGCACCACCGAGATTCGTCCATGGCCCGACGCCGATGATTGCCAACGAACGCTGGAACTCATCCAAGCCTTGGGAGTTGCGGTGATGGCGTCCTCAGGGTCCGTGCGCATTGAGGGACGGGAACTTCACGGCCTGCGCGCGCCCTCCCGCGAGTTGTTCTGTGGAGAGTCCGGCACGACCTTTCGGCTGGCCGCAGGCGTGTTGGCCGGGCAGCCGTTTGAGTCGCGGCTCACCGCCGGGACGGGCTTGTCCCGTCGCCCGATGAAGCGCATCGTGGAGCCGCTCATGCAGATGGGGGCGCGGGTGCAGGGAAGCGGATCATCGGCGGACGTCTCGGAGTGCTACCCTCCGCTGACGATCCGCGGCGCTGTTCCTCTGCGGGCGATCCGTTATGCGCAGCGCCTGCCGAGCGCCCAAGTCAAATCGGCGATCCTCCTGGCCGGTTTGTTTGCCCGAGGAGGCACCACGATCATTGAGCCAACGCCGACGCGCGATCATACCGAGCGCTTGCTGCGTCATTACGGGGCGGCGGTGCGGCGTCAGGGATCAGAGATCACGCTCGAATCGCAGCCGCTCGTGTCGCCGGGAACGCTCAGCCTCCCCGGCGATGTTTCGAGCGCGGCGTTCGTTGCCGTCGCGGCCGCGGCCATCCCGGACTCGCGCGTGACGCTTCATGAGGTCGGGCTGAATCCGACGCGCACCCAGTGGCTTCAGGTGCTCGCGCGGATGGGCGCCTCCATCCGGACGCAGGTCGAGGAGCAGGCGTGGGAGCCGTGGGGGACCATCACCGTCGAGGCGCGCCCCTTGCGCGGGGCGACCATTGATGCCTCCGAGGCCCCCAGCCTCATCGATGAGTTGCCCATCCTCATGGTCGCCGCGGCGGGAGCGCAGGGGCGCAGCGTGTTTCATGGTCTCGCGGAGCTTCGCGTCAAAGAAACGGATCGGATGCACTCCATGGTCGCGGGATTGCGCCAGCTTGGCGCGCAGATTCGCCTCATCGAGCCGGACACCGTCGAAGTCATCGGGGGACCTCTCCAAGGCGGCGCCGTGGAAGGAGCCGGAGATCATCGCACGGCCATGAGTTTGGCGGTGGCGGGGTTGATGGCGCGCGGAGCGACCACGATCCGGGGAGCGGAGTGCGTCTCCAAATCCTTCCCGGAATTCTTCGAGCAGCTTCGAGGACTGGCCGGTTCGACGACGGTAAAAACCGTTGACAACGGCTAGAGGCCTTTGTTAGGATGGCCCCCACGCATGTTCAAATCCCTGGTACGTCGACTCGGCGAAGCCCTGCGAACCGGCGCCAATTCCCTCCTCGGCCTGTTCTCCAACGACATTTCCATTGATCTCGGGACCGCGACGACCCTCGTCTTTGTCAAAGGCCGCGGGATCGTGCTGTGCGAACCGTCCGTCGTCGCCATTCAACGCGGGTCGTCCCGCGTGCTCGCCGTCGGCGATGAAGCCAAGCGCATGATCGGCCGCACGCCGGGCAATATCTCCGCGATCCGTCCGATGAAAGACGGGGTCATCGCCGATTTTGAAGTGACCGAGGCCATGCTGCGCTACTTCATCAAAAAGGTCCAGCCGCGCAAATTGAACAAGCCGCTCGTCGTCGTGGCGATTCCCTCCGGGATCACCGAGGTGGAGAAGCGGGCCGTGCGGGACTCGGCCCTGCGCGCGGGAGCGCGCGAGGTCTTCCTCGTCGAGGAGCCGAAGGCGGCGGCGATCGGCGTCGGGCTGCCGATCCACGAGCCGGGGGGCAACATGATCATCGACATCGGCGGCGGCACCACCGAGATGGCGGTCATTTCCCTCGACGGCATCGTCGTGTCGCGCTCGATTCGCATCGCGGGCGATGAAATGGATCAAGCGGTCATCGAGCATATCCGCAAAGCCTATAACCTCATGATCGGGGAGCGGACGGCCGAGGAGATTAAAATCCGGATCGGCTCGGCGTATGCGCTCGATCAGGAATTGACCATGGAAGTCCGCGGCCGCGATCTCGTCACCGGGCTTCCGAAGACGGTCACCATCACCTCCGAAGAGGTCCGCGAAGCGCTCTCAGAACCGACCCGATCGATCGTCGAAGCGGCGCGGCTGACGCTCGAGAAGACCCCGCCCGAGCTCTCCGCCGATCTCATTGACCGCGGGATCGTGCTGGCCGGCGGCGGCTCGCTGCTGAGAGGCATAGATAAGCTGATCGCCGAAGAAACCGGGTTGCCGGTGCATATCGCCGAAAACCCGGTGACCGCGGTGGCCCTGGGAGTCGGCAAGGGCCTTGAAAATATCCGGTACCTGCGCACCCGAATTGCCGTCTCGACCCGCCCAGAGCTGTAATTCTTGAAGCCGTGAGGCGGTTCGTTCGTCGTCCTCGTCTCGCATGCGCCAGTCTCCTCGCGCGTTCCTTCCGGGTCTTGTCGCGGGACTGATCCTCCTCTTCCACGAACCCATCCGGCGGGAAGCCCTCACGATCCTCCGGTGGCCCTTCGCCGTCACCAAGGGCGCGGTCTACGCGCTGCTGCTGCTGCCTCGGTTGCCATCCCTCGCCGAAGAAAACAGCCGGCTGCGGACGACGTTGATGCAGCGAGAAGTGGAGGCGGCCCAGTTGCGGGAACAGGTGCGCCACACGCAGCAGGCGCAGGCTCTGACGAGCGCGCTCGCGGCCGAGCCGGGGATGGTCGCGTCGGTGATCGGCCGTTCCCTGGTGCCGACGCAACTGACCGTCTTGCTGGATAAAGGGCAGCGGGATGGCCTCACCCTCGAGAGCGTCGCCGTGGACACCTCCGGGGTGATCGGTCGGATCGCGGAGCTGCATCCGACGACGTCGCTCCTCCTCCTCGTGACCGATGCGGAGAGTCGCGTGGCGGCTATGGTGGAGCGCTCGCGGGAAATCGGGCTGTTGGTCGGCCGCCCGCCGGGCTCCTGCGAGTTGATCTATCTCGATGTCCGCGCCGATGTGCAGGAGGGGGATCGGGTGGTGACCGCAAGCCTGGGAGGGCCGTTTCCGAAAGGGCTGCTGCTGGGCACCGTGCGCGAGGTGGTGCGGGATGAGACGTCCGGATCCGCATGGGCCCGCGTGGATCCTGCCGCGCGGTTGAGCCGTTTGGAGAATGTGCTCTGCGTTTCCGGGACGACGAGATGATTCCTCATCGATGAGAAGCGCATCGCTGCCGGGATCCCTGGGCTTTCTCGCCGGCTGCTGGATGCTCCATGGACTGCTGGTGCAGCTCGTGCCCTGGGGCTGGATCGTTCCTGATCTGACCCTGATCGCCTTGGTGGTGGCTGTCGGGTACGCTCCGCAGCACTGGGTGCTGTTGTCGTCGCTGGCCGGTTTGCTGACGACGGTATGGACCATTGGCATGGGCCTGCCGGTGCTGCTGAGTTATGTGATCTTCGGAGGAAGCCTTCGGGTCTTGGCTCGCCGATGGGATGTGACGGATCAGCGGGTCCAGCGTCTGCTCGCCAGCGTCGGATGCGTGGGCCTGTTGATCGCCGGCCTCGGGCGGGAGGGGGCGTGGTCCGTCTCCCTCGCGGGCATCCTGGGGCTTCAGGGGCTGATGGCGGGTCTGGCGGTTCCCCTGGCGCGGCGGCTGCACGGTAGCGTCTTCAGGATCCATGACGCATGAGTCGCTTGATTCGATTCCAGGGCTTCTGGGTCGTCGCCTTCAGCATCTTGACCCTTCGCCTGAGCTACTTGCAGATTCTTCGAGGCGGCCACTATCGCCGCTTGGCCGAGCAGAACCGGCTGCGGTTGGTGTCGGAGCAAGCTCCGCGCGGGCTCATCGTGGATCGGGAAGGCCGCGTCTTAGCGACCAGTCAGACCACGTTTCGTATCGCCGTGGTCCCGCAAGAGACCCGCGATCCTCAACGCATCTTTGCCGCGGTGAGTCCGCTCGTGCATCAGCCCGTCGAGGCGCTCCAGCGCGAGTACGCTCGCTCGAGGAGCACGCCGTACATGCCGGCGACCATCGCCTCGCGCGTGCCGAAGGAGGTTGCGATTCGTCTCGAAGAAGAACGGTGGCGCACGCCGGGTCTGCTGGTGCGGCAAGAGATGGCGCGCCGCTATCCGGGCGGAAATTGCGCCGCGCATCTGTTGGGTTACTTGAGTCAACCGACGGCCGAGGAGTGGCCGTTGTTGAAACATTACGGGATTCGCCCGTACGATCTCGTCGGGCGGATGGGCATCGAGCGGCTGTTCGATGAGGCATTGCGAGGGCGATCGGGCGGGATGATGGTGGAAGTGAATCACCAAGGACGCCAGGTCCGGATGCTGGGTCGGCGCACGCCTCAGGCGGGCGAGAAGGTGGTCCTCACCATTGACGCGCAATTGCAATCGCTCATCGAGCAAGCGTTTGGAACGCAGCCGGGGGCTTGCGTAGTCCTGAATCCGGAGACGGGAGCCGTTTTGGCGATGGTCAGTCAGCCCGCGTTTGCGCCGGAAGCGTTCATTGGACCGGACCGAAACACCGTGCAGGGATTCCTGACGGATGCGAGCACGCCCCTGCTCAATCGAGCGACGGTCGGGACGTATCAACCCGGATCGATTGCCAAGCTGATCACGGCCATAGCCGCGCTGGAACACGGGCTGATCACGCCTTCCACGGTGATTCATTGTCCGGGCTCCCTGACCATCGGCGACCGCACCTTTCGTTGTTGGAATCGTGACGGGCATGGCTCCCTGACGTTGGCCGACGCCGTGATGCAGTCGTGCAATGTCTATTTTATGCAGGTCGGGCGCCGGCTCGGAGTCTCACGGCTGCGCGCGGCCATGGAGCAGGCCGGGTTGTCCCATCGAACCGGCTGGCCGATGGAAGAACAATCGGGGCATCTGCCGCAGCGCCGCTTGACCGAAGGGGAAGTTGCGCTCTTGTCCATTGGCCAGGGCGAGCTGTTGGTGACCGTCGTGCAGGCCGCAGTGATCGCGAGCGCCTTCGCCAATGGCGGGTGGGTGGCGGAACCGTGGGTCGTCAGCGCGATCGGCGGCCATTCCGTTGAGTCGCGGGTCCCTCGTCGTCGGCTCGGGTGGTCGGCGGCCTCCATTCGCGCGGTGCGAGGTGGCATGCAAGCGGTCGTCCGCAATCCGGCAGGAACCGGGCATCGCGCGTTCACCGAAGCGGTGAGCATCGCCGGCAAGACGGGGACCGCGCAAACCCATGTCCCAGGACGAACCCATGGATGGTTCGTAGGTTTTTGTCCCGTGGAGCAGCCGCGCGCGGCCCTGGCGGTCATGGCCGAGTACGGGGGATCGGGAGGCGAGCTGCCCACGGAGATCGCGCGGCACATCTGCGAGTATCTCGCATGGCCTCGTCAGATCTGAGATGAGCCGCCGCGGGTGGTCCTCGGCCGCTGCATGGGATCGCCGGTTGCTCGTGGCCTCTCTTGCGCTGGCGCTGATCAGCGCGGTGGTCATGGCCAGCGCTGCGTCGTCCGTCAATCCTCGTCTGGCGATCCGTCATTGGACCTGGATGGGCATCGGCCTGGCGCTGTGTTGGGGCGTGGCGAACACCGATTATCGTCGATGGTTGGACCTGTCGATTCCGGTCTATGGGGTGAGCCTGATCGTGCTGGCCATCGTCCCCATC
>Ga0209399_10001166_pt1 | contig 13949 bp, 25 predicted proteins | sample OV2TP3_FD_184130 | JGI IMG/M metagenome (GOLD analysis project Ga0209399, IMG submission 184130) | Hot spring microbial communities from Beatty, Nevada to study Microbial Dark Matter (Phase II) - OV2 TP3 (SPAdes) (version 3) | ecosystem: Environmental > Aquatic > Thermal springs > Hot (42-90C) ... | reverse complement strand
CGGACACACCCTCGCCGTGCACAACGGGAAGAAGTTCATTCCCGTGTACGTCACGGAGAACATGGTGGGGCACCGGCTCGGGGAGTTCGCCCTCACCCGCACCTTCAAGGCCCATGGCCAGGCCGAAAAGGCCGCCGCCTCGCCGACGGGGAAGACGTAGGCGATGCGGGTGGCCGTGCGAGCCGCAGCCGAAGGCGAGGCGAGCCTGTGATCACGACCGCCCGGGCCCGATTCGTGCGCGTCTCCGCGCGGAAGGCCCGCCTGGTGCTGGATCAGATCCGCGGGAAGCCCGTGGGCGAGGCCCTGGCAACGCTCGCTTTCACGCCGCGCGCCGCGGCCCGGATCATCGAAAAGGTGCTCCGCTCGGCGGTCGCGAACGCGGAGCACAACCACCAGGTCCGAAACCTGGACGACCTCCGCGTGGTCCAGGCGATCGCCGACGGCGGCCCGTCGATGAAGCGCGTGCAGCCACGGGCCATGGGCCGGGCCTTCTTCATCCGGCACCGGACGAGTCACGTGACCATCGGCGTGAGCGATGAGACGAACGGCGCGCGGCGCGAGACGCCGCGGCGCGAAGAGCGCCCGGCGGCTCGGGCGGCGGCGCCCGCGCTGGAAACGCCCGAGAAGCGGCCGCGGCAGCGTAAAGCGGCGGCCAAGCCGGCCAGCGGCCGGAAGGAGAAACGGGGATGATTCGACGCGCTTCGAGCGCCGGCTTTGCCGGCGCCACGTCTGGGGGGAGGCTCGGAAGGGGGGCGTAGCCCCCCACCGAGGGAAACGATGGGCCAGAAGACGCACCCGATAGGCTTTCGGCTCGGCTCGACGCGTACGTGGAGCTCGCGCTGGTTCGCGACGAAGAACTACGCCGACCTGCTGCACGAGGACGTGAAGATCCGACGCTACATCAAGGACCAGCTTTACCACGCGGGGATCGCGCGAATCGACATCGAGCGCTCCGCCAATCGCGCCCGCATTACCATCGCGACCGCGCGGCCGGGCATCATCATCGGCCGAAAGGGGTCCGAGGTCGAAAAGCTGAAGAACGAGCTGCAGGGGCGGACGGGCAAGGAGGTCTATCTCAACATCGAGGAGGTCATCCACCCCGAGCTTGACGCGCAGCTCGTGGCCGAGAACGTGGCGCTCCAACTCCAGAAGCGCGTCGCGTTCCGGCGGGCCATGAAGAAGGCGGTGACGTCGGCCCTGCGTCTCGGCGCGGACGGCATCCGGATCGCCTGCGCGGGGCGGTTGGGTGGCGGCGAGATCGCGCGCCGCGAGTGGTACCGCGACGGCCGGGTGCCGCTCCACACCATCCGAGCAGACATCGACTACGGCCTGGCGACGGCGCACACGACCTACGGGACCATCGGCGTGAAGGTCTGGGTCTTCAAGGGTGAGGTGCTCCGCGCGGCGCCCGCGGAGGCGTGAGGACACCCGCGCATGCTGATGCCCAAGCGCGTCAAGTACCGGAAGGCCCAGCGCGGGCGCATGAAAGGGAAGGCCCAACGGGGCTCCACGCTCGCGTTCGGCGAATACGCGCTGAAGGCGCTCGAGCCCGGGTGGGTGACGAATCGCCAGATCGAGGCGGCCCGCGTCGCGCTCACGCGGAGCCTGAAGCGGGGCGGGAAGATCTGGATCCGGGTGTTCCCCGACAAGCCCGTGACCAAGAAGCCGGCGGAAACCCGCATGGGCAAGGGCAAGGGGAACCCGGAGGAGTGGGTGGCGGTCGTCAAACCCGGGCGAATCCTTTACGAGATGGAGGGCGTGAACGAGGAGATCGCGCGCGAGGCGTTCCGGACGGCGGCGCAGAAGATCGGGATCGCGACGAAGTTCGTGATGCGGGCGCGGGCGCTGTAGCAACGGGGGCATCGGACGATGAAGGCCGCGAAGTGGCGTGATCTCCACGAGGACGAGCTCAAGCAGCGGGTCGACGAGCTCGCGGAGGAGATCTTCAATCTGCGATTCCAGCTGTCGATGGGCGTGGCGAAGAATCCGTCCCGGCTGAGCCAGGCCCGGAAGGATCTCGCGCGCGCCCACACCGTGCTCCGCGAGCGAAAGAAAGGGTAGGGACCGTGGGGGAGCGGAAAAGTCGCGAAGGCGTCGTCGTGAGCGACGCGATGCAGAAGACCCGGGTGGTCAGGATCGAGCGCGTGTACCGCCACCCGCGCTACCAGCGGGTCATCCGTCTGTCGAAGAAGCTCAAGGCCCACGACGAGGCGAACGAGAGCCGGGTAGGCGATCGGGTGATCATCGAGGAGACCCGCCCGCTGTCCAAAGAGAAGCGCTGGCGGATCCGCAAGATCCTGAGCCGCGTATCGTAGACGATGATCCAGCCGCGCTCGATGCTCGACGTCGCCGACAACTCCGGGGCCAAGAAGGTCCAGTGCATCCGTGTGATGGGTGGAGCGAACAAGCGCTACGCGTCGCTCGGAGACACGGTGATCGTGGCCATCAAGGAGGCCTCGCCCGACGGGACCGTGAAGAAGGGCGAGGTGGCCCGCGCGGTCGTCGTGCGGACCGTCAAGGAAGTCCGGCGAAAGGACGGCTCGTACATCCGCTTCGACCGGAACGCCGTCGTGCTGATCCGGCCCGACGAGAATCCCGTCGGGACGCGGATTTTCGGTCCCGTGGCGCGCGAGCTTCGGGAGCGCCAGTTCACGAAAATCATTTCGCTCGCCCCCGAGGTGATCTGATGGGCGCGCACATTCGTCGAGGTGATACCGTCGCCGTCATGGCCGGGAAGGAGCGCGGCAAGCGCGGCAAGGTCCTGCGCGTCCTCCGCGACAGCGGCCGGGTCCTGGTCGAGAAGGTGAACATGGTCAAGCGGCACCAGCGGCCCACGCAGAAGCTCCGGCAGGGCGGCATCATCGAGCGCGAGAACCCGCTGGCGCTGTCCAACGTGCTCGTCGTCTGCGGCCGGTGCGACCGGCCGGTCCGGACGGGAATCAAGGTGCTCGGCGACGGCCGCAAGCTTCGCGTGTGCCGCCGCTGCGGCGAGGCCGTCGACAAAGGCTAGAGGACATGGCGAAACCAGCGGGGTCAACGGCTCAGAAATCGCAGACGAAGGCGCCGGCCGGGAAAGCGCAGCCGAAGAAGGACGCTGCGGCCGGCGCGCCGGCGGCCAAGGCGCGGCCGAAGGGGACGGGCGAGGTCCCGGCGCGACTCAGGGAGACGTTTCGGTCCACGGTCGTTGCCGCGCTCATGAAGGAACGCGGCTACACGAATCCCTGGGCGGTCCCGCGCCTCGAGAAGATCGTCATCAACATGGGGGTCGGCGAGGGGCGCGAGAACGCCAAGGCGCTCGACTTCGCGACCGCGGACCTCGGCGCCATCGCCGGCCAGCGACCGATCATCACGCGGGCCAAGAAGTCCATCGCCAACTTCAAGCTGCGCGAGGGGGTCCCCATCGGGGCAAAGGTCACGCTGCGCGGCGCCCGTATGTATGAATTCCTCGACCGGCTGATCAACACCGCGCTCCCACGGGTGCGCGATTTCAAGGGCGTTCCGCCCAAGGGGTTCGATGGGCGCGGCAACTACGCAATCGGCCTCCGGGAACAGCTCATCTTCCCCGAGATCGTCTACGACAAGGTCGACAAGGTCCGGGGCATGGACATCAACATCGTGACGACGGCGCGGACGGACGAGGAGGCCAAAGCGCTCCTCACGCATCTGGGCATGCCGTTCAGGGAGTAGCTCGCCGATGGCGAAGACCGCGCTCATCATGAAGTCGCAGCGCCCGTCGAAGTTCCCGACCCGTCAGTATCATCGATGCCGGCTGTGCGGCCGTCCCCGCGGCTACCTCAGGAAGTTTCAGCTGTGCCGGCTGTGCTTCCGGGAGCTCGCGCTGCGCGGCGAAGTGCCCGGCATCGTGAAGGCGAGCTGGTAGTCCGCCATGCGCAGCGATCCCGTCGCCGATCTGCTGACCCGCATCCGGAACGCCAGCCGCGCCGAGCACGAGAAGGTCGATATCCCGGCCTCCCGCCTCAAGGTGCGGATCGCGGAGCTCTTGAAGGAGGAAGGCTTCATCAAGAACTTCCGGGTGCTCGAGGACGACAAGCAAGGGACGCTCCGCGTGTACCTCAAATACGGTCCCGGCAACGAGAAGATGATCTCGGGACTGGTCCGGGTGTCGACGCCCGGACGGCGCGTCTACGCGACCCACGACAAGCTCCCGACCATCCTGGGTGGAATGGGTGTAGCGCTCCTGTCGACCTCGCGCGGCGTCGTGACCGATCGGGACGCCCGCAGGCAGAAGGTGGGCGGGGAAGTCCTCGCGTACGTATGGTAGTGCGAGCGGTGAAATGAGCTAAGGACGGAACCATGTCACGTATCGGCAAGAAACCGATCAGCATCCCGCAAGGCGTGAAGGTGCAGGTGGAAGGCAGTCTGGTCCGGGCCGAGGGCCCGAAGGGCAAGCTCGCCCAGCCGGTGCCGGCGGGGCTCAGCGCGGCGATCGAGAACAATCACGTCGTCATCTCGCGCAGTGGCGACGACCGCCACGTGCGGGCGCTCCACGGCCTGGCGCGCGCGCTGGTCGCCAACATGGTGGCCGGGGTCAAGGAGGGGTTCGAGCGCAAGCTCGAGATCGTGGGGATCGGTTATCGTGCCCAGCTCCAGGGGCGGAACATCCAACTCGCGCTGGGCTACTCGCATCCGGTGATCTTCCCCCTGCCCGAAGGGATCACGGCCGAGATCGACAAGCAGGTCTCGATCACGCTCCGCGGCGCCGACAAGGCGCTCCTCGGCGAGACCGCGGCCAAGCTGCGCGGGCTTCGCAAGCCAGATCCGTACAAGGGCAAGGGCATCAAGTATGCCGGCGAGGTCATCCGCCGGAAGGTCGGGAAGAAGGCCGGGGCGAAATGATCATCAAGGATCGGCGCGCCTCCCGGGATCTCCGGCACCGTCGGATCAGGCGGTACGTGCGGGGCTCGGCGGACCGGCCCCGGCTCGCCATCTTCCGGAGCCTCAACCACATCTACGCCCAGCTCGTGGACGACGGGGTCGGGCGGACGCTCGTCGCGGTGGACAGCCGGAGCGCCGACTTCCGGCGGCAGCACCGCACCGGGGGCAACGTGGCCGCCGCGAAGGCGGTCGGCGAGCTCCTGGCACAGAAAGCGAAGGCGACCGGCATCGAGCGTATCGTGTTCGACCGCGGCGGGTACCAGTACCACGGGCGCGTCAAGGCGCTCGCCGACGCGGCGCGCGCCGGCGGGCTTGTCTTCTAGGAGCCATGTCGATGATCGAAAATCGGAGAGACTGAGTGGCGGAAGCGAAGATCGATCCGAGCGTCCTGGAGCTGAATGACAGGGTGGTGTCCATCAACCGCGTCGCCAAAGTCGTCAAGGGCGGTCGGCGGTTCTCCTTCACGGCCCTGGTCGTCGTGGGCGACGGCCGCGGCCACGTGGGCGTCGGGCTCGGCAAGGCTCACGAGGTTCCGGAAGCAATCCGGAAGGCGGTCGAGCACGCGAAGAAGGACCTGATCTTCGTCCCGCTCCGGGAGACGACGATCCCGTGCGAGATCACGGGGCATTTCGGCGCCGGGCGCGTGTTCCTGAAGCCCGCCGTGCCGGGGACGGGGGTCATCGCGGGCGGCGCGGTGCGGCCAGTGCTCGAGGCGGCCGGCGTGCAGGACATCCTCACCAAGACGCTCGGCTCGAACAATCCCCACAATGTGTTGAAGGCGACGATCGACGCGCTGCGCCGGATCAAGCGGCTCCAAGACTTGCATGCCACGCGCAAGCGCGGCGGAGACGGTGGCGTGACGGAGGAACCGGCCGGTGGCCGAGAAGAAGCTTAGCGTCAGGCTGATCCGCTCGATGATCGGGCTCTCCCCCAAGCAGGAAGCGACGGTGAAAGCGCTCGGCCTCCGCCGCATGGGGCAGCGGGTGACTCACGACGATACCGTGACCATCCGCGGAATGATCGCCAAGGTGCCGCACGTCCTCCGGGTGACCCATGAGGCTTGACGAGCTGCGCCCGGCACCCGGAGCGAAGAAGCGGCGGAAACGCGTGGGACGCGGGCCCGGATCGGGCCACGGGAAGACCGCGACCAAGGGCCACAAGGGCCAGAAGGCGCGCTCGGGCGGGGGCAAGGCCGGCGGCTTCGAAGGCGGCCAGATGCCGCTCTACCGGAGGCTGCCGAAGCGCGGGTTTCTGCCGCACGGCGGCAAGACGGAGTACGCGGTGGTGAATCTGAAAGCCCTCGGATCGTTCACCGCCGGAAGCGTGGTGGACCCGGGAAGCCTGGTCACGGCCGGCCTCGTCAAGAAGGGCGCGTCCGGGCGCGTGAAGATCCTCGGCGAGGGTGACGTCGCCCACGAGCTCACCGTCAGGGCGCACGCCGTGAGCGGCTCGGCGCGGGCGAAGATCGAGGCGAGGGGCGGTCGCGTGGAGCTCCTCGGGGGCGAGGTGGCGGGGTCGTGATCGAGAGCCTGCAGAGCTTTCAGAACGTCTTCAAGATCCCCGAGCTGAAGCGGCGGATCCTCATGACCGCCGCGCTGCTCGTGGCGTACCGCCTCGGCGCCCACGTGCCGACCCCCGGCATCGACGGGGCCGCCCTCGCCCAGTTCTTCGATCAGGTCCAGGGCACGCTCCTCGGCATGGTCGACCTCTTCTCAGGCGGGAACCTCCGACGCCTGTCGATCTTCGCGCTGGGCATCATGCCGTACATCTCGGCGTCGATCATCCTCCAGCTCCTCACGGTCGTCATCCCGGCCCTGGAGCGGCTCGCCAAGGAAGGCGAGGCCGGGCGCAAGAAGATCACCCAGTACACCCGGTACGGCACGATCGTCCTCTCCGCCGTGCAGTCGCTCGGGATCGCGTACGGGCTCGAGAGCATGCGGAGCCCGACGGGCGTCTCCATCGTCCCCACGCCGGGCTGGGGCTTCCGCCTCCTCACCCTGGTCACGCTCACCGCTGGGACCGCGCTGATCATGTGGATGGGCGAGCAGATCTCCGAGAAAGGCATCGGCAACGGCATCTCGCTCATCATCATGGCCGGGATCGTCGTCCGCCTGCCCTCGGCCATCACGGCGTCGTACACCCTCATCACGACCGGCGAGCTGAAGCTCTTCGTGTTCGGCACGATCGTGCTGATGATGGTGGGGGTGACCGCGGCGGTCGTCCTCATGCAGGAGGGCCAACGAAAGATCCCGGTGCAGTACGCGAAACGGGTCGTGGGTCGTCGGGTCTACGGCGGACAGTCGACGCACATCCCGCTCCGGATCAACACCGCGGGCGTCATTCCCGTCATCTTCGCCTCGTCACTCATCCTGTTCCCCGCGACACTCACGCGGTTCGCGCCTCACCCGTGGATGCAGGCGATCGCCGACGCGTTGTCGCCGGGACGGTTCACCTACACGCTGCTGTACATGGGGCTGATCGTCTTCTTCACGTACTTCTACACGGCGATCGTCTTCAACCCGATCGACCTCGCCGACAACATGAAGAAGTACGGCGGCTTTATCCCGGGCGTGCGGCCGGGAAAGAAGACCGCGGAGTACATCGACCGGACGCTCACGCGGATCACGCTCCCCGGCGCGCTCTTCCTGGCGCTGATCTCGGTGCTGCCAGACTTCCTGATCCAGTGGTTCAACGTCCCGTTCTACTTCGGAGGCACCAGCCTCCTGATCGTCGTCGGCGTTGCCCTCGACACGGTCCGCCAGATGGAATCCCATCTTCTGATGCGAAATTACGAAGGGTTCCTCAAGAGATCCAAGGTGCGGCCGACTGGCGCGTTCGCGCGACGGACGTGAGCGTGCGAGTCGCGTTTCTCGGGCCCCCGGGGGCCGGCAAGGGGACGCAGGCGCGCGAGCTGGCGCGCGAGTGGGGAATCGCGCACCTGGCCACCGGCGACATGCTCCGTGAGGCCGTCGCCGCGTCCACCCGGCTCGGCCTCGAGGCCAAGCGCTACATGGACCAGGGCGCCCTGGTGCCCGACGAGATAATAGTCGGCGCCATGGCCGAGCGGCTCGGAAAGGCCGACACCGCCACGGGCTTCATCCTCGACGGCTTCCCCCGCACCATCGCCCAGGCGGAGGCGCTGGAGCGGCTGCTGAAAGATGTAGGTCAGCGGCTGGACGGGGTGGTGTTCTTCGACGTGTCGGAACCGGAGCTGCTCCGGCGTCTCACCGGGAGGCGGGTGTGCCGCGAGTGCGGCGCCACGTTCCATCTGATATCCGCGCCTCCAAAGGGGGACGAGGTCTGCGACCGGTGCGGCGGCAGCCTCTACCAGCGCGAGGACGACAGCGAGCAGACGGTCCGGAACCGGCTCGAGGTGTACGCGCGCCAGACGGCTCCGCTGCTCGACTACTACCGGCAGCGCGGGCGGCTCACGAGCGTGCCCGGCGAAGGCTCCATCGACCTCATTCGACGTCACCTTCGTCGAACCCTCGAGTCGATGCGATGATCGACCTCAAGTCGTCGCGCGAGATCGGGCTGATGCGGCGCGGCGGCCACATCCTGGCCGAGCTGATGGATTGCCTCCGGGCGACGGTCAAGGCGGGGATGTCGACCCTCGAGATCGACGAGGACGTCGAGACCTTCCTCGTCTCCCGAGGGGCCCAGCCGGCCTTCAAGGGGTACCGGGGCTTCCCCGCCACCGTCTGCGTGTCGATCAACGAGGAGGTCGTCCACGGGATCCCGTCGGCCCACCGGAGGCTGAAGGAGGGCGACATCGTGGGGCTGGACCTCGGGTGTATCGTAGAGGGGTACTACGCGGATTGCGCGTTCACGCTCGCGGTCGGCGACATTCCGCCGAACGTGCACAAGCTGCTCGCCGTCACCCGCGAGAGCCTCGACCTGGCCATCCACGAATGCCGGCCCGGTCAGAGGCTGTCCGACGTCTCCCACGCCGTTCAGTCGCACGTGGAAGCCAACGGCTTTTCGGTGGTGCGCGCGTTCGTGGGCCACGGGATCGGGCGCGCGCTCCACGAGGAGCCCCAGGTGCCGAACTTCGGGGAGCCCGGACGCGGACCACAACTACGGCCCGGGATGGTCCTCGCGATCGAGCCGATGGTCACGATGGGAGGTCCGGAGGTGCGGGTGCTCGAGGACGGCTGGACCGCGGTGACGAGGGACGGCAGCCTCGCTGCGCATTTCGAGCACACCATCGCTATCGGCGACGACGGCCCCGAAGTGCTCACGAGCAAGACGGGGAGGCCCGACGGATCCGGGCCGACCCTTTCTCAGGCCAGACGGAGCCACGACGCATCTGTCCCAGGCCACCCACGGCCCGAGGCGACCCCGGGGGCCCCGCTCCAGTGACCAAAGAAGACGCGATCGAGGTCGAGGGCACCGTCGTCGAGCCGCTGCCGAACGCGATGTTCCGCGTGGAGCTCGAGAACGGTCATCGTGTGCTGGCGCACGTGAGTGGCAAGATGCGGATGAATTTCATACGAATCCTGCCGGGCGATCGGGTCAAGGTGGAGCTCAGCCCCTACGACCTGTCGCGCGGCCGGATCACGTATCGCTTCAAATAGGATCGCGATGAAAGTACGACCGTCGATCAAGGCCCGGTGCGAGCACTGCAAGATCGTGCGCCGTCGGGGCGTCACGCGCATCATCTGCAAGAATCCGCGGCACAAGCAGCGGCAAGGTTAGACGGAGGCGCGCATGGCACGAGTGGCTGGTGTGGACCTGCCCCGGGAAAAGCGGGGCGAAGTGGCGATCACGTACATCTACGGTATCGGGCGGTCCACCGCCCGGCGCGTCCTTCGCGACGCTAACGTCGATCCGAACAAGCGCGTGAAAGCCTGGAACGACGACGAGGTCAGCCGCGTCCGCGACATCATCGAGCGCTCACAAAAGGTCGAGGGCGATCTGCGGCGCGAGATCTCGATGAACGTGAAGCGGCTCATGGACATCGGCTCCTACCGTGGCATCCGGCACCGGCGCGGGCTGCCCGTCCGCGGGCAGCGCACGCACACGAATGCCCGGACCCGGAAAGGGCCGCGGCGCGGCGTCATGATCAAGAAGAAACCCACGGCGGCGGCCCCGGCCGCCGCGCCCAAGAAGGCAGGAGCGTAACCCATGGCAGAACAGGCAAAGCCGGCGCCCCGGAAGAAGGGCGGCAAGCGGCGGGAGCGCCGCGAGGTCCGCACGGGTATCGCCCACGTCCAGGCGACCTTCAACAACACGATCGTGACTCTCACGGACAAGATGGGCAATGTCGTCGCCTGGTCGAGCGCGGGCAGCGCCGGCTTCAAAGGCTCGCGGAAGTCCACCCCGTTCGCCGCGCAGACGGCCGCCGAGATCGCCGCCCGGAAGGCCATGGAGTACGGGCTGAAGCAGATCGAGGTGTTCGTCCGCGGGCCGGGAGCGGGGCGGGAGGCCGCGATTCGCTCGCTGCAGGCCGTGGGGCTCGAGATCACGGCGATCCGCGACGTGACGCCGATCCCGCACGACGGGTGCCGCCCTCCCAAGCGGCGACGGGTGTAGGAGGCGAGCATGGCGCGATACCGCGACGCGAAGTGCCGTCTGTGCCGCCGCGAAGGCATGAAGCTCTTTCTCAAGGGCGCCCGGTGCTTCACCGACAAGTGCGCCATCGAGCGGCGGAACTACCCCCCGGGCCAGCACGGCCTGAACCGGGGAAAGCTCACCCCCTTCGGCATCCAACTCCGGGAGAAGCAGAAGGCCAAGCGGATCTACGGCGTGTTGGAATCGCAGTTCCGCAAGTACTTCCAGTGGGCGGAGAGCGAAAAGGGTGTCACGGGCGAAACCCTCTTGCGCCTCCTGGAATGCCGCCTGGACAACGTGGTGCACCGCCTCGGGTTCGCCGCCTCCAGGCGGGAGGGCCGGCAGATGGTTGCGCATGGGCATTTCCAGGTCAACGGCCGCAAGGTGTCGGTGCCCTCCTATCTGGTGCGCGTCGGCGACATCGTGCAGCTCCGGCCCACGTCGAAGCTCCAGGCGCGCATCGACGACAACGTCAACGCGGGCCGCGGACAGATTCCGCAGTGGCTCGAGCTCGACTTGAACGAGCGCAAGGGAACCGTCCGTAGCCTCCCGCTGCGCGAGGACATCCAGATCCCCGTCACCGAACAGCTCATCGTCGAGCTGTACAGCAAGTAGGCGAAGAGATGCCACGTATCCCGTTCCAGAAGCCGAAGAAGGTCGAGTGGGAGATCTTGAGCGACCGGTACGGCCGGCTCGTCGCCGAGCCCTTCGAGAAGGGCTACGCGCTCACCGTCGGCAACTCGCTCCGGCGGACGCTGCTTGCGATCGTGCCCGGGGCGGCGGTGTCCTGGGTGAAGATCGACGGTGTGCGCAGCACGGACGCGAAGATCCCCGGCGTGCCCGAGAGCACCGTCGACGTGCTGCTGAACCTCAAGAAGCTGGCCATCCAGGTGCCGTCGGGGGAGCCGCAGACCATCCGGGTCGAGGTCACCGGGCCGAAGGTGGTGACGGGCGAGGACGTTCCCGAGACGGACATCGAGGTCGTCAACCCCGAGATTCAACTCTTCACCATCGAGTCCGCGACGCGCGTGAGTCTGGAGCTGGGCATCGAGGTCGGCCGCGGGTACGAGGCGACCGACCGCAAGACCCGACCCGTCCCGGCCGGCGCGCTGCCCCTCGACGCGGCGTACTCCCCCATCACGCGGGTCTCCTACAACGTCGAGATGTCGCGGCTCGGCAAGATCACGGACTACGAGAAGCTCATCATCGAGATCTGGACGAACGGCTCGGTCAGCCCGGACGATGCCCTGGCCCGCGCCGCGACGTTCCTCAAGGATCACTTCACGCCCCTGACGGCCGGGGTGAGCGCGATGGACGAGGAGGCGGAGGGAGCGGGCGGCGAAGAGTTTCTCCGGGAGGCGCTCGCGAAGCCGCTCGAGGAGCTGGAGTTGCCCGCCCGCGCGATCAACGCGCTGAAGAACGCCGAGCTCCACCTGGTCGTGGATCTCGTGCAGAAGAGCGACGCCGAGCTCGAGCAGGTGAAGAATCTCGGCGAGAAGTCGATCGACGAGATCAAGACCGCGCTCGCGGCGCTCGGACTGTCCCTCGGCATGCGGATCGACCCGGCGGTCCTCGGGGCGCTCGGTAGGGGCAGTGCGAGATGAGCGCTGGCCGCCAGCGCGAGGCGAGCGGTGAAATGATCGTGGTAGTGCGAGCCGAGGCGGTGCGACGGCCGAGGCGAGCGGTGAAATGATCGGAGATCGGGCACGATGAGACACCGCAAGGACGGCTACAAGCTCGGGCGCAGGACGCAGCATCGCTGGGCGCTCTTTCGGAACCTCCTCGTCGGGCTCTTCCGCCACGAGCGGATCACTACCACGGAGGCGAAGGCCAAGGCCGTTCGGGGTCTCGCCGACCATGTGATCTCGCTCGCCAAGCGAGAGAGCCTGCACGCCCGGCGCCAGGTCCTCTCGCTCGTCCCCGACAACGCCGTCGTGGGGCGGGTCTTCGACACGATTGCGGCGCGCTTTTCCGAGCGGAACGGCGGCTACACGCGGATCATCAAGACTGGCGTGCGTCGCGGCGACGGCGCCCCGATGGTCCTCCTGGAGCTCGTTGACCGTGCGGAGGTGCCGACGGACGGGAAGGGCAAGAAGGCCGACAAGAAGGAAAAGGCCCCGAAGGGCGAGGCGGGCGCCGCCGCCACCGGCAAGCGCAAGAAGAAGACCGCCGCCGCCTCTTAGCTCGGAGGGGGGCTTCGCCCCCCTTCCGATGCCTCCCCCCAGGAATCGATCGCGCGGGCAAAGCCCGCGCTCGAACGACACCAGTCAGACGGCCTGGGGTTCGACCTTACTTCAGATGTTGGCGGAAGAAGGTGAGGGTCCGTCGCCAGGCGTCGTCGGCCGCCGCCTTGTTGTAGGCGTCGGCACGCTCGTCGTTGAAGAAAGCGTGATTGACGCCCGGGTAGATGTGGATCTCCGACTGCTTTCCAGCCTTCTTGATGGCCGCGTCGGTGTCCTTGGCGACCTGGGGCGTGACGAAGCCGTCCATCTCGGCGAAGAGACCGAGCACGGGGCCCGCCAGCTTGGTGTAGTCGGGCTTCACGTTCGGGTGGATGCCGTAGAAGTTGACGCAGGCGCCGATCGACGGGTTCAGGGTCGCGGCGAAGAGCGCCAGCTGGCCCCCCATGCAGAAGCCGACGGCCCCCAGCTTCGCCGTCGAGGACTGGCCGCCGAGATACTTGGCGCCAGCTCGCAAGTCTTTTTCCGCCTGGGCGATGTTCAGCGCCATGAACAGTTTCCCCGCCTCGTCGGGCTCGCTCGCCGTCTTGCCGTGGTACATGTCGGGCGCCAGGGCCGTGAACCCTTCGGCGGCGAACCGGTCGCAGACGTTCTTGATGTGCCCCACGAGCCCCCACCACTCCTGGATGACGAGGACCCCGGGGCCCTTGCCGGCTTTGGGGGTAGAGAGATAGGCAGAGGTCGTGACGCCATTCGTCGGGAACTGCACCATCGTGCCAGCCATGCTTGCGTCTCCTTTCGGGCAATTTCACCGCTCGTCTCGGCCGATTTCCGAACGATCTCACCGCTCGTCTCGCGCCTCGGCGGCGCTCAACTCGCACTGCCACTCGGGGTGAGAGCCGGCGAGCCCCTACGGCGCTTCGGGCGGCGCGGCGAGGGGAGCGATCTTCACCGCGCCGACGTGCCGGGCGTCGGCTTCCAGCACCGTGATCGTGTAGCCGGGTATCTGGAACTCCTCGCCCGTTCTCGGAATCCGATGGAGCGTCGCCAGCACGAGGCCGGCGACGGTCTCGAAGTCCTGCTTGGGCAGGCTCCAGTCGAGCGCCTCGTTCAACTCGTCGATGTGGGTGCGCGCCGCAACCCAGTAGCTGCCGTCAGGGAGCCGCTCCACCGAGGCCGGCGTCCGATCGTGCTCGTCCTCGATCTCACCGACGATCTGCTCGACGATGTCCTCGAGTGTCACGATACCTGTGCTGCCGCCGTACTCGTCCACCACCACGGCCATGTGATTGCGTGCGCGTTGCATCTCGCGGAGGAGGT
>Ga0209399_10001165_pt1 | contig 13961 bp, 13 predicted proteins | sample OV2TP3_FD_184130 | JGI IMG/M metagenome (GOLD analysis project Ga0209399, IMG submission 184130) | Hot spring microbial communities from Beatty, Nevada to study Microbial Dark Matter (Phase II) - OV2 TP3 (SPAdes) (version 3) | ecosystem: Environmental > Aquatic > Thermal springs > Hot (42-90C) ... | reverse complement strand
ACGACGGCCGCCTCAAGCACGTCGGCAAGCGCGTGGTGGTGGTGGGCGGCGGCGACACTTCGATCGACGTCGCCACGGTGGCGCGGCGCCTGGGACATATCGCGCACGGGCATGCCACCGACAACCCTGAGCTGGTGATCGTCGGCAAGGCGGCGCAGGACGTGGCCGAAGTGTCCGCGCGCCAGGGTGCGGAAGTGACGCTCACCTCGGTATTTTCGATCGACAAGATGCAGGCCAACCGCCTCGAGATCGAGCACGCGCTCGCCGAGGGAATCACGATCCGCGACGGCTGGGCGCCGGTGGAGGTACTGTGCGGCACCGACGGCCGCGCCACCGGTCTCAAGATCGCGCGCTGCGAGGCGAAGTTCGTCGGCCCCCGGCTCGAAATCAAGGTGGACGAAAGCACGGCCCAGATCGTTCCGGCCGACCTCGTCGTCTCCGCGATCGGCCAGGCCGTGGACTTCACCGGGCTGGACGGCTTCGACAACGGCAAGGGCCTCATGACCGCCGACAAGAACTACCAGGTGCCGGGCAAGCCGGGCTTTTTCGCGGGCGGGGACGTGTTGCGGCCGCATCTGCTCACCACCGCGATCGGCCAGGGCTGGATCGCGGCCGAGGGCATCGACCGGCTGCTGCGCGGCGAAGCGATCGAAAAGCGCCCGCGCATCGACGTGCACTCCTTCGACCTCATTCGCAAGATGCTGGAAAAAGGACTCAAGGTGGAAGAAGCGCCACACGCGCCGGTGCTCGGGACGGCAAACGCGAACTTCGCCGTGCACAACTACGAGGACCGGTCCGCGCGCTACGTGATCCCGCACGATGAGCTGTACCTCGGCCATTTCCAGTACACCGCGCGCCAGAGGCGCGGCGTGACGACGCTCACTGCCGAGCAGGCGCTTGGCAATTTCGAGGAGCGGCTCGAGGCGCTCGAGGAAAAGCACGCCGTGGCCGAAGCCAAGCGCTGCATGAGCTGCGGGCTGTGTTTCGAGTGCGACAACTGCGTGGTGTACTGCCCGCAGACCGCGGTGTTCCGCGTGAAGAAGGACAAGGCCACCATGGGCCGCTACGTGGACACCGATTACACCAAGTGCATCGGCTGCCACATCTGCGCCGACGTCTGCCCGACCGGCTATATCCAGATGGGGATGGGGGAGTAGCGAAGTGAGGCGCTGGACCGCAATCGCCGGAATCGCGGTTCTCGCCGTCGTGTCGCTCGCCTGGGCGGCGGGCGCCTCGCGCGTCGCGAAGCCCGTGGTCCTGATCGAACGTCCGGGAAAATGCGTCGAAGCGACCGAAGTGATGCGGCGCGATCACATGACGCTGCTGCTCGAGCAGCGCGACCGCACCATGCGCGACGGCGTGCGCACCAAGCCGCACAGCCTCGCCGGCTGCGTCGAGTGCCACGCCAGCTCGAAGACGGGCAGCGTGCTCGGTCCGCAAGGCTTCTGCGAGAGCTGCCACGCGTACGCGGGCGTGCGGCTCGATTGCTTCGAGTGCCATGCTGCCAAGCCGCAGAAGGCGGCGCTCGGGAGTGGCCGATGAGCGGCTGCGACCGGCGCGGCTTCCTGGGCACTGCGGCTGCGGCGCTCGCGGGGGTCGCGCTGGCGCCCGGAATCCGGCTGATCGACCTCGCCGGCGCGCGCGCGCCCGAGGAAGCCGCGAGCGGCAGGGTTCGCTGGGGGCTGCTGATCGACACCGCGCGCTGCGCGACCGGCTGCGACGATTGTGTCGCCGCCTGCGGCCGGGAAAACGGCCTGCAGGACACCGGCCGGCCGAGAACCGACGCGCAGTGGATCCGCAAGATCGACCTCAAGGACCTGCGCAGCGGCCGCGAGCATTCGGCGCCCGTCATGTGCCAGCACTGCGCGGAGCCGCCGTGCGTGGACGTCTGCCCGACCGGCGCCTCGTTCAAGCGCGCCGATGGCATCGTGCTGGTAGACAAGCACACCTGCATCGGCTGCCGCTATTGCGTGATGGCCTGCCCGTTCAAAGCACGCTCCTTCGTACACGAAAACGTCACGGAACAGAAGCCGGATGTCCCGCGCGGCAAGGGCACGGTCGAGGGCTGCACGCTGTGCGTGCACCGCGTCGATCGCGGGGCCACGCCCGCCTGCGTCGAGGCGTGCACCGCAGCCGGCCACGGCGCGATGGTGTTCGGCGACCTCAACGACGCGCAAAGTGCGATCGCGCAGCGCCTGCGCGAGCTGCCCAACCGGCAGTTGCGCGGCGATCTGCGCCTCGATACCGGCGTTCGCTATTCGGGGGTCTGAGAGAAACATGGCCGCGGTAATCCACAGGGAGCTTTCGGCAGCGGCGTGGCGCTTCTACGGGCCGCTCCTCGGCCTCGGCGCGCTGCTCGCCGCCGGGTTCGCCGCGTTCGTTCACATGGAGGTGAACGGGCACGTGGTCACCGGCATGGACAACCAGATCGTGTGGGGCGTGCCGCACGTGGTTGCGGTGTTCCTCATCGTCGCGGCCTCCGGCGCCCTCAACGTCGCCTCGGTCGCTTCCGTGTTCGGCCGCGTCGAGTACAAGCCGCTCGCACCGCTTTCCGCGCTCGTCTCGATCGCGGTGCTCGCCGGCGGCCTTGCAATCCTCGCGGCCGATCTCGGTCGGCCCGACCGCCTGATCGTCGCGCTGACCTACTTCAACTTCAAGTCGATCTTCGCGCTGAACATGTTCCTGTACAGCGGCTTTTTCGCGATCGTCGCGGTGTACCTGTGGTTCATGATGGAACGCCGCATGAACCGTCATTCGGGCGCGGCCGGCCTCGCCGCATTCATCTGGCGGATCGTGCTTACCACAGGTACGGGCTCCATCTTCGGCTTCCTGGTGGCGCGCGAAGCCTACGACTCGGCGCTGCTCGGGCCGGCGTTCGTCGTGTTTTCGTTCGCCTACGGCACCGCGCTTTTCCTCGTCACGCTCGACCTTGCGTACCGCTGGGACGCTCGGGCCCTGGATGAGGCCATGGTGGCGCGCCTCGGCCGCATGCTCGCGCTCTTCGTCGCCGCCTCGCTCTACATGACGGCGGCGTTTCACCTCACCAAGCTCTACATGGCGCGCTTTCACGGCATCGAGGCGTTCGTGCTGCTCGAGGGCGGCATCTACACGGCGCTCTTCTGGCTGGGGCAGGTCGGGATCGGCGGCGTGCTGCCGCTCGTACTGCTCTATGCGCCGCGCACCGGCAGGACGCGGGCCGGCGTGCTCGCCGCGGCGGTGCTCGTTGCGCTCGGCGGGCTGGCGCAGATGTACGTCACGATCATCGCCGGCCAGGCGTGGCCGCAGCCCATCTTTCCGGGCTGGCAGGAAACAAGCAGCTTCTTCGACGGCGAGATCCATCCCTACCGGCCGAGCCTGCCCGAGGTGGCGCTCGGCCTGGGCGGCGTCGCGCTCGCCGCAATCCTGATCGCGGTCGGGCTGAAGGCCCTGCGCTTCCTTCCCGACCGGTTCGAAACCGCCGGCCCAAAGACCGCTTTGCGCGCCGGCGCGTGAACCGCCGCGCGCGGCGCCGGCTCGGCTGATGCACCGCTTTCTCGTTTCCGCTTCGCACAAGTCCTCGGGCAAGACCACGCTCGCGGTCGGTCTTGCCGCCGCGCTGCGGCGCCGCGCGCTCTCGGTGCAGACGTTCAAGAAGGGCCCGGACTACATCGACCCGCTGTGGCTTTCGCTCGCGAGCGGCGAGCCGTGCCGCAATCTCGATTTCCACGTCGCGCCGCGCGAGGAAATCGCTGCCGCCTTCGCGCGCCACGGCGCCGCGGCCGACGCCTGCCTCGTCGAGGGCAACAAGGGCCTGTACGACGGGCTCGATCTGGACGGCTCGAACTCGAACGCCGCGCTCGCCAAGCTCCTCGACCTTCCGGTCGTTCTGGTGATCGACGCGCGCGGCATGACGCGCGGCATCGCGCCGCTCATCCTTGGCTATCAGGCGTTCGATCCGGACGTGCGTTTCGCCGGCGTTATCCTCAACCGCCTCGGCGGGGCGCGGCACGAGGCGAAGCTGCGCGCCGTGATCGAGCACTACACCGGCGTGCCGGTGCTGGGCGCGGTGCACGAAGAGCCGGACATCGGCATCTTCGAGCGGCACCTGGGGCTCGTGCCGGCGAACGAAGCGCCCTCCGCCGCGGCCCGCATCGAGGCGATCCGCGCGGCGGTCGAGCGCCAGGTGGACTTCGACGCGCTGCTGCGCCAGACCCGCACCGAGCACGCCCTCGCCGCACCGGCGGCAAAACGGCCCGCGGCGCCTTCTCAGCCCGCGGTGCGGATCGGCGTTGCGCGCGACCGCGCGTTCGGCTTTTACTATGCCGGCGACCTGGAGGCGCTCGAAGACGCCGGCGCCGAACTCGTGCCGCTCGACACGCTCCGTGACGCGAATCTGCCCGAAGTGGATGCGCTTTTCATCGGCGGCGGCTTTCCGGAATGTTTCGGGGCCGAACTGGAGGCGAACGCCTCGCTGCGCGGCCAGATCCGGCAGGCGATCGCGCGCGGCATGCCGGTGTACGCCGAGTGCGGCGGGCTGATGTACCTCGCGCGCTCGATCGCCTGGAAGGGCGAGCGGCGCGAGATGGTGGGCGCGATCGGCGCCGACGTCGTGATGCGCGAGCGCCCCACCGGCCGCGGCTACGTGCGGCTCGAGGAGACCGCGGCGCATCCCTGGCCGGGGGGCGGCGAGGGGCGCGAGATCCGCGCCCACGAATTCCATTACTCGAGCCTCGAAGGGCTCGATCCGGCGACGCCGTTCGCCTACCGCGTGCGCCGCGGCCACGGCATCGACGGCGAGCGCGACGGCATCGTGCTCGGAAACGTGCTCGCCTCCTATACGCACCTGCGCGCGGCTGGCGGCTGCGACTGGCCGGCGCGTTTCGTCGGGTTCGTGCGGCGCCTCGCGCGATGACGAAGGGCGTTCGCGTCTGGCTGGTGGGCGCCGGGCCGGGCGACCCCGGCCTGCTCACACTGAAGGCGGCGCGCGTGCTCGCCGCTGCCGACGTGGTGGTGCACGACCACCTCGTCTCCCCGGAGATCCTCGCGCGCGTGCCGCGGCGCGCCGAGCGTATCTACGCCGGAAAGGAGCGCGCCCTGCATACGCTCACGCAGGGCGAGATCAATGCGCTCCTGGTTCGTTACGCGCGCGAGGGAAAGCGCGTCGTGCGCCTGAAGGGCGGCGACCCGTTCATCTTCGGGCGCGGCGGCGAAGAGGCGCTTGCGCTCGCCCGCGCCCGCGTCCGTTTCGAGGTCGTTCCCGGGATTACCGCCGCGACCGGTGTCGCCGCCGCGGCCGGGATCCCGCTTACGCACCGCGATCTCGCGCAGGCGTGCGTCCTGGTCACCGGTTCAAGGCGGGGCGGCGAGATCGAGCTCGACTGGCACGGGCTTGCGCGCCCCGAGCAGACGATCGTCGTGTACATGGGGCTTGCCGGCCTGGAGCGCATCTCGCGCGAGCTGATCGGGCACGGGCTTTCGCCGCGAACCCCGGCGGCGATCATCCAGCAGGGCACCATGCCCGGCCAGCGCCTGGTCGAAGGCACGCTCGTTGCGCTGCCGCGGCTTGCCGCGAAGGCAAAGCTCCGCGCGCCGACGCTGATTGTGATTGGAAAGGTGGTGGGGCTGCGCCGGGGGCTCGGCTCGCTCGTCGGTGCGGTGCGCGCGGCGCCGGCGCGCCGCGCCGTGCGCCGCAAGGCGGCGCGCAAGCGAGCCTAGCGCCCCTTGTCGGCGCGAGGCTCGGCGACGCCGTGCTCGACCGCGAACACCGCCGCTTCGACGCGCGAGGAGAGCTTGAGCTTGGCGAGGATCTTGCGCACGTGCAGCTTCACGGTCTCGTGGCTGATGTCGAAGGTGCGCGCGATCGCCTTGTTGGTGAGGCCCTGCGCCACGTAGCGCAGGATTTCGCGTTCGCGTTCGGTGAGCTGCTCGAGCAGGCTTTCGCGGGCGCGCGCGCCGTGCTTGGGGTTGAGAAGATCGACGAGCTTGAGCGTCATGGCGGGTGCAACCACCGTCTCGCCGCGCAGGGCACGCCGCACCGCGTCCACCACGTCCTCGGGCTCCATGTCCTTCAACAGGTACCCGCGCGCGCCGCTCGCCAGGGCATCGGCCATGTCCTCCTCGGAGTCGCTCACGGTGAGAACGAGCGCGATCCCGCCCCAGCCCGAATCGCGCATCCCGCGCAGGAGCGCAAGCCCGCCGCGCGGCGCCATGTGCAGATCCACGATCGCCACATCGGGTCGGCTTTCCTGCACCAGGCGCAGCGCCTCGTCGGGCTCCCCGGTCGCGGCGACCACCTCGATCCCGTCGCGCCCCGCGAGCAGCTCCGCGAGGCCCTTGCGGAACAGCGTGTGGTCGTCGACCAGCAGGATCCTGACCGGGTGCGTCATGAGCCGGCAGACCGCGCCGCCGGATCGGCCGGAAAGGCAAGGCGCACGCGGGCGCCGCGGCGCGGAAGGTTGGCGATCTCGATGCGGCCCGCGAGCCGCTGCGCCCGCTCGCGCATGATGTTGACGCCGAGATGGTGGCGCAGGTTGTGCTCCTCGTCGCCGCCGGGCCGGCCGCCGAGCACGAAAAAGCCCGCGCCGTCGTCCTCGACCGTGAACCAGTACTCGCCCGCGTGCTCTTCCAGGGTCAGGCGGGCGCGCCCGGCGCCGGAGTGGCGCGCGACATTGGCAAGCGCCTCCTGCACGATGTGGAAGACATTGGCCTCCTCGTCCACCGTGAGATCGAGCGCGGGCATCCGGTTGTCGATCTCGAGCGCGATTCCGCACCGGTCCTGGAATCCGTGGGCGATGCCCTCGAGCGCGTGCGCGAGGCCCAAGGGGTCCATGCGGGTGCGGAACTGCGCGAGCAGCTCGCGCAGATCGGCGTACGCCTCGCCGAGAGCCTGCTGCAGCTCGGTGGCGTACTTCAGCGCCCGCGCGGTGTTCGCGCCGCGCAGCGCCTCGACGAGAAGCGCGACGTGCATTTTCATGTACGCCATGGTCTGCGCCAGCGAATCGTGCACCTCGTTGGCGATCATCTGGCGCTCGTTCATCACCGTCATGCGCAGGTTCTCGCGCGCAAGGCGCGCATTCTCGAGCGCCATCCCGAGATGCTCGCCGATCGAGCGGTAGAGGAGCTCGGCCTCGCGCGGCAGCGCACGCGCCTCGGCGAGAAAAAGGTTGTAGGCCCCCAGCACGCGCCCCTGGTGCGAGAGCGGCACCACCACCATGCTCGCGAATCCGCTGAACCAGGCGAGCGAGGTCACTCCGGCGCAGGCGGCGCCGGCCGGCCCCTCGATGACGGTGGCCGCGCGCATCGCCTTGCCGCAGGCGCCGCAGTCCACCGGCATCAGTTTCTCCGCCGCCGCCACCTCGGGCGGCATGCCGACGGAGGCGACCAGGCGCAGGTGCTTGCCGTCGGCCGTGACCACGCGCACCGCGCCGGCCGCGGCCCCCGCGAGCCGGATCATGGTGCCGAGAAAGCCCCCCAGCCAGTCCTCGATCGCGGATTCTCCGGGAAGGCTGGAGGTCGCTTCCGAGAGCACGTGCAGCGCGCGCAACGACTCGCTGCGCCGGGAATCGGGGGAGGGCGTGCCGACAGGACGGGGTTGCGTCATGCGCCGTACGCGGCTCAGATCGAAAGGGCGGCGGTGTCGCCCAGTCCCGCGCGTATGCCGCCGGAAGGGAGCTCGCGGGCGGTGTGCTCCCAGTGCCGCGCCCCGTCGCGGATTGCGCTGCGCAGCGGTTCCGCGCCGCCGGTCGAGCACCAGGCGCCGTACGCCGCAACGAGGGCCGGGAATAGCTCGCGCCGCATGCCGTCCAGTTGCGAAAAGTAGAAGTGGATCGAAGCCTGTGCGTCGCGCCCGAGGAGCGCGGGCAGGGTGCTCAGGCAGTCGGCAAGGTGATCGCGCACCGCGCGCGCGAGAAGCTCCGCGCGCCGGTCTTGGAGCGCCTCGAGCATTTCCTCCCAGGCCGGCCCGAGCATCTCCGCTGCGCGCGCCTCGCCCAGTTCATGCAGGATCGCGGTCTCGGTTTCCGCTTCGACCATGCGCTCGAAGGCCGCCTCCGCATCGGCAGCGAAATTCCAGCCCTCGAGCGCGCGCTGCAACGCGCCCTGGCCCCTGCGCGCCTGCCACAGCTCGATCTTCTCCCACAGCCAGCGCCGCAGCGCGTCGCGCCGCACGTAGACGGTGTCGCGCTGAAGCGCCGCCGGCGCGCCCGCGGCGTCGCGCGCAAATTCGCAGCCGCACACCAGCACGTCGACGCCGCCGCGCCGCTCGCTTCGCTCCAGCTCGGCAAGGAAGAAATGCGGCCGGTGAAAGCGTCCGTACCCGGCGCCGTATACGAGGCCCCGGCCGAGCAGTGCGCGGTTGAGCGCCGGTGCCTCGAACGCATCGTAGCGGCGACCCTCCAGCGGCAGCGGCTCGTAGCGTCCGTCGGCGATCGTGCTCCACTGCTCTTCGCGCTCGGTGAGCCAGCGCGACAATTCCTCGCGCGGCGGCTGCGCCGAAAGCGGCATCTCGTGTTCCCAGCGGAACAGCTCGCGCATCTGCAGCAGGTACGTGCACAGCGTCGCCTCGCGCGCGTGGCGCGCGTCGGCGACGTTGCAGTTGTGCTGGACCGCCTCGATCAGGCAGCCGAAATCCCGCATCGCTCCGTGCTCACCCATACCCCATTCTACGCGGCCGATCAGTAATCGTCGCCGATGCGCGGCGGTGCTTCGCGCGGGTTCATGAGCAGTTCCTCCGCCTCGAGGGCGTTGGCGCCGAACACGATCCGCACGGCGCCGCCCGCGCCCGGCGCGGCGCGCTGCGCCTTGGCGAAGCGGCTCGCCCCGGGATAGCGGTCGAATTCGCCCAGCGGCTCGACCCGCCGCAGCGGATCCTCGTACAGGCGATACACGTAATACGGCATCAGTGCGGAATCCAGGTGACGAGCTGCGCCGCTGGCAGGCCCTGCTCGGCAAAAAACTCCCGTGAGGCCGCGATCTGCGCCGGCTCGCCCGCGACATAGACGTCGCGCCGCGCGAGCGGCGCGAGATCGGCGACGATGCCGGCGAGCGCCGAGCGCACGGTGCGCGTCACTTCGCCGTGCAACCCGGCCCCGGCGACGAGCGGCACGTAGCGGAAACTGTCGATCGCCTCGGCCCACGAACGGCACAGTTTCGGGTAGTAGTGGTCGCTCGCGTGCGCCGCGATCCAGTAGAGGTCGATCGATTCGGCGCTTTCTTGCGCGAGCGCATGCTCGATGACGCTCTTCACCGGCGCGAAGCCCTGCCAGCCCCAGGCGATGAAGAGGAGCGGCCGGGCGCTATCCTCGCGCAGCACGAAATCGCCGACCGGCCCGGACACCGGGACCGCTTCTCCGACCCGCAGCCGCCCGAACACGTAGTCGGAAATGACGTTGGCCGGAATGCGCCGCACGTGAAACTGGAGCCGGCGCTCCTCGCAGGGGCAACTGGCGATCGGCCAGGTGGCGACCGCACCGCCCAACTCGAGGCGGGCGCTCTGGCCCGCGAGATAGCGCAGGCGGTTGCTGCGCGGCGTCAGAAGCTCGAGCAGCATCATCTCGTCCGACAGATTCTCCATCTTGCGCGCGTGCGCGCTGATACGCTGCTGCGGAATCTCGTCGGCGAACCGCGCGACCTGCGCTTCGATCACGAGGTCGGTGAGCGCGGTGCAACTGCACATGAGCGCCCACCCGCCCTCGATTTCGGCGTCGGTGAGACGGTAATCGTGGTGCCTCACCTTGCGGATGCTGCCGGCCACCACGCGCGCCTTGCACTCGCCGCAATTGCCGCCGCTGCAACCATAGGCCATCGCGATCCCGGCGTGCAACGCGGCTTCGAGCACGGTGTCCGCGCCCTCGACCTGGAATTCGTCTTCGCCGGGCAGCAGCCTGACCTGCATCGGGCGCGCGGCTGCGGCCCTAGCGCCGGCCGGCCGGCACCACTTTGACCGCGATGTCCTGGAGCTTCTTCGGCTTGATGATGTGGCCGTCGAGCCCGGCCTGCTTCGGGGTCGCGCCGTAGGCGACCGCCATCAGCTGCGAGTAGTACGCCACCGGCATGTCGAGTTTCGTCCCATGCCTGCGATTTATTTCCGACTGGTAGATCTCGACGTTCGCCTGGCATAGCGGGCACGGCGTGACGATCAGGTCGGCGTTGTGGTCGTACGCCGATTCGACGATGTCCTTGATCTGCTTCTGGCTCTTTTCGGGCTCGGAGAACGCGAGCGCGCCGCCGCAGCAGGTGACCTTCTGCTCGTATTTCGTGAGCGCTTCGGCGCCGAGCGTCTCCACGAGCTTGTCGAGGTACATCGGGTTTTCGAACGATTCGCCGGCGATGCCGAACGGGCGGTTGGTCTGGCAACCGACGTAGCCTGCGATCTTGACGCCCTCAAGCGGCTTGACGATCGGCTTGGCCATGCCCTCGTAGCCGATGTCCTCGATCAGCACTTCGACCATGTGGCGCACCTCGGCCCTGGCCTGGTACTTGAGGCCCGCTTCCTTCAGCGCTTCGTTCGTGTCCGCCATGAGCTGCGCCGAGGCGTCGAGCTTTTCCTTGGTTTCCTTGGCGCCGAGCCAGCAGGCGGCGCAGGTCGCCACCACGTCCTGTCCCGGAAGGTGCTGCTCGGCGAGCGCGAAGTTGCGCGCGTTCATCACGTGGCGCGCGAGTTCGCCGCTGCCCGCGTAGCCGATCGAAGCACCGCAGCAGTTCCAGTCCGGGATCGGCGTCATCTTGATGTCGAGCGTCTGGCACATCGAGTTGACGCTCGTGAGGTAGTTCGACGCCGAACCGCGCAGCTGCGAGGAGCACCCCGGGTAGAACGCGTACTCCTTCTTCGCCATGTCAACCTCCTTCGAAGCCGCGCCGTTTGGCTTCGATCTCGTAGGCCTTCTTCAGCATGCGCTGGATTCCGGCCTTGTCCTTGCACTCATGGCCCCGCACGAGCTCGAACGGGTTGAGCCGTTTCGCGAGCAGCAGCCCGAAGCCGATGGCGCGCATCTCCCAGGCCTTGCGGATCCCGCCGATCAGCCCGTCCATGAAGTACAGCCCCAGCGTGAGCTTCAGTTCGTTCACCCGGCCGGTGCGGGTGCAGTTGTTCCAGAACAGCAGCGACCACCTTCGCGTCGGCTGCATCTTGGGCGCGAGCCCGAGCCGGTTCGCGTAGGTGGCAAGCCCGTGCATGATCTGCGTGATCGGCAGCTGCCGCGGGCAGCGCACCACGCAGTTGTAGCAGGAGGTGCACATCCACATCGAGTCGCAGGTGAGGACCTCCTCGCGCTTGCCGGCGCGGATCATCATGAAGATCTTCTGCGGCGAATGCTCCCAGTCCGGGCCGAAGGGGCAGGACCCCGCGCACACGCCGCACTGCATGCACATCTTCACCCATTCGCCTTCCTCGACCCGCTCCTCGACTTCGCGCAGGAAGTCGTTCGAGTAGCCCGCGAGCGCCGCCAGATTGAGTTCGCCCGGCGCGCCCATCAGCCGAACCCCTTCATCGGGGAAAGCCCGATTCTCTCGATCGTCCGCGCGTACTCCTCGATCAGGCGCGGCACGCGGTCGAGGTCCGTGATCGCCACCTCGTAGCTCGCCACCCGTTCGTTCTCCAGCGCGAGCTGCTTGAGCGTGTCCTCGATCTTGCTCATGCGCGTCGCGGCGAGCTCGGAACCCTTGACGAAGTGGCACTGGTAATCGTCGCCGTGCTTGCAGCCCATCAGCATGATGCCGTCGTAGCCCGAGTTGAGCGCATCGGTGACCCAGATCATGTTCACCGAACCGAGGCAGCGCACCGGGATGATCCGCACCGAAGCCGAATAGTGCCTGCGCTGCATCGCTGCCATGTCGAGCGCCGGGTAGGCGTCGTTCTCGCAAGCAAGCACGAGGATGCGCGGCTTGTCCTCGGTTTCGTCGGGGATCTCGACCGCCTTGATCTGCGCGCCGACCGTGTCGACCGAATAGTTCTCGAACGAGATGACGCGCACCGGGCAGGCGCCCATGCAGGTGCCGCAGCGCCGGCAGCGGCTCTCGTTGAACACCGGATAGGTCTTTTCGTCCTCGTCGATCGCGCCGAACGGGCATTCGACCGTGCAGCGCTTGCATTGCGTGCACCCCTCGAGGCGCACAATCGGGTAGGACAGATCGCCCGAGCGCGGGTGCGCTGCCTGGCCGAGCTGCGCGTTCTCCACTGCCTGAATCGCCTTGAGGGCGGCGCCGGTCGCGTCTTCGAGCGCCTGCGCGATGTCCATCGGACGGCGCACCGGACCCGCGGTGTAGATGCCGGTGCGGCGCGTCTCGTACGGGAAGCAGATGAAATGCGAATCCGAGAACCCGTGCGCAAGCTGCGGCAGGTCCTTGCCCTGCCGGTAGGCGAGATTGAGGATCGGGATCGGTTTCCTCCCGTTGGCGTTTTCCTTCTCCGGGTTCTCGATGTCGACGCCCGAATTGGGCACCTGCCCGGTCGCGAGCACGACGAGATCCGCGTTCTCGATCGTCGCGTCCTCGGCGAGGATGAGGTCGCGGAACTTCACGCGGCACGCGTCGCCCGCCGGCTCGACCGCGCTCACCGTTCCCTTGGTGAAGGTGACCCCTCTTTCCTGGCCGGCGCGATAGAAGTCTTCGCCGTTCCCCGGAACCCGGAGGTCGGTGTAGATCACCACGGTCGAAACCGACCGATTCGCGTCCTTGAAGTACATCGCCTGCTTGATCGAGGTCGCGCAGCAGTGGCCCGAACAGTAGGGCAGGTGCTTGCCCGAATCGTCGCGCTGCCCGGCGCACTGGACGAACACCACGCTCTTCACCTCGGCGCCGTCCGAAGGCCGGCGGATCGCGCCGCCCCCGGCTTCGCGCGCGAGCTTCTCCAGCCCCGCCTGGTCGACGATATTGGGCGATCTTCCGTACGAGAACTCGGTGAGCCGGGTGGCGTCGTAAAGGGAAAAGCCGGTCGCCTGCACCACAGCGCCCGCCTCCTCGACGAGCGTCTGGCCGCTTTCTACCGCGAGCGTGGCCTTGAAGCGTCCCGGCGCCCCGGATGTCTCGGCGACCGTGGTGTTGAGGTGTACCCGGATGCCCGGCTGGGCGTTCACCGCGTCGATCAATGCGGCGACGCCGGTGTCGACGGGATCGCGAAACGGCTCGCGGTCGGGCACGCGGCGATGCAGTTGCGCGGCCCAGCCGCCCAGGACGCCGGACTTTTCGACGATCACCGCCTCGTAGCCCGCCTTGGCGGCTTCGAGCGCCGCGGTCATGCCCGATATCCCCCCGCCGACGACCAGGAGCCGCTTGTTCTGGCCGGTTTGCGCGCTGCCCGCCGGCACCTTCATGCGCTTTACTTCGGCGCAGGCCATGCGCACGTAGTCCGCGGCCATTTCCTGCGTCGTTTCGCGCGCCTCGCCGGTGTCCGGGCGCACCCAGATCACCCCCTCGCGCAGGTTGGCGCGCGCCACCGCGGCCGCCGGAAAGTGAAACGCCTCGGCCTTGGCGCGGCGCGAGCACGCCGCGATCGCAAGGTGCGTCACGCCTTCGTTCGCGATGTCGGAGCGGATTTGCTCGACGCCCTGCGCCGAGCACAGGAACGGATGCTCGCGCACCAGGTTCATCTTGCCTTCGCGCTCGGCGATCCTGGCGAGCTGCGCGGTGTCGAGCCGCCCGGCGATGCCGCAGCCGCCGCACACGTAGGCGGCCGTCTTCATTTCGCTCATGCCTCCACCCTTGCGGCGCGATGGACGACCTGGATCGCGCGCAGCGCCGCCGCGGTGGAACTCTGCACCGCGCGATTGACGTCGAGCGCGTTGGTCGCGCAGCCTGCGCCGAAGATTCCCGCGCCGTCGAGCGGCACGGCGAGGAATCCGCTCGAATCCTCGGGCAGCGCCATCGGCAGCGCAGCGCCGCGCACCGACGGTTCCATGCCGATCGCGAGCACCGCGAGATCATGGCGGTTGGCGTAGCGCTTGGAGCCCTCGGTGTCGACGCCGTGCAGCACCGGATCGCCGCTCGCA
>Ga0209399_10001164_pt1 | contig 13972 bp, 8 predicted proteins | sample OV2TP3_FD_184130 | JGI IMG/M metagenome (GOLD analysis project Ga0209399, IMG submission 184130) | Hot spring microbial communities from Beatty, Nevada to study Microbial Dark Matter (Phase II) - OV2 TP3 (SPAdes) (version 3) | ecosystem: Environmental > Aquatic > Thermal springs > Hot (42-90C) ... | reverse complement strand
AACCAAAAGATTTATATTCTATCAAAATTTTGTTGAGCAAATGCCAGCAATTGCGCCTGAAGATATAAAATCAAATAGAATATATGAACAAGGTAAACCCTATTTCATTCAAATAGATGGGGAGGCTTATGCTGTAAAAAGAACTGCTAATAATACATTTTACACTTCGCTCACTGATTTTCTGAAATATGGGTTTTTTTCCCAACAGGATGATTACGGCATTGAAAGCTGGAAAGCAGCAGGGGAAGATGCTGCGCCATACTTATTTGATGAAATTCCAAAAATGCCTAACCTTACTTATATTACTGGAATTACACCTTTAGGCTTATTCTTACCAAATCCAGGAGATACGGATGTAGATTTAAGAGCAACCCCAAGACGTATAGAAGCAATAGACCCAAATGAAACAGGCTTTTTTGATTCAAAAAAAGGCAACCTATACCATGAGCTAAGAAGTAATCTCTTGTTTGATGATACGAATAACTACCATTATGATGTTGCTGAATGGATTAAATTTCTTGAAGAGAAAGGGCTCACTTATGAAAAGTCAGGAAGGCAGGGCATACTTGGATTAGGAATTCATAGCGAGCCAGAGTCTATTCTTGCAGGGTATTTTCCGAAACAAGGGTATCTGATAGTTGATCCAGACTTTTCTGAGAAAATAGAGGAGCTGACTTCTATGTATGGGCTGACTGATAAAGAATCGATAGACGCTATGAAGCGGCATGTTTTCCTGCATGAGATAGCGCATGCTCTTGGAGTTTCTGGTGACAGAAGAGGCGAGGAATTGGAAGGTTCGCTTGCATACGAGTTCTACACAACACAGGCTGAAAAATTTAAAGGCACAAAATTTGAAAAAATTTACAAAGCATTGGCGCAAAGAAACAGAGATTATGCTGAATATTTTTCAGCGTGGAACACATTTAAAAGAACATTAACCAAAGAAGTTTACTCAAAAAAAGGCTCTTTGGAGCAGCTTACAGCTAAATTAGAAGCTGAAGGCATTGCCTTAGGCTACAGAGGGATGGAATTAAATAGATATGTAGAGCATAGGGTAAGAGAAATTTATTCTGCGCTGATTGAGGATGACGCATCCGAAAATGAGCCTCAAAGCAGAGCAGAACAAAGCAGAGCAGAAAAGAGCTATTCCAAATCAAAATCTTCAGATTCAGGCAAGGGGACATTGGAAAAGATGATAGGATGGGCAACTAAAGGTAAAATAATAAAGAAATATGAAAAAGGCGAAAAACAAGAATACAAAAACATAAAAGGTAAAAAATCCTCTTATGAAAGAAGAGAAGAATCAAGATCTGAAGAAGAATCAAGATCTGAAGAAGAATCAGCCAGAGAAGAGCCTAACACATCTGATAAACCATCAGATTCAAAAGATGCCCTCACAGATGCCCCAGAATCTGGTGCAGAAGGAGAAATGGCAGAGACTGCATAAAACATATATGTCAAATTTTCAGCCTTATTACAGTTGGCTCAAGCCCTATCTTTTTACCTTTAGTAATCCATATTTTAAAATTAATCCAGTCTTTCAACAACCTTAACCACAAATATTCTGCCAAAAACAAAGCTGAAAATCATCAATGTAATAGAGAGCAGCAACACAAATAAATTTTTTTCAATGAAATAAGCTAATGAAATTACTGATACAGCAAGTAAAGAGATAATTATCAAATACGCTGCCAGGATATAATGAGCCTTTTTAATTCCTATGATTAATGTTTTCTGCGCGATATTTTTCCAGCCTGCGCTATGCGCTAATGAGAGAGAGATAAACATAAAATAAGCCAATATTATTGAAAAAATCAAAAATGGAATGTATTTGGAAAATATTTTTGCTCCCTCAACTGCAGCTTCAGCAAATGAAATATTAAATATTGAAAAGAAAAACAAAAAAATCAATCCAAGATAAAAAATTGATATGGCAAAAATTTTTATAAAGATTTTCACCGCATATTTGAAATTAATTTTATGGACAAGTTTAAGTGTAAGCGTCCAAAATGCTGAAATAGAGACTATTAATAAAATAAAGATATAAATTAAATAAGCTCTGAAATTTTTAACCATTTCGCTGAAATTCCTGCTTATGAGCAATGGATCTTCGCCTAAAATGCTTTTTTGCCCGAGCAGGCTGTCAGCCACTGAAAGCTCATCAAGCTTTTGCTGGCTTAAATATTCTGTAATCGCCTGTGCGCTTTCAAGGATTTTTGATGTAGAGTTGTAGCTAATTAAGGAAAAGGAAATAAAGAAAACAATTTGCAAGATAAATAATAAAGTGAATAAGGGCTTGTTCTTCCAAATTGATGAAAAGGATTCTTTGAGAGAGTTGAGGATGATGTTTCGGGGCATTTTAGTAAAGTTTAAATAATGCATCATTATTATATGATCCATGAGAGTCGAAATTAATGAGTATATTGTCGCGGACAGTGAAATCTGCCATGGAAAGCCTACTTTCAAAGGCACCAGAGTCTTGGTAAGCGATATTGTTGAGCTGGTGGCTGCTGGAGAACCTATTAAAGATATTATGGAAGACTATCCCTCTATCACCCGGGAGCATATTTCGGCTGCTCTTGAATACGCTGCCAAGCTTGTCAGCGGAGAGCGTTATGCCAGATTCACCAAAATTCCTGCTTGATGAGAATATTTCAAGGTCAGTAAAACGCTTGCTTGAAAGCAAAGGACTTTCTGCTGAGTACGCCGCAAAAGGAATTGTAAATGGTAAATTAGCTTTATTATCAAAGGCAGGCGGATTGGTATTGGTTTCGAGGGATTCAGATTTCCTTAATAGGTCGATGTTCCCGCCAAAGGATTTTTCTGGAATAGTTGTGTTTATAATCCACCCTCCGAGGCGTAAGAAGCTGGTGGCGGCCATGTCATGGCTTTTGGCTAACACAAGTGAATTCAAAGGCAAGCTATTTATAGTCGATGAAGAAGATTTTGAAGTAGCTGATTGATTCCAAATTGATGAAAATGATTCTTTGAGGGAAGTGAGGAGAATGTTTTTTACCATATTGTTTTAATTAGGTTATGCTTCTTGTTCAATAGCTGTTGAAGTAGATTCTGCCACCCTTCCTGTTGCACACTTTAATCCTCCTGATATTTGGTTTTCGCTCCCACAGGTTTGGACTCTGTCCTTGCAGCAGTTGCCCCCACCATCACAGAACCCATAGCCATTCTCTTTATCGCCGCATTGAACCTCAAACTTTATAGGCAGTTTGCCTGGTGTTGCCTGTGTTCCAGTCTCTGCTACAATGGTGCATTCATACTTTCCGGCAACATCCAGATCGCTTGCGAATATATTAAATTCATACTTATTCCCACTTTGAACGCCTGTTACCGAATTAAGCGCCTCTTCATTAGGCTTTTTGCAGTCCTCTAGTCTGGCTTCCCTGATTCCGCTTCTGTGTGTAATGGCTGCTGAGATTGTATATACATTCACTCCTTCTGCCTTTTTAAATGGCTGCGACGGTGTTTCCCTTATTAATATTTCCGAACTTCCAGCTGTTTGCGCTGTGGGCTTTTGCTCAATCCTTATGTTTATTCTTCTTTCCTGAGGTTTGCCTCCTGGCCCTGTTACAAAACTATTGAAGTCGCATGAGTTATACCCGTCAAACCCAACAGCTTCGCTATCTCTTGTATGGTACAATCCAATTGTTAGTGGCTTTGACTGTGTTTGCTGTAATTGAGATACACCTGTTTCTGAGCGTTGTTGCAATATAGTTATCGAACCTTCAGCGTACCCTATATTATCACCTACCCCTTCCTTTTTAATTTTTACTACACCATTGGCGTCTCTTCGTACATCTACACCCACAATTGCAACTTCAGCATCTCCTCTTTTTAATTTGAGCTGCCCCCCTTCATAAGGTGATACCTCAACTTGGTTGGATTGCCCTTCGTTTACCACTTTAGATTTTGTGTCTAATATTTCTTTTATTTCTATTAACTTCCCCTCAACTTCTACTACATCACCCTCTCTATCAAGATCTATAAGCGAGTTATCATTCTTATCAAAAAATCTTACAAGGATTGACACATCTTTTATTCCGGCGCTTATCCTTCTAACTCTTATTTCTCTTGCCGAACTTGTTGCTTCTGACCTTAAGTTTAGCGATGTCGGGCTTGTCACAAGTGAATATTGCTGTATTCCTTCATATACTTCATCAAATTGCGATTGGCCGTCAAAAGTTATTTTCCAGCATTTATTTTGGCCTACATTGCGTATTGTAGTGTCTATCTTTAATGGCTCGCCTGCACTGAAAACCAATTCACCGCTTCTTATGTCTTTGCCATTAATGCTTATATCCACAAACTCCGCAGTGCCTCTTCCAGTAACGAAGTCTGCTCCTTCGCCGCAGATAAATGAGCCGGATAATGGGTCAACTCTGCAATCGAGCAAATCCCTTGGGTTTTTCTCTGACAATGGGAAATAAAACACGCCATCATCATATCCTTGCGGGAAACAATCTGTCCTGATCTTTGAGATTATCCTTCTATCGGGCTTTAAAACGATTTTTAAATGGTCATACCTTACATTAGAATCTATAACCTGGTGGAATGCCTTGTCTTCCAGAACATTCTGCTTTAGTCTTCCAGAAAATACAAGCCTTGTCTCTTTCGCGTCTGGCAAGTGAATGCAGTCGCATTGGCTATACCCAGTAGATGTCCCTAATGCTCCTGTGTATGCGATTGAAGGCGCTCCAACTGCCCCGCAATTTACTTGGTTCGGGTATTGGTCAAGCTGTTTTCTTCCAACACATGTCAAATAAACATCATACCTTTCAAAATCGCATCCTGGGTTTATGATCCATGAAGCCCTGTACTCATATTTTGGCCTAAAGCCAACTGGCTCTACTGTTAAGAACTCCCTTGAACTTGTTATAGCCTGCACCAATGTAGAGAATGGAGTGGTATAGGCAGCATCAACCAAACTCTTGGCACTTAACTCCCAGTCATAGCCAAATGCAAAGAGGCATACCTTCCTTGCTATGCTCTCTTCTCCAAACCCGAGCAAATCATTAAGCTTTGCATTTTCATATTCTTGCGCAACTTCCCTCTGCACATCAGCAACGCCTTCATAAAGGCTCTTAAACCCGCCTTTTACATAATCTGTTATTTTGTCACTTTGCTCATTGACATCCAGGCCAAAGTCAGTAGTGACACATCCATTGTCAGCAAATAATCTTATAACCTGCCATATAGAATTGCATAAATATTGAGTAAATAATTCTTTGCATGCGCCAGAATCACCTCTGCCGCTTGTCCTTACTTGGACCAGGCAAGTGGATAACGCATTCATTAAGTTCCTGATGAATTGTAATCTTTGGCTTATTCCTGTTAAATGCACACACTGTAATGCTGCTATATGGTCTTTAAATGGGTCAACAGTTAAAGTTGATTCAGGATTAATGGTATCGTAAAGCACATGATTCAAGCCAAAGCATGCTGATAAGTCCCTTCCCTGAATGTACCTTCTTGGATTGTATTCTTTATGCTCATTTCCACTCTCATCTTTAGCTATAAACTTTTCTTTCCAATATCTGTAGCTCCATTTCATATCTCCATAATTTTCGGGTCCAGTGTAAGATAGGTCTAGTGCATTAGATGTTTTTGATTCATGAACAAACTTATCTGTATTAGGGTCTTTATCTTCGTAATGGTAGAAATTTACGGGCAGCGCATCTTTAGGACCTCGTGTGCTTATACAGCAGCACTCTATTCTGTCTTGAGGTGAATCACTTACAACACTGGATTGTTTAAATTCGCCATCTTTGCTATAAAAGCAATCTTGCGTAAACCCCCATGGTCGGGCTAACTGCACTTCCACAGGCTTATTATCCTGGAGTATGTGAAATTTACCTTGCTCATCCTTAGCATTGTATGACCTGCATTTCTGTACAGTAGTGCAGTGAGCAGCCACACCATTTCCTTTGTTATCTTCATTAGTTATAACCCTTTTGCCATCTATAATTGAAACGTCCTTTTTGCTCCCCTTGCCTTTGCCATAAATATCCATACAAACCTTCTCACAATTGTTGGACTGGGCTGTGGTATAATCAAACTCGCCTTTTTTGCTCTTCACTGCATATCTTGTTGTGCTAGTTAATGCGCCAGCTACAGTCAAGAGTTTCATCTCGTATAATCCTTCAGGGGCAGAAAGCGGCTGCTCTTCTAGAACAGCTACACTCGTTTGTGTGCCTTCACTTACCACAACGCATTTTTTAGGGTCAAGAGCTTCAGCTCCTTTATATGCTGTTTTTCTGGCAATTTCCCTGCAGCTTTGCGCTTTTAATCTCTGACCTCTTGCGCTTTCATCAATTTCACACCCCTCAATGCTCTGGACTTTTGTTATTAATTCTGTATCGCCCTTTGTTTCTGTCCATTTTGAAGGCGCGGCATGCCCAAAAACCCTGTCACAGCTCCATCTTAATCCAGAATACGCCTTGGCTTCCAAATCCCATGCCTTTGCCACAGTAGGAAAGCACTTTTTAAGGTCAATGTCATTGATGTATTTTAATTTGAAGCCTTTATGTTTTTCAGTTATTTTTTCCATAATTGATTGACATTCCTTTTTTTCTTCTTCATTATTATTTGAAGTTTTTAATGGATTTTTTTGGAATAGTTCTAATGTATTCCACACCCCATTTACTTGCTTTAAGGAATATTTATTCTCCTCCCAAAAGCTAATCCATCTTCTATAAACCTGGAGCACAACGTTAAGCCCAAATGATGCTATACAGCCAATGGCAACATACTCAAGCACTTTATTCACTTGCTCTTGGACTTCAGCCAGTATTTTAGACGAGCTTTGCAGGAAATCGACAAAATCAAAAAGCAGCCAGTCTGGCAGAATCTTTCTCGGGTCAATTAATGTGCTGTCAATAACATAGCTGACTTCCTGGCATGTTGTCTGGGTTTCTGTTTCCAAATCACCATCGTTGTTGCTATCGTGCTTGTAAGTTATCCTGACTTTAAAAGGAAATGTCAATTCCTTGTTTATTGCGCCGAAAAATGCTTTCCAGTCGTCTCCTAAAAACTTTTCCATTCCCGGCAGCCTGTTAAGCCGAGCAGCAGAATAAGTAGCTGTTTTTTCCCTATTTAATGGAGTTGTTTGCGCGCCTGGAGGCATTATCTGGCAGCTTATATTAAACCTGGGGTCCACTACATCTTTTGAGCTGCACGCCTTGCTTATGCTAATTCCGGTTATTATTGCATTTGTTCCTGCTCCAATATACGAATAATTAAAAGTAAAGAAGATAGTTTCTGTTCCCTCTGCAAATCTTTCAGCGCTTAGCAGTGTCGGGCTTTGGCTTATGCGTATCACATCCCAACTCTGACTTCCGCTCCAGCAAGTTCCTATCCTTACTTTTCTTGTATCAATACCTCTTTGGCCTGCGCGGTCTGTTGCTATCACAACAATAGTAACTGCTTTTGACTCTTGGGTTTCCCTATTGAGCTGTGTATCTCTGAAATCTGTTGGCGACACTTCTCTTACCCTAGCTGCGCCTCCAAATAAGACTGTCAGGTCAACATTTTCAAATTTAAAATTGCCTTGCTCATCAGCAGTTACAGAGCGGTCAGCGCCAGTCCTGCAAAATGACGCTGAAACAGCAGAGCGGCATTTGGCATCAAGCGAATCATCAGATATTGAGGTATTTTCAAGTTTGGCTGGCAGATCCCTGATAGCTGTATCAAGCCTTGCCTGCGGGCTAATGCTGGATTGGCTAGGCAGGACATCACTTGGCAGCCCTGTTGTTACCTCTATAGATTGATCATAAGAGAAAAATGGCGTCCTGTCAATAAATAAATGAACTCTTGCATTTGGCTCTGTCTTCCCAGTTATACTTACCTCATTAGCCAAATTCTCAAATATTAATGCCCCTGATGGCGGGCTTGTTATCTTTACATCTGGCTTTTTTGTATCGAGTGTGACTTCTTTCTCAATTCTAACAATATTTGCGGCTCTATCTTCAAATACAAGCTTTATCTTATATATTCCATCATTTTTGCTCAGCTTAACTGCAAAATTAAACTTGCCGCTTGCGCTTACATTAGTGAGCAAAACAGGCTTCTTGAATTCCTCAAAAATATCAACCTCTGGAGGAGCAAGGTTTAGGGTAGCCCCTCCTTCTAATGTTTTAGCAGTTATTGGCTCTGATTTAGGGCCTTCATTGCCTAATACATTAATAGCGCTAACCTGATAAGTATAGCTTTTCCCACTGTCAACTAATGCGTCAATAAACAGGTTAAAGCTGGCTGGCTTTGTTATTGCAATTGCTCCTGCATTTTCCCTATACACAACATAATGGCTGAAGTCCTTGTCTTTTGACTCATTCCATTGCATTTCAATAGAATTCTGCCCTACTTTTGTGGCATTTAAGCCTGTTATCCGGGAAGGCATAGAAGATTCATTTGCATTTGAGTCTATAAAAACCTTGATTATGACTGGCTCATTTACAGTCCCGCTAATTGATATATTTCTCTTTGATGTTAATGATGGTATCTCATCCAATTGCACAGCAGGATGCTCTGTGTCAACGCTTACCTCAAATACTTTCTCATTTTTGTTGCCTGACTTATCAACGATTACAATCTTTATAACATTATCCTGCTCCAACTGAACTTGAGTAAAAACAAATTTCCCAGACGCTCCTATCTCAGTACTGCTTAGAACTCTTTTTGGGATAGACATATCATTTACAAATAAGCTCACTTGAGTAAATGGCTCTGTTGTCCCTATCAGGTCTATGGATCTCCTATTGGCAAATCTCGGAATTGTCAGATTTATGAAAGGAAGGACAATGTCTTTTAACGCAATAAAGCTTTGGTTTGAGGCATTAGCGCAATTGCCTGCCTTATCACAAGACTTAACCACAAAAACATATTGGGCGCTTTTAACCAGCCCATCTATTATAATAGTATGGTTTGTTACAAATTCAACAGAGCTTTTTGTCTTATCAGTTTTGTTAATACCATAAAAGAGTTCTGTTGTTGCGTTTTCATCTGTGAGCCATGTAACTTTTGCTGAGGTATCGGTTGTTGGGAGGACATCAACATTGCTTATTAATGGCGGTGTTATGTCAATAGATAAGCTTGAGACGATTAAGACATCTGACTGGCTGCCTTCATTGCCGCTTTTGTCAACAGCAGAAACTTTGTATCTGAACTCTGCTGCAGGCTCTAATCCCGTGTCATTATAGCTGTTTGTTGTAGTGTCTTTTGTAGTATTGGCTATTATGGTCTTATCCCGGTATATAACATAATGGCTTAAATCACTTATCCCAACATTATCCCATGACAAGAATATTGAATCTGATGTAGACGCTGATTTTAGCCCCTTAACTTGTGGAGGGGCTGTTATGTCTGCAGTCTTGAATGTGTAAAAATTATTTGAGTTATTGTCTATTGCAGTAGTGCCACTTGGCTCACTGGATTCAACAGCGAAAAGGTAGCTTGTATCTTCGTTTATTCCATTAGAAATAGTTACTGTATGGCTTTCAACAAAATTCTCGTGCCTTACTGTAAATCCCAAGTCAGTTGTTTTTCCATATCTCACTCGGCCATTTGAGGCGCTATCAGTATCCCACTCTATTACTGCGGAATTTGATGTCACTTTTGTTGCCCGTACATTTGATATTGTTAAGCCGTACACACTTGCAGTATAAAATGGCAGTGTTAAGACTAGCTGAACGATGAGCACTGCAATGAGTTCTGTAATCCGTGATTTGATTTTGTCTTGCATTTTTTCTTGATTTTTCCTATTTATTTTCATTTTTGCGGGAAAGATTTAAATAGTTGATTTCATTGTTGTATTTTAGTGATGGTAAAATGGCGGAACTAAAGATTGAAATTCCTGATGAATTGAGTAAAGAATTAAATGAATCTCCGGAATTTGATTGGCCAGAGTTTATAGCCAAATCAATAGAGCTGAAATCATTTGAGCTTGAATTGGAAAGGTCGAATAAGCTGAAGCTGCTGCTGTTGAAATCTTTAACTTCTAAAAGCAAATTGTCAAAAGATGAATCCGAGAAATTTGCTGATGAGTTAGGCAATAAAATTAAGGAAGACAGGCTTGGCGAACTTAAAAATAAAGGATTGATGTAAATGCTATTATTAGTGGTTGATTCTAACCCAATTATTTCTTCACTAATCTCCAAAGGCACAAAGCAAGATATACTATTTTGCGACAAAATAAAACCAGTAAGCCCAGATTGGCTGCTATTTGAAATTGGCAAGCATTGGAAAGAAATTTGCAGTAAATCTAAATTCCCTAAAGAAGATTTAGAATTGTCATTCTCGCTTGTAAGGGGCAGAGTAAATACATTCTCACTAGACAAATACTCTGATAAGCTTCCAGAAGCTAAAGAGGTTTCTCCGCACATTAAAGACAATGAGTTTTTTGCCTTGGCATTAAAATTGAATTGTGCTATCTGGTCTGATGAAGCGGCATTTAAGGGACAGGATAAAGTTACGGTATTTAATTCTGAAGAGCTTGCCAAAAAGTTTGGCTTTCCTTGGGTGTAACCACTACTGCCACTTTTGCTTACAGTTACAACATCCAAATCGATTAATATTTTCTTTTTTTGCTGCATTTTTATTCAATCTTTTCCCTCTTTTTTCATTTTTATCGCCTCTTTAAAATTTTCTGCGCATTTTGCCTCTTTGCCTCTTTTTATCTCACTTCCGGCGGTGGAATGCTTTTTGAATATGAGCTTAATCCTGATATGAACAAGGCTCTTTCATCGTCAGTTCCTGCGCCTGCGCCTTGCTCTCCTTGCTCTATAACATGAAATACTATTTCGCTGGCGCCGCTTAGCTCCTCTTTGCTTAATTTCCATTCTCCAATATACCCTCCGACAATGTTTTCCTCATCAGCAACATAAATAGCAACTTCATATACTGCATCTCTCCCGTCAGGAAGCCTAATTGAAAAATCGCCTTCTTTTGGATAAGCGGCAAAAGCCTCAAATCCTATGTTCTTGCCTTTTATTTGGATGGACACTTTCTCATTTTCTGCAAGCTCCTCTGCATTGCCTACAGCGCCCGGGCTTGAAAGCAAATGCTTTACAACCTTATAGTTTTTGAATTCCCTGATAGGATTTAGCAGCAGCAAATATGACTTGCCATCAACATCTGTCTGAATAAAGGATCTTGACTCCTCAAATCCGTCCTTTGCGCCTTTTATAATTCCATTAACACAGTATGGGAATCTTTTTGTTATTCCTGCCGCTGCTCCCAGGCTTAGCCAATCGCTTTGCCCCATATCGCAATAATATCTTCCGCAGGCAAATGTCAGCTCAACATTTTGCAGGTCGTCTCCTGTAGCATTATTCACAGTGAATATAGTGATCTCATTTTGGAGTGAATTGCAATACTCCTCAGATGATATATCCGGCTCAATTTCAAACAAGGTTGTGCCCGTATTGATTCTTTTTGGCTGGTTATGGTCTATAGAAACTCTGAATGCAAAGCTGAACTGGAACGGCTTGTTGTCTTTACTTTCTTGGTCGAATATTGTAACCATAACAGGATACCCAATATCATAAGTAAAGTGCCATATATGGAGGCAGAAGAAGGATAGCGCATCACTTCCTTTTTGGGCATTTGAGCTTAAAATCCCATTTTGGCTAGGTCTTGCATAGATAAACAATGGCCAATCATCATAAGCAAAAGCCACTTTCATATTCTTATATTTTTTATCAGCGTCTTTGTCAATGTCCCATACATAGTGGTGCTGGAAATATGTTTCTGAATAAACGCTTTTTCCATTGGGGTTTGGCACATACAAATTAGGATTATAGTCAGTTCCTTTTATCCTGATGTAAGGGAGATTCACTCTCAATAGAGTCATTAGCTTTCTCCTTATTTCGCTCAATCGCCAGGTTTTTGCTTTGCATGTCGCTTCTACATCTGTTGTTGGTATGTCAACATCCATTGAGTAAAGGTCAATAGTCTTTCTTTCGAGGAAATATTCATTATTTTCCCTCTCCATGAGCAGCTTAGCCAGCTCATACACCTTCTTAAGCCTGATAGGCGCGATATGAGCAAAATTCTGGATAATATTCTTTAGCTTTCCATCTTTAGCGGCAATTTCCAAAGGATAATACATGCTTATAGAAACATCATTCTCATTAAGCTTCACATCCACGCTCTTTTCCTTTAGCTCATTAATGCTGAATCTCTCAGCAAACGGCTCAAAATTATTGATGCAATTTTTTATTTCAAGCTTAATATAGGATGCTAATTGCTGGCTTATGAGATCTTCCGTCGGAATTGAAGTTATGCCATCATGCCACCAATATGGAATTTTGAAACCGCTGCCCGGGGGATTTGAAAGGTATGCCCTTGGGTTTTTGCCTATGCTGTCTGGTACAGTTATATAGCCGCCGCTCAAACCAATCCTGTCTAAGCCGTCTTCTGCAGCGCTTTTTATGCAGTTTTCAATATACTCTCTTATTGGGGCTATGTCAGGATGAACTATCTCAACTTCTCTCTCAACAGATAACCTTTGGTAAAAGAAATAAAGGACGCCTCCCAATATAATAATAAGCGCCAATATCATGAATATGCTTACCTGGGATTTTGAGCTTAGCCTTAATGCTCTTATTCTACCTCTTTTTTTGATGCTCATTTTTATAATCAATTATATTGCCAAATATCTTTTTACCTCGTTTGGAGTTTCTTCAAATCAATTTTGTTTAAATCTATCTCAACATAATCTTTGTCAGTTAAACTAAGCAGCTTGACTATGTCAGATGGGACCCTGACTACTAAGCCGCCGCTGGTCTTTATCAGCTTTTTTGTATACTTCATATTTTTGTGTATCTTATGTTTATATATGAAATATATCTGTTTTATATATATAAAATATTATTTCATTATTGAAAAGTGTTATTACATATATGAATTATATCTAATATTTATAAAGATTGTGATTTTGCAAAATATTTTTATATAAGTTATAACTAAATTCAAAAATGATAAATGCTGCAATCAATGGCTTTGGAAGGATCGGAAGGCTGGTTCTAAGAGCTGGAATAAAGGACAAAAGCATAAACTGGGCTGCTGTAAATGATATTACTGATGCTAAAACTCTGGCGCATCTTTTTAAATATGATTCTGTTCATGGAAAATATGATGGAACAGTGGAAAATACAGATGATTCTTTGGTTATAGACGGCAAAAAAATAAAGGTTTTGTCAATATTAGAGCCGTCAAAATTGCCGTGGAAAGACATTGGAATAGATGTTGTTGTTGAAAGCACAGGAAAATTTACAGACAGGGAAGGCGCAGAGCAGCATCTAAAAGCCGGCGCTAAAAAAGTCCTTATCAGCGCTCCTGCAAAATCCCCAGACATAACTATCGTAATGGGAGTTAATGATAAAATGTATGACAAAAATAAGCACCATATTGTTTCAAATGCGTCATGCACAACAAATTGCCTTGCGCCTGTTGTAAAGGTCCTTCATGACAATTTTGGCGTCAAAAGAGGGTTTATGACAACAATTCATGCCTATACTGCGGACCAAAGATTGGTGGATGCGCCTCATAAAGACTTGAGAAGGGCAAGGCATGCTGCTGTATCAATAATACCAACAACAACAGGGGCGGCAAAAACAGTCGCAGAAGTAATTCCCGAGCTTAAAGGAAAGCTTGATGGTTTGGCATTTAGAGTGCCGGTTGCCTCTGGCTCTGTGACTGATTTTGTATGCGAACTGGAAAAGAATGCAGCAAAAGAAGACATAAACAAAGCATTCAAATACGCCGGGAAAGAGCTAAAAGGCATTTTGGAATACTCAGATGAGCCGCTTGTCTCAGTTGACATAATTGCTGATCCAAACTCCTCAATTTTTGATTCTGAGCTTACAAATGTAATTGGGGGAAATTTTGTAAAAGTCATTGCATGGTATGACAACGAATGGGGCTTTAGCGAGAGAATGATTGATGTTATAAAATTGATTGG
>Ga0209399_10001162_pt1 | contig 13990 bp, 13 predicted proteins | sample OV2TP3_FD_184130 | JGI IMG/M metagenome (GOLD analysis project Ga0209399, IMG submission 184130) | Hot spring microbial communities from Beatty, Nevada to study Microbial Dark Matter (Phase II) - OV2 TP3 (SPAdes) (version 3) | ecosystem: Environmental > Aquatic > Thermal springs > Hot (42-90C) ... | reverse complement strand
CGCCCGCGGCGAGGCGGCCGGGCTCCAGGTGATCATGGACCGCTGCCCGAAGATCGAGTACGGGCGGCTGTTCGGCGAGCTTTCGTGGAGCGGCGTCAATTCGCGCATCGTGTCGTCGAAGCGCCCCCGGATGGCCAAATGAGGATGGCGAAATGAGGATGGCGCCGTGAACGACAAGCCCAAGAAGGACAAGAAGAAACCGGCGACGAAGAAGACCGGGCCGCGCCCGTACGGCGTCGAGACGCTAGCCATTCACGCCGGCGCCCGGCCCGACCCGGTGACCGGCGCCCGCAACACGCCGATCTACCAGACCACGTCTTACGTCTTCGACAGCGTCGACCAGGCCGCCGACCTGTTCAACCTGCAGGCCTTCGGGTTCATTTACTCGCGCCTCGCCAACCCGACGGTGTCGGTGCTGGAGGAGCGCGTGGCGGCACTGGAGGGCGGCCGCGCCGCGGTTTGCGCGGCATCGGGGCACGCGGCGCAGTTCCTGGCGTTCTTCACCCTGCTGGAGCCGGGCGACGAGTTCGTTTCGTCGCGCAACCTCTACGGCGGCTCGATCACCCAGTTCGGCATCAGCTTCAAGCGGCTCGGCTGGACCTGCCATTTCGTCGACCCGACCGATCCGGAGAACTTCCGCCGCGCGCTGTCGCCGAAGTGCAAGGCGATCTTCATCGAGGTGCTGGCCAACCCGGGAGGCATCGTCCTCGACGTCGAGCCGATCGCCGCCATCGCCAAGGATGCCGGCATCCCGCTGATCGTCGACAACACCTGCGCCACGCCGTATTTGTTCCGGCCGTTCGAGTGGGGCGCGGACTTGATCATCCACTCGACCACCAAGTTCCTGTCGGGCCACGGCACCTCGATGGGCGGCGCGCTGGTCGAGTCCGGCAGGTTCGACTGGGCCAAGGGCGGCAAGTTCCCGACCATGACCCGGCCGGACCCGGCCTACCACGGCCTCACCTTCTACGAGACCTTCGGCGACTTCGGATTCACCATGAAGGCGCGCGCCGTGGCATTGCGCGACTTCGGGCCGTGCATGTCGCCGGCAAACGCCTTCTACACCATCACCGGCATCGAGACGCTGCCGCTGCGCATGGACCGCCACGTCGCCAACGCGATGAAGGTGGCGGAGTTCCTGGAGGGCCACCCGGCGGTCGCCTGGGTGTCGTATGCCGGGCTGAAGTCGAGTCCCTATCACCGATTGGCGAAGAAGTACCTGCCGAAGGGCGCCGGCTCGCTGTTCACCTTCGGCCTAAAGGACGGCTGGCAGGCCGGCGTCAAGCTGGTGGAATCGGTGAACCTGTTCTCGCACCTCGCCAACATCGGCGACACCCGATCGCTGATCCTGCATCCGGCGTCGACCACCCACCGCCAGCTCACCGACGCGCAACGGGCCGCCGCCGGCGCCGGGCCGGACGTGGTGCGCCTCTCCATCGGCCTCGAGACGGTGGACGACCTGATCGCCGATCTCGACCAGGCGCTCGCCGTCGCCAGTCAGTCGTAGTTGGAGACCTCGATCAGGTTGTCGTCGGGATCGCGGAAATAGACCGAGGTGATCGGCCCGGTGGCGCCGGTCTTCGGCACCGGGCCTTGCAGGATCGGCACCCCCTCGGCCTTCAGGTGCTGGATCACCTCGGCGATCGGCGTCTTGGCGATCAGGCACAGATCGCCGGTGCCCGGCAGCGCCACCTTGGCGCGCGGGTCGTACGGGCTTTTGGCCGGGTGCAGGTTGATCTTCTGGCGACCGAAGCTCAGCGCCACGCGGCCGCCGGCGAACACCACCTTCTGCATGCCGAGCACGCGGGCGTAGAAGTCGCAGGTCTTTTCGACGTCGGCGACGGTCAGCACCATGTGGTCGATGCGGTCGATGGTGACGGGCGATGGCATGGCGGGTCCTCTTGAGTTTCGGGTTTCCCGCACAATAGCCGAACCGGGCCGGAAATCACTCGGGAATTGCGGCGACCTCGCGGCCGGGCAGCGCGTCCAGCATGGCAAACGGCTCCGGATCGGCCTCGGCGCTCTTGCCGGTGGCCGGCACCAACACGAGGCCGTCAATGCGCCAGCTGCCGTCAACCATCTGCACCATCGGGAACAGCGCCACCACGGCGCCGCCGTCGGGCCCGACCACCAGCGTCCGCTGTACCAGCCGGCCGCGCGAATAGGCGAGGTTGAGGAATGTCACATGCTTCGGCCGGTAGACCGCCTTGTAAGTGGCGGCGAACTGGGCGAGATAGGCTTCCGGCGTGCCGAACTGGTCCTGCACGTCCGGCGAAGCGTAGGCGAACGCCGCGTTGCCGTCGTCGCGCTGGAACGCCGCCAGTTGCTCCTTGATGACGGTGATGACGTTCTGGCGCAGCTCGTGCTCGGGCCCGCCGGCGGCCGGGCCGGCGACCAGGAGCGCGAGGACGAAGACCAGGGCCAGGCGCTGACTGGCCTTCAGCAACGCACCGTGGCGACGTAGGAATCGACCGATCATCGGCATTCTGCCGCAAGGTTCGCCGGACTAGCCGTTGAGCCGGACGGTCGGTTTGAACCGCTGCAACTCGTTGAGGCTGGCGTGAACGGCGGCGGCGTCGGCCTCGACCGTGTGCGGCACTTCGGCGGAAAGCTTCAGGAGATGGACCTGCTTCTCCAGCTTCTCGAGGCGCGCCAGCAAGACCCGGACGGCGTCGCGGTTCTCGTCGAGCGCCTTATTGATCTTGCCGAACTGCGGCCGCAGGCGGGCGTCGTGGTTGTTGTCGGTGCGCTTCACGGCCTCGCTGGTGAACCAGATGGCCCCGAACGCCATGGCAAAGGACAGGACTGCAATAACCGTGGTCATGACGATTCCCCAGGCAAATCGCGGACACGTTTGTGACCAGGGAATCCTATCAGCGGCGGGTAAACATACCGTTAACCCGCGGCACTGTCTCAGTTTGGCCTCATCCTGAGGAGCCCCATGCCCTCATCCTTCGAGACGCAGCGCTCCTCAGGACGAGGGCATGAGGCGTCTCAAAGGAGAAAGGCCAAACTGAGACACTACCTAATCCGCCGGCCCCGTCGGCGGCGCCGCGGGTCGCGGTGGGAATGGCGGCGGCTACTTGCGGTACGCGGCGAGCGCCGGCTCGGCGTGTTTCGCCGGCCACGGTTTCGGCGCCGGGGTCGCCTTTTCCACCTCGCGCGCCTTACGCTTGCCGATCTCGGCCTTGATCTCCTCGACCAGCAGCCTCAGGAAGCGTGCTTTTTCGACGTTGCTGCACATCGGCATCGCCCTTCGATCCAGCGGCTGCCATGACACTCCCCGCGGGCCGGCCGGTCAAGGGCCGGTTGGCGGCCCACCGCGGCAGGATTTGCGGGGTGAATTGTGATATACCTGCGGCCCTGCCGGCACGACGGTCCGGCCGAGCCGGGGGGATCCAGCCATGGCCAGCGAACCCAAGGACGACACGCTCAGCGTCCAGATCGCCAACCAGATCGTCAACGTCGCCAACGCCCGCCTGGCCGACGGCATCGGTGCCGACGACATCGCCGCGGCGTTGCGTCACGCCGCCGCCAACTTCTCCGCCTACGCGCTGAACGCCAGCCGCAATCCATCCGATCCGTCGGAGGTGGTGGAGGAGTTCGTGCGCTACCTCGACTATTACCTCGAGCGCCACAAGGCCCAGAAGGCGCCGACGGTCGGCCTGCAGCAACTCATCGACCGGGTCAAAGGCGAGTTCTGAGGCTAACCCGTTCCGCCGGCACTGTTTTATCCATCGGCTTCGTCGTGCCGCCAGGCCCTGCCGATTACCGGTATCCCCTAGTCGCATAGGTGGTTTACCCAGATGACCGAGTCGGCCCGTACGGGCGTAACATCGTCTGCGGACGGAGCCTGGGCCCGAAAGTTCGCGACACGTTGAACCCGCGACAACGGAGGAGTTGATGGAAATCGCGTTCAAGGCGCGTCGATCCATTGACTGTGGAAATCGTTGGCGCGGCGTAACCCCGACAAATCGACGGGTGATCGCAATCGCACTGGTCCTGGGGCTGGCGTCCGTATCAACGAGTCAGGGGAACGGCGCCGAGGCTCCGCCAAAAGACGCTGCGGCGAAACCGGTCGACGTCGCCGATTGGCGCCAAGTGCCGGATTTGCTGCAGCGGCTCCGGCGCGGCGGCCTGGTCGTCTATTTCCGCCACGCCGCGACCGATCGCAGCCATATGGACCAAAAGCCGGTCGACCTTTCCGATTGCGCCAAACAGCGAAATCTCTCTGACGAAGGGCGGCGGCAGAGCCAGATCATCGGCGAGGCGTTTCGGACCCTCGGCATTCCCCTTGGGCCGATCCTCAGCAGCCCTTATTGCCGGGCCATGGATACAGCGCGGCTGGCGTTCGGCCGGGTCGAGAAATCGGACGGGCTCTATTATGCACTCGGGCTGTCGGCGGCAGAGAAGTCCAAGACGGAGGCGGCGCTTCGCAAGTTGCTGAGTGAACCGCAGTCAGCCGACGGAAATCTAATTGTCGTCTCGCATACGGCGAACCTGAGGGATGCGGCGAAGATCTGGCCGAAGCCGGAAGGCACCGCGATCGTGTTCGAGCCGCGCGGCGCCGAGGGATTCAAGGCCATAGCGCGCATCGAGCCGGACGATTGGACCCGCATCGTCGCCACATCCAAAGCTGGAAATTGAACGACGGATGGACTGACCGGGACGCGTGGCCGTGGGACTGAATACCCTCATCAGACGGATGCCGCTCTCGATCCGATTCTTCGCCGGGACTTTGGCAGTGGTCATCGCCGGCATCGTCCTGCTATCGGGGCTCACCGTCATTGGCTACGAACAATCGCAGACGTTGCGGGACAAGTTCGGGCGGGATTTTCAGTTTCTACAGTCGCTGTCCGACGCCTCGGCCAGACTCGCCAGGACCCACATCGACATTCAGAGGCTGCTGGAGGAAGCCGGCCAGTCCTACGACGAGGAAGCCGTTTATACGAGGGGCAGCGCCGCATTCGATGCCATCGACGGCGTGATCGCAGACCTCCAAAAGACCATGTACACGGAAGCCGCCCTTCTGCTGCATTCGCCGAACGAGGCTGGTTACCGCGCCGCGGGCGATATTTTGGAGTTGGTGCATGACTATCGCGCTACGCTGATCTCCTCCGTTGAAATGACGTCAGTAGACCTCAAGCTGGCGCGCAGGGAACTGGTGCGTGCCTCGGACGCATTCAATCGGACGGCCGCCCAGGTCACAGACTTGATTGGGTATTTTCAGGGCGATCTTGACCGCAAATTCCAGGACTCCATCGCCGCCGCCAGGCGTGTCCTGCTTTGGTGGGGCATTCCAGGTGGCCTCATTGTCGGTGCCGTTCTTTTTGGGAGTTGGCTGATGACGATGGGGCTGTCCCGCGACCTTGGCCAAATTTTGGGCTGCATGCGCGCTCTTGGCGCCGGCGATACCGACGCCGCCATCCCGGACCTGCGCGGCGACCGAGAGCTGGCGCCGATCGGCGAGGCGCTCGGCGTGTTCCGATCGGCGCTGGTCGATCTCACGCGGCACCAAGCGGTCCTTAAAGACAAGGTCCGCGAGCGCACCAGCGAGCTCGAAAAGACGCTCGCCGACCTCAAGACCGAGATGCAGCAACGGGCCCAGGCCGAGAGTCAGCTGCGCCACGCGCAGAAGATGCAATCGCTCGGCAATCTCGCCGGCGGCCTGGCGCACGAGATGAACAATCTGCTGCTGCCGATTCTGGCGCTGGCGAAGATGACTCAAAAGCAGGTCCCGGAAGGCAGCCGCGACGCCAAGCGCTTGGAAAAGATCGTCGAGGCAAGCGAGCGCGCGAAGGCATTGGTCGCCCAAGTGATGGCGTTCGGCCGGCAGGACGAGCCGAAAATGGAGTCGATCGACATCTACGCGATCATCCGCGAAACCATGGAGCTGCTTTATAAAACATTGTTGTCGACAATCACGGTCCACAAGAGCCTGGATGAGGCAACGGGTAGCGTCTGGGCCGACGCGGCGCAGATTGGCGCGGTGGTGATCAACCTCATCAACAATGCCCAGGATTCGTTCGACGGCAAGAGCGGCAGGGTGGACGTCACCCTCGGCCCGACCGATGTCGACGATGGACTTGCGAACGCGGTGGCAGGGTTGCGGACGGGGCGTTACGCCAAGTTGACGGTTGCCGACCATGGCAAGGGAATGGACGATGAAACGCTGAGGCGTATTTTCGATCCGTTTTTCACCACCAAGGAAGTCGGCACCGGCAAGGGCCTGGGGATGTCCATGGTCTACGGAATCGTCAAGCGGCACGACGGCGCCATCAATCTCGCGAGCACGCCGGGCGTCGGAACCACCGTCGACATTTACCTGCCCCTGATCGTCCAGCAGCAGCCGGCCTGACCGGCAATCGCGGCCAAATGTTTTGGCGGGACGGCGTCAATCCGACTGCAACCGACGTCGCGGTGCCGGCGACCGCCGCCCCCGGCGAGCCCCCTATGGGCGCCCGTCCCAGCCCGCGCCGTGGTGGGGTTCCCATCGTTCCGGACCGCGGTATGGGCGATGCGTGGTCCGTAACCCCGTGAAAGTTGCCGGAACCGCATGGCGATTGGCGGTAAAACCCGTTAGATTCCCGTTCAGAATCCGGTAAGGTTAAACCGGCAGGGCCGACGCAATGGCCCGGGCCAAAACAGCCCGCCTCGGGAGGACCATGGCTGACAACCCGGCGAATTCCCCGGCCACCCGGTTCCGCGCCGAGCGCGACCGTTTCGTCGCCATGGCGTTCTGCTGGGCCGACATCCTGATCGAATGCGACCGCAACGAGCGGGTGGTGTTCGCGGTCGGCCCGACGGAGATGGCGACCGGGCTCAAGTCGCCGCAACTGATCGGCAAATCGCTGACCGACCTGGTGGCGCCGTCGGACCTGTCGCTGGTGCGCGGCTTGCTGGCCATCCCACGCAAGTCCGGGCGGATCGAGAACGCCTCGGTGCGCCTCAAGGGCGCCGGTGGCGAACCCAAACCGCTGCTGTTCGCCGGCTACCGGTTCGACGACCTGGACGGGCACTATTTCATGGCGCTCCGGTCGAGCCCGTCGGCCGGCGCCAGGCATCAGCCGCAAACGGCCCGCGACACCGAAACCGGGCTCCACGACGCCGCCGTCTATGCCAATCGAGTCAAGCAGGCGATCGCCACCGGCGAGGTCGGCGAAAATAACCTGCTGACACTGATTTCACTGCCCGGGTACGAGGACCTCCGCCAGCGTCTCGACGAGGACAAGGAACAGCAACTCCTTGACAGCCTCGGCACGTATTTGCGCGCCAATTCGCTCGGCGGCGACATGGCGTCGCGGATCGGGGAAGGCAAGTACAGCCTGGTCCACGACGCCAGCGTCGACGTCAAGGAAGTCGAACGGAAACTTTCCGAATTCTCCAAGGAAGCCGACCCGACCGGCCAGGGCGTTGCCGCCGAGGCCGCCAGCCTCCAGGTCGCCAAGGAGGACGTCAGCGCCGACGACATCGCCAGCGGTCTTTCCTACACGCTGCGCATGTTCCAGAAGTCCGAGAAGGGCGAGTTCGACCTCAAGAACCTGGCCACCTCGTTCTCGTCGTTGATCGACCAGACCGCCGACCGGGTACGCGATTTCCGCCGGCTGGTGACGGCGGCCGAGTTCGACGTCGCCTTCCACCCGATCCTGCATTCGATAACCGGCGAAATCCACCATTACGAGGCCCTGGTCCGGTTCCGCAAGGACGCCGCCGGGACGTCGCCGTTCGAGACCATCACGTTCGCCGAGGAAGCCGGCTTGATCCCCGAATTCGACCTGGCGATGGCGACCAAGGTGGTCGCCCATCTCGCCAACATCCCCGACCGCTACCAGGCGGCGGTCAACATCTCGGGCAACTCGATCGCCGACGACAAGTACCTGGCGGGGCTGGAAAACCTGTTGCAGCAGAACGAGTGGGCGAACAACCGGGTGATCTTCGAAATCACCGAATCGGCGCGCATGGCCGATCTCGACTCCGCCAACAAGTTCATCCAGCGCCTGCGCAAGGACGGCTACGAGGTTTGCCTCGACGACTTCGGCGCCGGCGCCGCCAGCTTCCAGTACCTGAGCACGCTCGAGGTCGACGTCGTCAAGCTCGACGGCTCGGCCGTCAAGAACGCGCAGAAGGCGACCAAGGGCAAGGCGTTCCTGAAGGCGCTGGCGCGCTTCTGCAGCGAGCTCGAAGTGCACACCATCGCCGAGATGGTTGACAGCCCGCAGGGATTGGAATTCGTGCGCGAATGCGGCGTCGAGTTCGTGCAGGGCTTCCTGTTCGGCAAGCCCAACACCAACATCCTGTCGTTCGGCCGCATGGACAAGGAAATCGAGAAGCTGTTCCGCAAGGGCGGCCGCGCCGCCTACGCCTGATCGCCGGGCGGCGACCCTGCCCCTCCCCCGGCGCGTCGGCGGGTTGCCGCAACCGGCCGAGAAAATGGCGTCCCCAACGGGATTCGAACCCGTGTTGCCACCTTGAAAGAGTGGAGTCCTAGGCCTCTAGACGATGGGGACTCGGAGGCCACCGCTAGGTATACGGGCGGCGGCGAAAATTCAAGCATTTCCCCGCACCCGCCGCCGGCGTCGTCGGGGGGTTGCAGGCGTCCGGCGCTCGCCTAAAATCGCGCCTCAGCGACAGGGAGGAACGAGGCGATGATGAAGGGCAAGGTGCTGATCGCCCAAGGCGGCGGCCCGACGGCGGTGATCAACGAGTCGCTGGTCGGCGCCGTGCTCGCCGCCCGCAAGCTCAAGGGCGTCGCCGGCGTCTACGGCGCCTTCCACGGCGTGCGCGGCATCGTCGACGAGGACTTCATCGACCTCGGCAAGGAGCCGAAGGCGAACCTGGAGCGGGTCGCCAAGACGCCGTGCTCGGCGCTCGGCTCGACCCGCGACAAGCCGGACCTGAAATACTGCCGGTCGATCTTCGCGGTGCTGAAGGCGCACGGCGTCGGCAGCTTCTTCTACATCGGCGGCAACGATTCCTCGGACACGCTCCGCATCCTCGCCGACGAGGCGCGGAAGGCACGCTACGCGCTCACCTGCGTCCACATCCCGAAGACCATCGACAACGACCTGATGGCCAACGACCACACGCCCGGCTATCCGTCGGCGGCCCGCTTCGTTGCCGGCGCCTTCGCCGGGGCGAATTTGGACAACCGGGCGCTGCCCGGCGTCTACGTCGGCGTCGTCATGGGCCGCCACGCCGGGTTCCTGACCGCCGCGGCGGCGCTCGGGCGCAAGTACCCGGACGACGGGCCGCATCTGATCTACTTGCCGGAGCGCGATTTCGTCATGGATCGCTTCCTCGCCGACGTGACGGCGGCGTGGGCCAAGCACGGCCGCTGCGTGATCGCCGTCTCGGAAGGCATCCACGACGCGACCGGCGAACCGATCGCCGCGACGCTCGCCAAGCAGATCGAGAAGGACGCCCACGGCAACGTGCAGCTTTCCGGCAGCGGGGCGCTGGCCGACCTGCTCTGCGACTCGATCCGCGCCAACACGTCGATCAAGCGGGTGCGCGGCGACACCTTCGGCTACCTGCAACGGTCATTCCTCGGCTGCGTCTCCGACGTCGACCAGAAGGAAGCCCGCGCCGTCGGCGTCAAGGCGGTGCAGTTCGCCGCCCGCACCGGCCGCGACGGCTCGGTCGCCATCCGGCGCAGGAAGGGCAAACGCTACGCCGCCGAGCTCAACTTCGTGGCGCTCGCGGACGTGGCCGGCAGGACCCGGGTGATGCCGGCGGCGTTCATCGCGCGCTCGGGCACCGACGTTACCAAGGCTTTCGACGATTATCTGAGGCCGCTGGTCGGCTCCAGAATCCCGGAGACATTCCGCTTATCGGCGCCGAAGGTGAGGAAGATCCTGGACAAGAAGAAGTAGCGCCCGACGGCGGCAGTCATTTCTTCGGCCTGTTCTTGGGCTTGTCGCCGGGCTTGCGGTAGTCGACGCGCAGGCCAGCCTCGCGGAACATGGTGTCGGCGATGCGCGCCTGCTCGCCCCAGCGCGGGTGGTCGAAGTCGGGCTGGTCGCACACCACGCGCACGATCCCGGCCTGGATGACCAGCACCGCGCAACGCGCGCACGGCGGCAACGGATGGACATAGAGCGTGCAGCCCTCGGCGCGGGGTCCGGCGAACATCAGGGCGTTCTGCTCGGCGTGCACCACCATCTCGTACTTGATCTTGCGGTCGGTCAGCCGTTCCTCGGTGTCCTCGACGCCGGCGGGAAGGCCATTGAAGCCCATCGAAACGACGCGCTTCGAGCGGTGCGTGATCACCGCGCCGACCTTGGTCGACGGGTCCTTGGACCAATGGGAAATATGCTCGGCCAGCGCCAGGAACCGGTGGTCCCACTTGTCGAGCTTGCGCCGCTTCGGCTTCGCCATCCCCCGCTCCCTCGTTCGTCGCGCGGCGGTCAGCTTACCACGCGGGCGCGGCGTCATCGACCAGCAGCTGGGCGCTCGAGCGGCCTTGCCAGGTGTTGACCCGGAGCCGGCCGGCGACGTGCAGCGGCGCGCCGTCGCTCCTCAACAGCGCCTGGCCCAACGGCGAATCCAGGCTGTTGAACGAGATGGCGGCGAGGCTGCCGCCCTGCCCGTCCGTCAGCCGGCCGCGCACGTGGTTTTCGCCGGCGACCGCGGCGTAACCCAGCCGCGCCGACGGGATGACGAAGCGCGGCTCCGGATTGCCGGAGCCGAACGGCCCGATCCGCTGCAGGCTCTCGGCCAAGTCCATGGTCGCTGCCGCCGGCTTCATGGCGCCGTCGAGATGGAGACTGGGGCGGATGCCCTTCTCGCGCACGATCCTGGCCACCCGCTCGCCGACGAACGCCTTGAAGTCACCGAGCCGGTCGCGGGCGAGCGTGAACCCGGCCGCCATCTTGTGGCCGCCGCCCTTGATCAGCAGCCCGGCTTGGCGCGCCGCGATCACGGCGGCGCCGAGATCGACGCCGGCCACCGACCGCGCCGAGCCGGTGCCGGTGTTGCCGTCGAAGGCGACGACGCAGGCCGGCCGGTTGAAACGCTCGACCAGCCGCGACGCGACGATGCCGACGACGCCGGCGTGCCAGCCGGACTCGGCGGCGACGACAACCGGCCCGGCGTCGCCGGCGGCCTCGATCTGCGCCAGCGCCGCCTCCAGCACCGCAGCCTCGATCGCCTGTCGCTCGCGGTTGAGACCATCGAGGCGCCGCGCCAGCTCCGCCGCTTCCGCCGCGTCGTCGGTGCCGAGCAGCCGGGTGCCGAGATCGGGGGCGCCGATGCGCCCGCCGGCATTGATGCGGGGACCCAGCACGAAGCCGGCGTGATAGGTGCCGGGCGGCTCGCTCAGTCCCGCGACGTCGGCCAGCGCCCTCAGGCCGACGTTTTCGCGCGCCGCCATCACCTTCAGGCCTTGGCCGACGAAGGCGCGGTTGACGCCGGTCAGCGGCACCACGTCGCAGACGGTCCCCAACGCCACCAGATCGAGCCAGCGCGTCAATTCCGGCTCGGCCCTGGTCTTGTACCAGCCGGCGGCGCGCAGCGCCCGGTTGACGGCAACCGCGAGCAGGAACGCAACGCCGACGGCGGCGAGTTGGCCTTGTTCGCTCCGATCGTCGAGGCGGTTGGGGTTGATGACGGCGCACGCCGCCGGCAGCTTGGCCTCGGCCTCGTGGTGGTCGACGACGATGACGTCGAGGCCGGCGGCAGCAGCCGCCTGCAGCGGTTCGTGGGCGGCGGTGCCGCAATCGACGGTGACGACGACCGAGGCGCCGTCCTGCTTAAGCTTCAGCAGCGCCGGCGTGTTGGGTCCGTAGCCTTCCTTCAGGCGATCGGGGATATAGGTCAGCGAGCGGCCGCCGACCGCGGCGATGAAGCGCGTCAGCAGCGCGGCCGAGGTGGCGCCGTCGACGTCGTAGTCGCCGAAGATGCCGATGCGCTCGCCCTGCATGACGGCGCTGGCCAGCCGTTCGGCGGCATCGTCCATACCGGCGAGGCGGCTCGGGTCCGGCAGCAACTCGCGCAACGTCGGCGTCAGAAACGCCGGCGCGTCCTCCAGCCCGACGCCGCGCGCCGCCAGCACGCGGCCGACGATCTCCGGCACGCCCAAGCGTTGGGCGAGCGCCATTGATTGCCGCTCGTCGGCGGCGCGACCGATCCAGCGCTTGCCGGTCAGCGAATTCTCGACGCCGAGGACGCAGTCGGCGCCGTCCGCGTCAGGATTTTTCAGGCCATCGGGCGAAATCATGGTGGCCTTCTATGAAACGAACCGTGCCGGTCATCGAGCGCAACACCATCGAATGGGTGATGGCGCCGCCGGGAACGTGGCGCACGCCTTCCAGCATGGCGCTGTAGGTGACGCCGGTGGCGGCAAAGGTGACGTTTCCCGAGGCCATTTCCTCCACCGAATACTTCTTGTCCGGCTGCTCAATGCCGAGGCGCTGCGCCGCCGCCTTCTCGTCGTTGTTGCGGAACACCAGCCGCCCCTGCATCTGGCCGCCGACGCCGCGCAGCGCGGCCGCCGCCAGCACCCCCTGTGGGGCGCCGCCGATGCCTAAGAAGACGTCGACACCGGCATCCGGCTGGGTGGCGGCGATAACGCCGGACACGTCGCCGTCGAGGATCAGCCGGATGCGGGCGCCGGCCTCGCGGATCTTGGCGATCAGCTCGGCGTGGCGCGGTCGGTCAAGCATGCATACCACGAGGTCGCCGACCTCGACCTTCTTGGCCTTGGCCAAATTCTTCAGGTTCTCGGCCGGCGTCGCGTCGAGATCGACGACGCCGTCGGGCAATCCCGGGCCGACGGCGATCTTATCCATGTAAATACGGGGCACCGTGAGGAAGCCGCCGTCCTCCGCCATCGCCAACACGGCCATGGCGTTGGGACCGCCGCGGGCGACGATGGTGGTGCCTTCCAACGCCACCACGGCGACGTCCACCTTCGGTCCATTGCCGGTGCCGATCTCCTCGCCAACGTAGAGCTTCTCGGCGTCGCCCTTGGCGCCCTCCCCGATCCGCACGGTGCCGTCGATGGCGAGGCTTTTCAACGCCTTGTGCATGGCGGCGACGGCGGCCTGGTCGGCGGCCCTTTCGTCGCCCTGCCCCATGAAGCGCGACGCCGCGATGGCGGCAGCCTCGGTGACGCGGACGGATTCGAGAGCGAGATTGCGGTCGGCGGAGGTATCTTTGGCCATGGCCTATATTTGACCGGAGCCGGGGACGAAGGCCAGCGATTTCCGACGCCGACAGCAGGCCAACCAGGTCCTCCTATCGCGGGACCGTGGGCCGGCTAGACTACCAACAACAACCCGGATACGAGCAAAACAACGAGGACGATTCGGCGGAAGCTTCCTTCGTCAAGTCGACCGTAAAGTTTCAGCCCGAGCCAGGTGCCGGCGAGGAGGACCGGCAGGCCGATCACAAACAGTTTGATCGTTTCCGTGGATATCGCTCCTTCCGCGCCGAGCCAGGACGCGCTCATCACGAAAACGGCGACCGCCACCGGCTGAAACACGGCGCGTTGCTGATCCTTCGGCCAGCCGCGCAGTCTGCACCAAATGGTGACGAGAATTCCCGCCAGGCCCGTCAGGCCGCCGAGAATCCCATTGAGGCAGCCGACCCCTGCGTCAGCCGGCACGCCGCCTTTCTCGACAGGCTTAAGCTGCGGTCGGGCGAGGCTGTAAATGCTGAACAACACGAGGAACACGCCAATGCCGGCGCGCACGTGCTCGGGGTTGGCCCACGCGAGAATGGACACCCCTGCGGGCACGCCAATCGCTCCGCCAAGCAGAAACGGCCAAAGACGACTCCAATTCAAGGCATGTCGCAGTTTCCACACCGCGACTCCCTGCACCAAGAGTCCGTATCCGATAATCAGGGTCGCTGTCTGCAGCGGCGTCAGCACATGCAGCCACACAGCCGCGGCGACGAGACCAAAGGCGAAGCCCGCGATGCCGGCGACGAGTGCGGCGGCAAATGTCGCAACGAGAAATATGATAAGATCGAGAACTGTGCCGTCCAT
>Ga0209399_10001160_pt1 | contig 14012 bp, 14 predicted proteins | sample OV2TP3_FD_184130 | JGI IMG/M metagenome (GOLD analysis project Ga0209399, IMG submission 184130) | Hot spring microbial communities from Beatty, Nevada to study Microbial Dark Matter (Phase II) - OV2 TP3 (SPAdes) (version 3) | ecosystem: Environmental > Aquatic > Thermal springs > Hot (42-90C) ... | reverse complement strand
GCATTATGATGACCATGGCCATGCTTTTACGGGACCATCATCCCTTACGTGTTTATGGGGTGATTAGTCTCTTATGTCTTTTACTTGTTGGGACCGCATTTGTGTTAAGAGGGACCAATGATTATTTTGTTATACCTTGGTCAGATGATTTTTTAACAGAGGTGATCTTGATATTAACCCCTTTAGGAGTAATTTTTATGGGTATTGGATTTATTTTGAGTGCGGTTAATACACGATTGCGAGAGATTCGGCAAATCATGTATCGTCGCAAATCCTCACATGACTGAGCAGAGTATTTTATATCAAAGTTTATTGGAGAATGTGGCCTGCAATCTCTGCGGCACCAATGATTATCGCTTGATTTATCCAGGGCGATACGAAAGGGCGAAGCCTCAAGAGCTGGTGTCAACGTTTCGTTCTTCGGGCGATGAAATTCTTGTTGACCCCTTGGTGGAATGTCAACGGTGTGGTCTTAAATACTTAAATCCTCGCCTGCGTGAAGATATTATCCTTGAGGCCTATGCGGCTGGCACGGATGAATTATTTGTTTCCCAGGTGAAGGCCAGGGAAAAAACATTCGAAAAATCCTTGAGGTTAATTGAGAAATTCGTAGCCACGAAAGGAAAAATTTTGGATGTGGGCACGGGGGGTGGCTCATTCTTGCATGTGGCAAAAACGCAGGGCTGGGAGGTGCAAGGGTGTGAACCTAATCGTTGGTTGGTGGAATGGGCTTACAAACATTATGGACTCCCGATTTATGCTGGTACCATTTTTGATCAGTCATGGTCCGATCAATATTTTGATGTGGTCACATTATGGGATGTCTTGGAGCATACAACCGATCCTAAGAAAGTTTTAAAGGAATGTCGACGGATTTTAAGAAAGGAAGGACTGCTTTTGGTCAATTATCCCGATATTGATTCACTGATCGCCCGCCTTATGGGGCGCCGATGGGTATTTTTGTTATCGATCCATCTCTACTATTTTACGTTTGTCACGTTAAGCCGAATGCTTAAGGACTGTGGTTTTGAAGTTATTTTTCATAAGAGACATTGGCAAAGTTTAGAATTGGATTACATTTTTCAGCGGATGCAGTCTTACCTGCCGTTGATGGCAGAGACTGGACGAAAAGTTATTAACGGTTTGGGGCTGCAGCACGTAGTCGTTCCCTACTGGATGGGACAATCGTTAGTTTTCGCGAAAGCCTCATTCTAAGAAATTATCATCTATGACAGAAAAGAAAAATGTGGTGATTTTAGGGGCAGGAGTGGCTGGTTTGGCGATGGGATATTTTTTGTGTCGTTCAGGGCAATATCACGTCATCCTCCTTGAGGAATCACCCATCGTGGGAGGTATGTGCGCGAGTTTCACTTACAATGGTTTTGTCCTTGATCATGGCGCACACAAGCTTTATTCTGTCATTCCAGGCCGATTAGAGGAAATTTGTGAGCTAATGGGCGATCGTTTGATTAAATTACCGAAGAAAAATCGCATTTACTTGCAAGGTCATTTGTTAGATTATCCGTTAAGATTAACAAATTTATTAAGAGTACTCGGTGGCGCAACCTTTTTAAAGATCGGTTTGGGATATATGGTTTCTTTTTGGCGGGGGTTATGGGATAAACGACCGGCACGCTCCTATGAGGAGTATATGACGCGATTATTTGGCAGACCGGCGTATGAATTGATTTTTAAACCTCTGGCCGAGAAGGTGTGGGGTGATCCATCCCAGTTACATCCCGATATTGCTAAAACAAGAGTACCAACCTCGAATGGTTTGGATATCATTTTCAGATTATTAGGTTTAAGAGATGAGACCAAGGAGACCAATGCAGAATTTTTTTATTATCCTTATCGAGGATTCGGCGACTGGCCCCAAAAATTAAAAGAGGAAGTGCAGGCGACAGGAGGAGCTATTATCACCTCGGCTCGTATCAGCGAACTAAAGAGAGAAGATGGTCGCATCAAAAGCGTCAAGGCCATTGTTGAAGGACGAGAATGTTCTTTCCCTTGTGATTTTCTTATTTCTTCCATTCCTTTAACGACATTGAATCGTTTGGTGTGCACGAATGGGTTCTTAAATCAGCGATATGAAGCAGATCAACTGCAATTTCGCCATCTTATTTTGGTTTATATTTTTGTGAATCGCCCTTTGGTTTTAAAGGATCAATGGATTTTTTTTCCAGAGAAAGAATTTATTTTCAGTCGCATCTTTGAGCAAAAACAGATGAATCCCGCTTTAGGTCCCAAGGATCAAACGGTTCTTTGCTGTGACTTTACCTGTCGTGAAGAAGATGAAATCTGGCACACGGAGGATGCGACGTTGGTGCAAAGATGTATTCAGGGATTAGAGCGGGCAGGATTTATTGATCCTTCCGAAGTGATAGGCCATTTGGTCAAACGGCAGCGCAATTTTTATCCATGTTATGATCGATCATATAAGGAAAAGATTCAGGCGGTCAATGCCCAACTGAAGCAAGTCGACAACTTATTGCTCACCGGACGCCTGGGGATGTACAACTATAATAATTCCGATCATTGTTTTGATATGGCCAAATTTATTAGCGAACATTTAAATCGAGGAAGCTTACCTCGGGACGTATGGTCTCAACTTGAAGAGCGCGTACAAAGCTATCGCATTGTTGATTAATAAACAGGAATGGATGATGCGCAAAATGATGGAAGGTCGCCTTAATGTGAATTGGGATGCGTATTGGAAGGGTTTTATGTCCTTTCCTTTTGTTGAAGCAGTTCGCTTTTCGTTGGTCCGAGCGGCCTACGAACGACTTTTGCGCTCGTTTTCAATCGGTCACAACCCCAAATTTTGCGAATTAGGGGCCGGCACAGCATCGGTGAGTCGTTATTTGGGCGATAAGTACAAGGCCGAGATCACGATTGTGGATAGTAATCCACAGGCCATTCAATTGGCTCAAAGAAATTTTGAAAACTATCCCTCCCGATTTTTACCATTAAACTGCGATGTGTTTGAGCTTAGGCCTTATCACCATCAGTTTGATTTAGTGCATTCGGGAGGATTGATTGAACATTTTATTAACGAAGCACGGGAAGCCATTGTTCGTGTTCATTGTGATTTGGTGAAAGAGGAAGGTTACCTTTTAATTTTCGTCCCTACATACAATATTTGGTATCGTCTTCTCAATGAAGGGGTTTTTAAATTTCTCCATCTTTTGGATAAGGTTCCTGAGGTCCCATGGTCGTTTGAGGAATTATCGATGCTCCTTAAGCAGTATGGTTTCTACATCATGGCTTCAACGCATGTGGTGACGGAATTAGGAGTGTTGGCCAAGCGCATTTCCTAAACAGACCATAACTTAGCGCAGGCGATCATGATGATGAGCTTTTCCAATTTTCTTAAAAGTAAACTTCACGAATCTTCTCAGCATTTTCAAGTGGCGCTACAGGTTTTGGACTTGAGTCCCAGAAACATCAAACGGATTGCGGAGACAGGTTTTGCCATGTATCGGGGAACTGAGCGGGCGAAGAATCCTTTATTTTTACATATTGAACCAACCGGGGTATGCAATTTAAAATGTACTATGTGTCCACGGACAGAATCCATCACTCGAGAATTGCGCCATATGAAATTTGAACAATTCAAATCGATTTGTGATGCGATTGATCCGATTTTTGTCGCTTTTGTTGGTTTTGGAGAGCCGTTACTTAATCCCCAAATTTTAGACATGGTCCATTATAGCGTGGGGAAGAGAATTGTTTCTCGGATCTCCACGAATGCCACGATGCTCAATACTCAACGGTCAAGAGAAATTATCCAAAGTAAACTTCACCAAATTTGGTTCTCGGTTGATAGTCCCACCGCAGAGAATTTCGAGAAAATTAGGGTCGGCGCGGATTTTGCGAAAATCATTGAGGATATTAAGGAGTTTTGTGTCATCGCCAAAGAAGAAAAATCTAAGATTGTTATCACGGTTAATTTTACTATTACCAAAGATAATGTGCATGAGGTTCCACAGATGGTCAACTTCTGTTATGAGGAACTTTCTATTAGGCCAACCTTTGCTCGTGGTTATGGATATGATATTGAAGCCCAGCAGCGACGCGCGCTTCAAAACACCCCGGAGATACAGGGATTTTTGGAAGAGGGGGTACGACGCGCCCAAGCCTATAAACTGTCCAATGTCGAGCAAAACCTTCAAACGATTATCTATGATTTGAAATACCCATTAGATGGTCAAGGCCCGTGTTATTTTCCCTATTACGTGATTGCCGTTTCATGGGACGGAAAAGTTTCCCCGTGCTGTTTATTTTATGACTACCAAATGAATTTGGGCAATGTGAAAGAAAGATCTTTTGAAGAGATATGGAATGGAAAAGCCTATCAGCGCTTTCGTATGAAATTAAAAACACATCGACAAGATATTAACATTTGTAATACCTGTCCCTTAAACGATATTTCCTTGCATAATATCATGCATCGCATTTCTCGTGTGCCTGTCATGAAATGGTTAACTAAAGAACGATATGAGTATATTGATCGGACTGTTTGTTAAAGGGACGTTCGCTTAAAATCATTAATGAATTTGACGATATTAATTTGTTTGTTATAATAAAATAAGTAAGTTAGTTCTCGTTTCTATAAGAAACCCTTCCTGAAGAAGGAAAAAGAATGCGTGTTGCTCTCATTAACCCGCCGTACCTTATCATTTATAAAAAATTAAATATTGAACAAGATGCTTCGGTGCCATTAGGTTTGCTCTGTGTGGCTGGAATGCTTGAGAAACGTGGCCATGAAGTTAAGGTCTATGATTTTAATCTTCGTGAGACATTGCTTTCGGAGATGATCGACTATATCAGTGAATTTAAGCCTGATGTGATTGGTGTGACAGCGGTTACTCCCACTTTTAATGCAGCCCAGCAAATGGTCACAACACTAAAAAAGGCCTTTCCTAAAATGATTTTTGTCATGGGCGGGCCACATCTGACGTCTCTGCCCAAACAATCCCTTGAACTAACGCCCGCGTTGGATTTTGTGATTGCTGGTGAAGGGGAGTATGCCATGGCCGAGCTCCTCGATGCGCTAAAAGAGGGGCGAACGGATTTTGAGCTTATCAATGGGTTGACATTTAGACGCGATGGAGAAGTTTTCTCGAATCCTCGTGCGCCGATGATTGAAGATTTGGATGCTTTGCCGTGGCCCGCGTATCATCTTTTGCCGGTTACGGAATATGCGCCCTCGGTTGTGTATCGGGTGGCTGAGAAGAGCACCTTTATTATGTCCTCGCGGGGTTGTGCGGCCTATTGTACGTTTTGTGCCAATAATGTAACCGGCCGACGTCTACGCGTTCATAGTATCGATTACTTCATACATATGATCAAGCATTTAATGCAAACGTATGGTTTTCGTCATTTTCACATTGTGGATGACAATTTTATGAATGATCAGCAGCGCGTGATTGATATTTGCAAACGCATCATCGAAGAGAAATTAAAGATCACATGGTTTATCTTTGCTCGTCCGGATCATTGTCAAAATCTAGAGACGCTGAAGATGATGAAAAAAGCAGGGTGTGTTTATCTTCAGTTTGGGATCGAGAGTGGTAGCGAGCTTATATTACGACAAATGGGAAAAAAGATCGAAAAAGCAGAATTATACAGCGCCTGTATGAATTGCAAAAAGGCAGGGCTAGACTATTTCAATTCTTTTATGATTGGCAATCCCAAAGAAACCCGAGAGACAGTTGAGGAAACGGCTGAGTTCGCGATAAAATTAGATGCGATCATGTCTGGCTTTAATATTTTAATTCCCTATCCTGGCACAGCCATCTTTAAAAAGTACTATGAAAAGGATTTTCTCAATAATACTAATTGGGAAAAGTGGAATCATATCACCCATGAGGTGCCGATTGATTATCGCCATACGGAACTGAGTAAAGCCGCATTAGATGAATTACGTAAGGAATGTATCCGTCGCTATTACTTGAGACCCCGTCAGATGTTGCGGCTCTTGGTATTTTTCCGTAGTTTTCATTTGCTCGCTAAGTTTGTTTATAGTTCATGGAAGCATCTCTTTTTCTTGTTTTCAGAGTCTACGTTTAGTCCGACAAAGAAAAAATTGCGCGATTTGATTCATTTTGGCAAAAAGCCTATCCCGCATCCTTTAGTAGGAGAAAATTTAAGTATTTCTCGTGGTGGTTCACGGAAAGGTTCAGGCGTTTCTGAATTTGTCGATGCCTTCCAACGCGATAGTGTTGCCTAACAGTGTCTTAATCGCAAATCCTCATGTCTTTTCATCAATTTTCCGGTCTCTCTAATACTTCGTCTTCTTCAAAAGTTACAGAACAGTCATTCTCGAATTCTTGGATAAATTTTCTCCTTCTTTTGCTTCCTTTTTTCCTTTGGCTTTTTTGTTTTAGAGGTTATTTTTTGGAAAAGATCAGCTTAGAAGGAACAGCGCCAGCCTATTATTATCGCATTAAGTATTTTTTAGATAGTATCATGCAGGGTGTTTATCCTCTCTGGAATCCTTTTTCGGTGTGGGGAAGTCCTGATGTGGTCGATATGCGTGCTTTGGGAGAATACAACCCTTTTCTATATTCTATTTTGTTGTTTAAGGTGGCAGGTCTTTCTTTTTACAAAGCGTATTTGGTCTATATGGCTAGCTACTATCTTGTTGGTCTTATAGGCTTTTATTTATTGTCAAAAGAAGTTATGGCTGATAAGAGATTTGCCTACGTCGCCTATGTTGTGCTGATGTTTTCGTCATTAAGCCAAACCGTTTTTACCGAAAATGTTTTGATTTATATGTTTGTTTCGATTGTTTGGTTTTTTTATTTTCTATTGAGACTTGTCAAAGCAGAGGAAAGTCGTTATTGGTTGGGGTTAACATTTTGTTTGATAATTATTTTCACGACCTATTTACCGTTTTATTTTCTTTTGATATTTTTGTTTTTTTTATTATTTTTTATTTTGTTTTATTTTCGTGAACTAGTTCCCCTGACACATCGGTTGCTGAAGAATATACGCAACCGGCCAAGGCTTATTGTTTTTTGTATTTTAGCTTTAGGATGTTCTTTGCTACCAATCCTTAGGGGATATCAAGCGGCCAGGGATCCAGCGTATCTAATGGATTTTCATCATCGCAAAGCCGATGAGAAGAATTTTCTTGTTATGGATATTGATGCTATCAATTTAGGAGGTGTCACCGGACCTCTTGATTGGCAAGATTTATTTTCAGAAATCGGTGCTTTTGCGGGACGAGATACGGTGTTCGTCTTTGTGACAATCTTCCTATATTTATTGGTGCCATTAACAGTTTTGAATAGGATTAATAGAAGGTCATCTCTTTTATTTTGCCTTGGGTTCATACTTTTTATGGTTTCTTTAGCCGATGCAGCCCCTGTGCATCGCTTCTTGTATGAGCATATTTATTTTGTTCGACTTTTTCGCAATCTTTTTTTTCTTTTGTACCTTGCCATCCCCGTTTTAATTCTATTTGGGGTTGATCAATTCCGACTTTTGTTATCGTCCTGGCCACCAATGGGAAAAAGGGGGGCATGGCTGATTTTTATTATTAGTATTCATTTGCTTGTTTTATTATTTTTGATGACTCAAGAGGATATTATTCGCTCATCCTACCTAACCATTATCGGAAGTTTGATGTTTTTTACTCTTTGGGGGACCCAGGTTTTGAATCAGAACCGTTTACTTTTTTTGTTATTTTTATTAGTTATCATTTTAATCCAGCCCATTGAGGTTTTTCATTATTTGACGCAGAATGCTCAACCTCTAGCGAAACCGTTTCGTAGCGAATCTCAGAAACCACACTTCACCTTTCAACGCCCTTTGAAAGGTGAAGACCTGACTCTTCCGGGGATCAGTGGTTACGCGTCAGAACTTAAGTTGATGCAAGATCGTTCGGGATTTGTGGACCATGAATACATTGGTCTTCGTAAGTCTCATGACTTGCAAAGGAATATGGATTATACGATTTTGCAGGAGTATATTCGTCACAAATTTATTGTCTATGATAAGGTAGAAATGATTCAGGAAAGCAACTTTGACTTAAAAAGCTTGGAACAAGCCTTTTCCATCCAAAAGAACGTGGCCTATGTTTTCGGGGATTCGATGGAAGAATACAAAAATTTTCATAATGACAATATCCCGGAACAATATTTTTTCGTAACCGGCAATTCCCCCGAGTTTGAGGTCTTGGGCTTTGGATTGAATTTTATTAAATTTAAAACAAATTTTAATTCTAGAAAGTTTTTAGTTTATAACGATAGTTTTCATAAAGAGTGGTGGGGTTATGCGAATCAGATACCTATCAAGATTTGGCGTGCCAATTGGGCTTTTAAAGGGATATGGTTAGATCCGGGAGAAAATATTGTTTATTTAAGATATGGGAAACCTTGGTTACATCGATTTCATTTCTTTTTAATTTCATTAATGTTTGTTTTATTGGGAGCATTGGTTATTTTATTTTTAAGGTCGAGGACGATACTTATCGAGGGATAAATGATTTTTTTATTCAATACAATGATAAAGTTCTGTTCGTCAACGATTATTTATTATTTAATAGCGGGTTTTATCATTTTTTTTAGTATGGATGTTAAAAAAGTTAAAGTCAATCGACTGAATTATCTAAAAGATTCGGCTTCTTTTCCAGTTTCTTATCTAGAGGGACGATCCTCATTTGATGAAAGGCAATTTCGCTATGCGAGGAGATATTACCAAACGCTCATTGATTTAGTTCCTGTTTATGAAAAGAGTGGTATGGTTCATGGGCCAACAGCCTTGAGTCGTGCCTATGCCATGATTGCTTTATGTGATTATTATTTAGGAAAAAATGAGGAAGCGATTACTCTTCTTCAAAAAGCAATTCAAATAGAACCAAAGCATTTTTGGCTGAATTATAATTTGGGGGTTATTTATTTTAAATTAGGCAATTATGAAACAGCGCTATCTTATCTGAAAGAGTATCTTTCCTTAAATAAGGAAAAACTGGCTCTCAGTATGCAGTTGGATTATTATGACCGTTGGGAACCACGCTTACGAGAAGAATATAAAAAGGTTAGCGTGGGGGAATTTTATCAGTTAATGGTTAATAGTTATAAGTTATCAATCTTGGCCCATGAACAATTAAAGAATTCTATCGAGATGAAAAAATTAGCCTCAGTGGCGATTCGATTGGGTTTGGCCCCGAAAGATGGCTTTTTTTATTATTATGCCGACTTATCAACGGTAAAGCCTGAGGTCGGCAAGGCCTTATTTGATCTCGTTTTTAATCCATCTTTGCATTTTGTACCCATTGGGCAAGAAAAATACTTGGCCAAAACAAGATAACTGTGTTTTAACGGGAGGGAGAGGTTGGCTACGGCCAACCTCATTTTTGGTTGTCGTGGGTGTGCCCAATAGCAAAATAATAAATGGCGAAGGTTGTGTTGTTGATATAATATCAGTCGGGAAAAGAGGATTAATTTATTCAGGGAAGTAGAGAAGATATGAAGAATTACCTTCAAAAGCTATCTCTTAGTATCATTCTGTTTATGTTTTTTTTACCTTTTGTGAATGCTGAGGGCGAGTTTGTTCAGCTTCCCCAAAATGAGGCCGATCGTCAGACATTCTTGAATAATGTGACGGATACTCTGGCAATAATAGGAAAATCAGGCAAAGAGAAAGAGCAGGTATTACGGGAACGTAAGGCCTTGCGACGAGAAGAGCGCTTAAGAAATCAAAGGCGCAAACAAGACATTCAAACCAAAAAGCAAATGAAAAAGCAGCAGAAAGTCATTATGGAGAAAGTGAAGGCCGTGGATAAGGCCCGTTATTCCAAGACGAAAAAAGTTAATAAAAAGAAATAAGCGAGGAAGATATGGAATTTTATAAAAGCGAGGACCGACGGAAATACCAACGATACGAGACAAAAGTCGAAATTTATTTTCGTGTGGCCTATGATGTCACCACCAAAGTCAAATTTCGGATTCGTGATAAGCGTGGTCAAGTTTCAGCCCGTAAATATGCCGCCACGAGCAAAAATGTCAGTGCCGAAGGACTAAGTTTTATTTCTTCTAAAAAGCTCCATAAGGGCGATCGACTAGCCCTGGAGGTTTATTTGCCGAAAAGCCGTGATCCCATTGCGATGGAGGGACAGGTACGTTGGTCAGAACCGATCATTTTAAAGCGAGGGAGGAAGAAGGTCTTTGAAACAGGATTGCGTATTTCTTCCGTTGAGAACCAATCTGTGCAAAAATCGATTTATTATGATAAGGATTATCAAATTACTTGGAGCGTCGTTTTAGAAGCGGTCTTGGGAAGTTTTCGTATTATCAGTGAACGATTGAAACGTTAAGCGTTATGATGATGTTTCGTTTTTTTGAAAATTTGAAAAGAGAGAAGGCGTCACGAAAGTTGTTATTGAATTTCTATCAGGAAGTGGCGCAAAATTGGGAATCATGGCACGTGATGCATCAGCGCAATGTTTTTCATACATTTTCGCTTTCGTGGGGCCACTACCTTGAGCGAGATAATGCCTCACGCGACAATCAAAAAATACAGACTTACCTGAAAGTGTTGTTGGATTATAACCAAAACATGGACGATTTTGAAAAATATGAGCAATGGTATGTTTCCGACATAAAAAATAAAACAACGGACAATGCGCGCGTCTTACATGATAAACGGGAGGTGGTGGCAACGAAATTTAAGGGTCTGTTGGCCGTGATTGAACCCTTGAAAAAAGAATTAGAACAGCAATTACACAAGCGAAACATCAGAATACCGCAACGGATAGTGTGACAAAGGTTTGTCTATGTTGTCTATTTCAACAGCGTGGAATTATAGGGAGGATATGAATGCCCTACAAATGTTAATCGAGCTTAAGGCCACCGGATTAAAGTTTTTAGAGCTAGGCTATCATTTACGGCGTCACCAATTAGAGGAATTGATTCCCTTGCTTGAACCGATGAATTTTAAAATATCGAGTATTCACAATTATTGTCCAGTGCCAGATGATGGCCACTCGTCTCGACACATTTCGAATTATTATCGCTTATCGGCGCTTGAAGAGACGGAGCGTCAACGGGCCGTGAAGTGGACCTGTAATTCGATTGATACCGCCGTGCGAGTCGGCGCTGGGGTGGTGGTGATTCATGCTGGGACCGTGGAATTAGAGGAACGTCAGTTAAAACAGTTGTTTGATTTGTATCAAGGGGGAAAAAAGGAAACAAAAGAATTTATTCAATTGCGGGACGAGCTTCTTAGAAAACGTCGAGAGGAATGCTCCGTTTATCTTGAGGCATTACAAAAAAGTCTTGATGAGGTTATGTCTTATACGCAAAAAAAGAAGATGAGAATCGGTCTAGAGACGCGTTATTATATCAATGAGATACCTAATTGGGAGGAGGTAGGGTTGTTGTTAACGCGTTATCACCACCAGGGGATGTTTTATTGGCACGATGTGGGACATGCGGAAGTAAATGAGCGATTTGGCATCTCCCCGCATTTGGGTTATCTTAAACATTATGCCAATCTCATGATCGGATGGCACCTTCACGGCGTTAAAATTTTAAGAGATCATCAGGCGCCACTCGAAGGAGATTTTGATCTTATGAAAGTACTGCCCTTTAGCAAGAAGGACCATATCAAGGTGATCGAATCCCATAGTATGGCCACCTTGGAACAGATTCGTAAAGCTGTGAAAATTCTATCTTCTTTTGAAGAGAAAACATGAAATTATACTTGGTACGCCATGGCGAGGCTGTTTCAGAAAAAGAAGATCCTCAGCGACCTTTAAGTGGCGAAGGGAAAAAGGAGGTCACCAAGGTAGCCCAATTTTTGAAAAGGGCAGGGGTGAAAGTGAAGGAATTTTATCACAGTCCTTTGAAACGAGCCCAAGAGACGGCGGAGATTATCCGCAATACGATTTATCCAAACGGCCAACTGGTTGCCAAAGATTATCTTTCTCCCAATGAGGAGACCGATAAAATGGTTTATGAATTGTCCCAGAGCAAGGATGACATGATGATTGTCAGCCATCTACCATTTTTGCCCAAACTCATCGCGCGATTGGTCGTCAACGATGAAAATAGGAATGTTATTGGCTTAGAAACGTCTTCAGTCTTAGCCATGTATCGAGACGCCCAGGGTCATTGGCAAATCGTTTGGCTAGTGAGCCCTACTCTCATCGTTGATTAAGATAGGGTGGTGATATGAGGAAAGAATTTTTTTCGGTTTCCGAATTGAATACTTTAATAAAAGAAGTTATTAACTACGGTTTTCCCGACGCCTTATGGGTGTGTGGGGAAATCCAAGGATTCGATCGTAATAAGCATAAAAATCACATCTTTTTTGACTTGTGTGAAAAGGATCCTCAATCGAAAGAGATTGTGGCACGCATTGGCTTGGTGATTTTTGCTGGCCGTAAGGCTTATCTGGAAGGAATCTTGAAAAGTGCGGAAAATGCCTTTACCTTGAAAGATGATATAGAGGTTAAATTTTTATGCCGCGTTGATTTTTATCCTCCCCATGGGGCTGTTCGCCTGGTTGTGGAAAATATCGATCCTATTTATACCTTAGGGAAGATCGCCCAAGAACGACAAAAACTTATCGCCTTGTTAAAAAAAGAAGGCATCCTCGATAAGAACAAGCTGATTCCCTTACCTTTAGTGCCTTTGAGGGTAGGGCTTATTAGCGCGTATGATTCCGCTGCCTATAATGATTTTCTTTCGGAACTAAAGCATAGCGGTTTTGGATTCCGGATATTTTTCATTCCTTCTCTCATGCAAGGGAAAGGGGCCGAAGAGGGTGTTTGTCAGGCGTTGACGCGATTCAATCAGTTAGCAATGGATGTGGTGGTGATTACACGCGGTGGCGGTTCGATTGCGGAGTTGAGTTGTTTTGATAGTCGGGCGATTGTTGAGAAAATTGCCTCAAGCCGTTATCCAGTTCTCAGTGGTATTGGTCACGAGATTAACATCACAATAACCGATCTTGCCGCGCACACCTATGCTAAAACACCAACAGCGATTGCGCAATTCCTTGTTGAGCAGGTGACACAATTTATGAACAATCTGGATGAGAAATTAGATCAATTATTGACTTTGTCTACAAATAAAATCGGTGAGGAAAAAAGACAATTAAGGTTTTGGGCGATGGGGTTGCATAAACAGACAACGACTTTCTTTAAAATACATGATCAAATACTTGTGCGTTTTAGGACACATATGCAAGATCTCCCTTTGCAGTTAATGAATGCGAAGCGAAGAGAAATAGTTCATCAACGCCAAAAATTTTTAAGAGGGCTTAAGGTTATGGTAACGAAAGTTTATGTGACCATCAAGCATTACAGTAAATTAGTTGAGCTGGTGAGCCCCCAAAATACCATGAGACGTGGTTTTAGCATTACACGAACAGAAAAAGGCGAACTCATTCGTTCTTTAACCCAAGCTCATCCTAAGAAGGCCATTAGGACTGAGGTGGTGGATGGCATTATTCAGAGTCGAGTTTTTTCGAGAGAAGAGGAGGTTAGAGGTGGTTGAGATGAAATACAGTAAGGCTCTCCAGCGTTTGGAGGAGATTATTAATAAAATCGAAAGCGAAGAGATCGATGTTGATGACCTTTCGGCAAGAGTTAAGGAAGCGGTGGAGTTGATAAGGATATGTAAAAAGAAAATCGAAAAGGCCGAGATGGAGGTTAAAGAGGTCGTGGATAAATTTGAAGAAGAAACTATCAGCGATCGAGAGACAGAAAAATGACATGGAGTAGTGGGGGGACTTTTTTTAGAAAGAAGATTGACAAAGAACAATTTTTAGTTTTATAATTAAATAAATTTAGGCAGAAAATGAGGTTGTATGCTCCAAGACGCCCCCAATAAAGAACTCTTACAGAATCGACTGGTCTTGGAAGAGATTGCTCGCCATCAATGGATTGAAAGTGAGAAAGCCGGTCGAGACATTGGTTTTGAGTTTGCGGCTGAGGATTGGCTTAAACGCTTTTCCAAGGCATGGATGGATTATCATCTACCGAAACAAAAGTC
>Ga0209399_10001159_pt1 | contig 14014 bp, 13 predicted proteins | sample OV2TP3_FD_184130 | JGI IMG/M metagenome (GOLD analysis project Ga0209399, IMG submission 184130) | Hot spring microbial communities from Beatty, Nevada to study Microbial Dark Matter (Phase II) - OV2 TP3 (SPAdes) (version 3) | ecosystem: Environmental > Aquatic > Thermal springs > Hot (42-90C) ... | reverse complement strand
CCTGCGGTGCTCGGTCGGGACTTACGCCCGACAACTCCGCTCCTCGGTGGGGAACCCTCCGGCCGCCACCCGTCGGGGGAGTGGAGGGCAGCGATTCCCTCTGCTCCACCATTCTGCTTCGCTCCTACGCCCCGCTGCTCTCACGCATAAGGGCGGGGCGGGAACTACGCAGCATGCCCTCCGAAGCTCTGAGTCGGTTCACGCAAGCCGAGCGAAGGAGGGCAGTCACTAGCCCTCTTCATCGTAACGGTGTGAGGACATGAAGTCAAGGATGGCTCTCCCTCGTCTCGCGGTGTGGTTGTTGGCCGGCGGATTGCTCCTCACTCTCCTGGGGCGTGCAGCCCAGGGAGCGACGGACGACGCTGCCGCTGTGCACCTGGTCCGGATTGACAACCAGATCATTAATCCGGTCACCGCCGAGTACCTCATCGCGGCCATGGATCGCGCGGAAGCGGCGCGCGCGCAGTGCCTCATCATCGAGCTCGACACCCCGGGCGGCCTCCTCGAATCCACGCGCACGATCGTCAAGCGGATGTTCAGCGCTGAGGTCCCGCTCGTCGTGTACGTCGCTCCCTCGGGCGCACGCGCAGGATCGGCAGGCGTGTTTCTCACGTTGGCCAGTCACGTCGCGGTGATGGCGCCGACGACGACCATCGGTGCGGCCCATCCGGTGACGGTCGAAGGCGGCGGGCCGATCAAGAAGTTGATCCGCCGATTCAAGGATGAGCAGGGGAAGGAGTCATCGCCCCCGAGCTCGCCGCTCTCCCCGCCGAAGAAGCCGCTGGCGGAAAAACAGCGTCCCACCGAAGTCGAGGAAGTCACCGAAGTGGATCCCATGAGCGAGAAGATCCTCCACGATACCGTCGCGTGGGTGTCGGCCATCGCGCAGGCGCGCGGGCGCAACGTCGCGTGGGCGCGCCAGTCGGTGGAAGCTAGCGTTTCCTCGACGGAAGCGGAGGCCCTCGCAGCACACGTCGTTGATCTCGTCGCGCGCAACATCCCCGAGCTCCTCACCCAACTGGAGGGTCGGACAGTCCAGTTGCCGCACGGGCCGGTGACGTTGCACACGCAGGACGCCCAGATCGAGCGCAGGGACATGACCCAACGGCAGCGGCTGCTCCTCGTGATTACGAATCCGACCGTGGCGTATCTGCTGATGATGCTGGGCTTCTGGGGGCTGTTTACCGAGATCACGCATCCGGGGTTAGGATTCCCCGGCATTGCGGGCGCGATGTGTCTGATCCTGGCGCTCTTTGCGTTCCAGACGCTGCCCATCAACTACGCCGGGGTTACACTCATTCTGCTGGGACTGGCGCTCCTCATCGCAGAGGTGAAGGTGGTGAGTTACGGTCTGCTCACCGTGGGGGGCTTGACGTGCCTGACACTGGGGTCGCTCATGCTCATTGACTCGCCGTATGCGTTCCTGCGCGTGTCGCTGTACGTCATTTTGCCCATCGTGATCGCGACGGCTGGCATCGCCTTGTTCCTCGTTGGTGCGGTCGTCCGGACACACCGGCGCCAGGTCACCACCGGCGCGGAGGGGCTGGTGGGAGCGGTGGGCGTGGCCCAGACGGACCTCCAACCAGCAGGCCACGTGTTTCTCCATGGTGAATCGTGGCAAGCGGTGGCTCCACAGTTGGTACCGAAAGGTCGGAAGGTGCGCGTGGTGCGCGTGGAAGGATTGACGCTCATGGTCGAAGGAATGTAAGCGCTGACATTCTACAACGTGTCCAGGAGGTATGCGATGCCGTTTACTTTAGTGCTCCCCTTCATCGTCGTGCTGTACCTCATGAACTCCATCAAGATCCTGCGCGAGTATGAGCGTGGGGTGATCTTCCGCCTGGGGCGGTTGGCGGGAACGCCCAAAGGGCCGGGGCTGATCCTGGTCTTCGCGCCCATTGATCAGATGCGGCGCGTGGATTTGCGCACGATCACGCTCGATGTGCCACCGCAAGACGTCATCACCAAAGATAACGTCTCGGTCAAAGTGAATGCGGTGATCTACTTCCGCGTGATGGACCCCAACAAAGCGATCAACGAAGTGGAGGACTACCTCTTTGCCACCTCGCAGATGGCGCAGACGACGCTGCGGAGTGTCCTCGGCGAGGTCGAGCTCGACCACCTGCTCGCTGAGCGCGATCAACTCAACCATAAACTCCAAGCGATCCTGGATCAGCAGACCGACCCGTGGGGGATCAAAGTCTCGGCGGTGGAGGTCAAGCACGTGGACTTACCGGATGAGATGAAACGCGCGATGGCGCGTCAGGCCGAGGCCGAGCGAGAGCGGCGCGCCAAGGTGATCGCTGCGGAAGGCGAATATCAGGCCGCCGAGAAGTTGACGATGGCGGCAAAGACGATGAGTGCGGAGCCCATGGCGCTCCAGATGCGCTACCTCCAGACGCTCGTCGAAATCGCCACGGAGAAAAATTCGACGACGATCTTTCCGATTCCGATTGATCTGATCAAGCTCTTCCTCGACAAAAAATCCTCGTAACAGACGACCGCCCCGTCCCACGAGTTCACGTGTGGGGCGGGGCGGCTCTGTGATGGATCCGTGGTTCAACAGACGTGACGACGTTTCTTCGTCTTCCGGCGATGTCGTTTCATCTGTCTACACCCCTCCCTTCGCACACGCTGTCAAGCATCCTGTCCCCACAGCTTGACGCTTTCAAGTATACCTGATAGGATGACGAAAAAACAAGGGCCGCTCCTCGGAGGGGAAACCCAGGTTTCCCCTTCCGACGTCCGCCAACGAACTTGGCGGACTGCCTCCCCTTCCTACGACGGGAGGCCTGGAGTGACAAATTCTGGACCATACGGCACGCACGTAACGTCTGAGGAGTCCTCTCTCAACCGTGTTGGGGCGGGACGACAAGGCCGGGGTGGTGGAACTGGTAGACACGCGGGTCTCAAAAACCCGTGGGCGCAAGCTCATGTGGGTTCGACCCCCACCCCCGGCATTCTGCTTCGCTCCGACACCCCGCTGCTCTCGCTCATGCGGACGGGGCGGGAGTTGCGCAGAACCCGAGAGGCCATCTGCGTTGAGCGAAGCAGAGCGGGAGACGAGGCGCCGGCCTCCCCCTGACCTCATCAAGGGATGGTAAACTGTCCATGCGATCTCCATCACTAGGACAACTGCTGCGTGGGATTCGGGCGCAGGATGAGCGCACACTGGCTCACGCCATCTCACTGGTCGAAGACCGCTCGCCTGTGGCGCGATCGCTCCTCCAACGCCTGGCCCCGCGCGTCGGTCAGGCCCATCGCATCGGCATCACGGGCCCGCCCGGCGTGGGCAAAAGCACGCTGATTGCCTCCCTGGCGCCCCACCTGCTCCGTCGCGGAAAGCGCCTCACCATCATCGCGGTGGATCCCACCAGCCCCCTCACAGGAGGCGCCTTCCTCGGCGATCGCCTCCGGATGCAATCGCTCGTCACCCATCCGCGTATTTTCATTCGGAGCATGGCGACGCGCGGCGCAACGACCGGCCTGGCACCGACGACCAAACGTGTCGCTGATCTCTGCGACACCTCAGGCGCGAATCCCATTCTCCTGGAAACCGTCGGCGCAGGGCAAGCCGAGATCGGCGTGGCACGCCTCGTCCACACCATCGTCCTCGTCTTGATGCCTGGCGTGGGCGACACGATGCAGCTCCTCAAAGCAGGGATCCTGGAGTTAGCGCACGTCATCGTCGTGAACAAAGCAGACCACCGCGGCGCGCAGGGACTGGTCCAGGAACTCCACCGGGTCTGTCGCGTGCGCGAGCAGACCGCCTGGCCCATCCCGATCCTCGCGACTGTCGCCGAACGCGGCCACGGTGTCAGCGATGTCGCTTCGGCCATCCACCGCCACCAGCAATGGCTCACCCAACGCCGCGGCACTCGACGCTAACACCGGCTCGGTCGCTGTCGGGCATTCCGATTGAGCCGCTCTACACCCCTCGCGCCATCGCCCAACTAAATCCTCGTCGCGACCTCGGCCTCCCGGGACAGTTCCCCTTCACGCGCGGCATCTACCCCACCATGTACCGCACCAAGCCCTGGACGATTCGCGAATTCTCCGGCTTTGGCTCGGCAGAGGAGACGAACGCGCGTTTCAAGTTTCTCCTGGCGCACGGCGAGACAGGACTCTCGGTGGCGTTCGACATGCCCACGCTGATGGGCTACGACTCCGATCATCCGCTGGCCCTCGGTGAAGTCGGACGCGGCGGCGTCGCCATCGCTTCGCTGGATGACATGCAGACGCTGTTTCGTGGGATCCCCCTCGATCGCGTCTCCACCTCCATGACGATTAACGGACCGGCGATCGTGCTCCTCGCCATGTACATCGCCACCGCCGAGGCGCAAGGCGTTTCCCCGCGACGACTGCGCGGCACGATTCAAAACGACATCTTGAAGGAGTACATGGCGCAGCGCGAGTGGATCTTTCCGCCGAAACCATCGCTGCGGCTCGTGGTGGACAGCGTCACCTACTGCACGCGACATCTGCCGAAGTGGCATCCGATTTCGATCAGCGGCTACCACATCCGCGAGGCCGGTTCCACCGCCCAGCAGGAACTCGCCTTTACCTTAGCCAACGGCTTCACCTACGTCGAGGAGCTCATCCAGAGCGGGCTCGCCGTGGATGCCTTTGCGCCGCGGCTCTCGTTTTTCTTTAACTCGCACGTGGATCTGTTTGAGGAAGTGGCGAAATTTCGCGCCGCGCGTCGCCTCTGGGCACGCTACCTGCGGACGAAGTACCGCGCGCGGAACCCACGGTCCTGGCAGCTCCGATTTCACGTGCAGACGGCCGGCTCGAGTTTGACCGCTCAGCAACCGGAGAATAACATCATCCGCACCGCCTACGAAGCGTTGGCCGCTACCCTCGGTGGCGCCCAGAGCCTGCACACCAACGCCTTGGATGAACCCCTGTGCCTACCCACCCAGATGAGCGCGCAGATTGCCCTGCGCACCCAACAGATTTTGCTGCACGAGGTGGGTGTGACGCACACGGCGGATCCCTTGGGCGGCTCGTACTACGTGGAAGCGCTGACCTCGTGGTTTGAAGAGGAGGTGGAGCGCTACTTCACACAGATTCGCGCCCTCGGTGGCGTCCTCGCAGGACTCGAGCAGGGGTTTTTCCAGCGAGAGATCGCCAATGCCGCGGAGCAGTACCAACGCGCGATTGAAGAGCGTCGCTGGATTCAGGTGGGGGTCAATGCCTACACGACGACGGCCGCGCGCTGGCCGATTGAGATTTTCCGCGTGGATCCTGTGGTCGAGCGGCGCCAGCAGGTACGCCTGCGCGCCTTACGGCGGCAGCGCTCGCAGCGCCGGGTGGAGCAGACATTGCATCGCGTGCGGAGGGCGGCCAGCGGATCGAGCAACGTGCTGCCATCCATCCTTGACGCCGTCAAGGCGCGCGCGACGCTGGGCGAAATCGTCGCCGCGATGAAGGAAATCTTTGGGGAATACCATGAGCCGACAGTCTTTTGATCGTTCGGCGTCAAGCGTTCAGCGTTCGGCGAATGGCGTATCGTCAGGCGTACAGCGTATTGCGGCCTCCGCCAAACGTCGGACGCCGCACGAAACGCCGACCGCCCAACGCCGAACGCCTCACGCTGAACGAACGTGAAGAGCATAGCATGAGCAAAAGTCGTCCCCACGCAATCAGGGTGCTGTTTGCCAAGCCCGGCTTGGATGGCCACGATCGCGGTGTCGTCGTCCTCGTGCGGGGATTGCGGGATGCCGGGATGGAAGTGATCTACACCGGCCTGCACCAAACCCCGCAGGCCATTGCGCGGGCCGCACTGCAAGAAGACGTAGACGTCGTGGCGGTCTCCGTGCTCTCCGGAGCGCACCTGACTATCTTTCCGGCGATTCAGCGCGCGTTACGGCATGTGGGCCTCACGCACGTGCTCCTCACCGGTGGCGGCATCATTGCTGAGGCTGATCGGCAACGCCTGGCTCGCTTAGGCGTCGGCCAACTCTTCGGCCCCGGCACGTCCCTCACCACCATCGTCTCCTACATCAAACACGCGGTGAAATAAAGTCCTTCGGGCCGCCGGGGCTGTCGTAGCCACTCACCTAGCAGTGTGAGCTGTGGCCCGCAGATTAGAATGGCACTGTGGCCTCTTTCAGATACTTCGTCACTAAAAACAGTTTTTAGAGAGACGCGAGGAATTCTTTCAAGAGGAGGGCACTGAAAATGTTGAGGCTGGAGTTTTCGATAAACTGATAGAAGCCAGAGCCCTTCTCGAGCCACACAATGCCATCCAACACCGAAACTTTAACTGCCCCACTGGCGGGATGGGCGGCGACCGTAACGGCATCCTCAAATCCTCCACCCTGTTCTCCTCCAGTCTCACTTAAAAATTTCGCTTCGCCAACGATAAACTTGTTGCCAACTTTCGCGACAAAATCTGGTCGCTTCTTCAACCCCGCCCCAAACCGAGCATTGGCGTAGTCTCTTAAGTCCTTATCAGAAGCGTGGAGAAAAACGATTCCGCTCTTCGAGACCTCGAACTTACCGCTCTTCACGTATTTAAAATGGGACTGCGCCCATTGTTTAAACTGAGCCCCTCTTCTTCGATTGGCAACAATCGGCGCCTTAACGCCCTTGAGGATCTTCGGGAGGCCCATCTTGAACAACGTCTTACAAAGTCGTCCCATGGTCTCCGGATTCCGCTCGATCGCCTGCCGATCAGCACGAAGAAACGCGACATACGAATCATCAAATGGGAAGCGCTCCTGATCCAATAGCGTATTCAGAAGCATAACTCTGTTACCCTTTTTATACGCTGCTGTTATTTCCTCTAGAATCTTCGGTGACACCGATCTAGGTTTTGGTTCGGATGGATAGACAGTATAAATACGATCTAGGTAGTCCCCTTTCTGCGCTAACTCCGCCGTTTTCCTAGCCCAGGTGTTCATGGAGAGCTTCCTGATAATATTTCGTCAACGAGACGAAGGTACATTTCTTTAACCGTTCTCTAGAGATGGAAATGGCATAATGAGAGGAATCTATGCCTACCCATCGTCTTTGCAACTCCCGAGCCGCGATCAGCGTTGTTCCTGATCCACAGAAGGCATCCAAGACTAGGTCATCTGGTTGAGACGAATTCCCGATAATGAGTTTTAACAGCGCGAGGTTCTTTTCGGTGGGATATTTTGGATTTTGTGGGTCTTTAAACGTCCACACGTCCTGGATTTTGATACCTGAACGCACCACTTCGTCTGCATAAATCTTCTTCCTGGGGTTCCCAGTCGATGACCATTCGACTAGTCCCTTTTTATCCAGCTCATCTAACACGCGTGGTGAATACCTCCAGTGTCTACCTGGAGGTGGTAACATGCCTCGCCATGGTTTGCCCGTTGGACCGTTCGCTGTCTCACCCGGAGCGTGTAAAGGTGTCGTGGTATAGCGTCGGCCGTCAGCATCAATGGAACGGAACCGTTTGTCGTCGCCATTAATTGTGATGGACTGCTTCAAGTTGTTCCACACACACTTTTTTGTCTTTCCATAGAAGAGGATCATATCCTTGATGTTGCCATAGCCGTGCCTGGCGAAATTCTTGGGATTGCACTTGATTCTCGTGATGTCATTGATGAAGTTGTGCTTCCCAAATATCTCATCCATTAGACATTTCACATAATGACCAATTTTGTAATCGATGTGCACGTAAATGGAGCCATCTTCTGCCATCAGATCTCTGATGGCCTGCAGACGAGGCCTTAGGAAGTCCAAGTAGGCCCTACCTGTCAAACTATCATCGTAGGCAACAATCCCACCATTGCTGCGGCTGATCGTTGCGATTCTTCGAGGCGTTACGTTAAACGATTGACGCGTTCCAAACGGCGGGTCGATATAGACGAGCCGTACTTTTCCTTGAATGTCCGGTATCTTCTGGAGGAGAGATAATGCCAACAAGTTATCTCCTTGAATGAGGAGTTCTCGCTGACGTAGTTTCTCCGTTAGGTCACAGCCATCTTTGAGGCCTGATTCCAAGATTCTGGAGAACAGCGGCACGTCCCGCAGTTTAATGGCATCTCGTTGCAAGCCGCATTTGTCCTTCACGTGAACCGTGGGCTGAATTTCTACGTTCTCGAGTAACTGGGTAGCTGCTGTCATATAATTTACTCAGCTTAACAAAAATCCTCCGCCCTGGCGAGCGGAGGTTTGCGTTGTTTTAACGTGCCAGATTCCCCCTCCAAACGTAGCACGAAGTTCGGCTGTCATCAATTATCATAACTCCGCTTGGGGCGCCTGTCAAGCCTGTCTGCTGGACGTTGCGTGGCGAGCCGGCCGCGAGGGGTGGGGGCTAAGCAAGGCCTCACGGAGGCCGAGCGGGCATGGTGTCCGCCAACGTTCTGTGGCGGACGAGCGAGGCCGAGTGAGGAGCGGCGGTTGCCACGCTGGGGCAACCGACCGCGTCCTTGCGTGCCCCCAGCCCCGAGCGGCTAGGCGAGCGAGGTCCTCCAGCCACTGTAGAACTGGCGGGCGAGGACTGCGAGGAGGGGTGCGTACTGCGGAGTGTGTTGCTTGACGCGCGAGACATCAACTCCGTTGAGCAGCGGATCGTCGTGGCTGAGCCACTCCTCGATGATCGTCGGCGTCACTTCCAGGTGATACTGCAGCGCGTAGACGTTCTCGCCATACCGAAAGGCTTGGTGGGGATAGCGCGTTGACTGCGCGAGATGCACGGCGTCCTTCGGTAACTCAAACGCATCGCCATGCCACTGGAACACCGTGTAGCGCGGCGGAAACGCCGCGAACACCGGATCCTGCCGACTCGCCTGCGTCCCTTCGACGTCGCACCATCCCACCTCAGGCTGTGGCCCATGCCACACGCGAGCACCTAGCGTTTTCGCCAGGAGCTGCGCCCCCAAACACATGCCCACCGTCGGGACGCGCGCGGTGATCGCGCGTTCGAGCAAGGAGACTTCCTCACGCAGCCACGGGTAACGCGGCGTCTCATCCACGTTCATCGGCCCGCCCATGACCAGGAGGCCACGGCAGTCTGTGACCGTGTGAGGCAACGTCTCACCGGCGAAGGGCCGGAGGATGCGGAGGGGAATGCCATCGTCGGCGAGCCACGGCCCGAACAGTCCTGGCCCTTCGGTCGGCACATGCTGGACGACCCACACGCTACGAGTGGGAGGACGGTTCACCACGAGGCGTCTGGAGGGAGTGCTCGACGGAGTCTTCGTAAACGCCCAGACGACGGAACCGCTGGTAGCGGCGCTGCAGGAGGATGTCTGGTGGCACGTCGCGCGTGGCCTCGAGGAACGCGCGAATCACTGGCTTGAGGGCCGCCGCCGTCGCTGATGGATCGCGATGCGCCCCGCCGAGCGGTTCGGAAATACTCTCATCCACGAATCCGGCTTTCACGAGATCCTGCGCCGTGAGTTTCAGGGCCTCGGCCGCCTCCGGGGCGCGTTTGCGATCTTTCCAGAGAATCGCGGCACAGCCCTCGGGCGAGATGACCGAGTAGTACGCGTGTTCGAGGATGCAGACGCGATCCCCAACGCCAATGCCCAGCGCGCCGCCCGAGCCGCCTTCTCCAATCACGATGATGAGGATGGGACTCTCCAGCCGCATCATCTCGCGGAGGTTGCAGGCGATCGAATGCGCCTGGCCGCGCTCCTCCGCGCCAATGCCGGGGTAGGCGCCCGGCGTGTCAATGAAGATGAGGATGGGCAGTCGGCGCTTGGCGGCGAGCTGCATCAACCGCAGCGCCTTGCGGTAGCCCTCGGGGTGCGCGGAGCCGAAGTTGCGCCGAAGATTTTCCTTCGTGTCGCGCCCTTTCTGGTGCCCGAGGACGAGCAGCGGTTGCCCCTCAAAGGTTGCGAGCCCGCCGACGATGGCCTTGTCATCCCCGAAGAGCCGATCGCCGTGGAGCTCGACAAAGCCCTCGAAGAGGAGCTGGATGTAGTCGAGGGTAAAGGGGCGTTGCGGATGCCGCGCCAGCTGGACGCGCTGCCAGGCGGTCAGGCTCGCGTAGGTCGCGCTCTTCAGTTGCGTGAGTTTGTGCTCCATCGCCAACAGTTCCGCGGAGAAGTTGACTTTTTTATTGTCGCGGCTGACGCGACGCAGCTCCGCTAGTCGCCGCTCCAGCTCGACGATGGGTCGCTCAAATTCGAGGTGGTAGCCTTCCGTGACCACGGGGAGAGTTAGCTTAGTCGTTGATGGTGACCGGCGTACCGGCCGGGACGATGACGAAGAGTTCCTCGACGTCCGCGTTGAGCATCCGGACACAGCCGGCCGTGCTCTGCTTGCCGAGACTCATGGGATCGGTCGTGCCGTGGATGCCGTAGCCGGGCTTGTCAAGGCCCAGCCAGCGCGAGCCCAAGATGTTCTCAGGACTGCCCGCGGGGATGAGGCCTTTCGCCGTGTACCACGGGGGATCCACCAGGCGATTCACGATGGTAAACGTCCCGACAGGGGTGGAGTTGCGATCCCCTGTGGCGACCACGTACTGTTTGATTACCACCTCGTTTTGCTTGAGGACCAATGTGTTCTCCGATTTGTCCACGAGAATGCTGAAGCGCCCACCAACGACCTTGAGCTGCTGCTGCGGACGGATGAGATTCGACGTCAAGTGGTTGGCGCACTTGAGCAATTCGACGGTGGTCCCAAACCGCCGAGCAATCGCGCCGAGGGAATCACCGGGTTGGACGAAGTAGGACTGATCTTCCTCCGTGATCGTCGGTGAACAGAAGACGGCGACGTTCACGCGTTCCACGGCGGTCTGGGCCTGGGGGGCGAAGGGCCGGTGAGGAAAATCGGTGACGATCCGCTGGTAGGCCTCGCGGGCCCGGAGCAGCTCACCGTCACGTTCCAACAGTTCCCCGTTGAGCCAGAGCGCTTCTGCTGTCCAGGTGGTCGCAGGATAGCGCGCGAACAGTGTGGTCAGATGTCCGCGCGCCGTCTCGCGCTGCTCGCGGAGGGCTGCCTGGCGTGCCTGGCGCAAGAGCTGGTAGGCCTTCGAGTCCGCCGTCCAGGGCAGCCCGCCACTCACGTGGACGTACCAACCACCGAGGGCCAGCCCGCTCACCACGAGGACCGCAGCGATGCTGAGGGCGAGACGTCTCGGCGTCATCCCCCTACGGCCCTCCAACGCTTAAGGCCACTGCCGTCCCCACGACCACGCCGCCCACGACTTCACGCAGCGTGTGACCGGAGAGTTCCTTGATGCGCTCGACCTGAATGTCTTCCTGGCGCCAGCCACGATTGGCGTAGAGATCCTCGATCATGCGATTGGCCGTTTTGGCTAAGAGGCCGGTGACTCGTCGCACGCCCTGGGCATCGAAGAGGACGATGAGGGCGAACACCGTCGCCACCGTAAAGAGCAGAGAGTCAAATCCCACATGGCGCCCGACGCTGACCGACAGGGCGGTGACCCCTGCCACGTGGCTGCTCGGCATGCCACCGGTCACGATCAGCCACCGAAAGTCAAATCGCCGCTCGCGAATCACACCGGCGAGGATCTTCAGCGACTGCGCTGTGATCCACGCCAGCAGCACGGTCCAGAGGACGCGGTTGCGACTCAGTTCAGCGAGCACGCGCCCATCCTATTCGTTGTCGTCGCGCGGGGCGGGGAGAGGCACGGTCGGCCGCACCTCGACGCGGACCGGAGGTGTCGGGCGGACGGCGCGCCCACCCCGGAGGAGAAACCCGCGATTCCCGAGGTCCGGTGGCGCACCGGCTGTCGCTGGCAGGGAACGCGCCCGCTTGGTCTCGGTGGCGGGTGCCGTTGGCGCCTCTTCCAGCGCACTCAACTGACGTTCCAACTGGCGCTTCTCCTGCTCCAACAGGGCCATACGCTCATTGAGGGCCTCCTTCTCCAAACTCCACAACGCCTCCTGCGCCAGGAGCGCATCGAGATGGGCAGCGATTTGCGTGCGCGAGACCTCGGCTTGCTTGAGACTCGCTTCCAGACTCTGGAGCGTGTCTATCAGTTCCGCATGCGTCGTCTGCACCTGAGCCAGTGCGGCCTGCGCGGCTGCCAGCTCAGCGGTCAAGCGGTCTTTGTCCGTGCGCAATTGGGCGACCGCTCGCTGCAGCAGATGCCGCTCTTCTGTGAGGTAGCGCCGCTCCCCCCAGGCCTGCCAGGACCAGAAGACGACCAACCCCCAACAGGCGACTACGAGTAGCCCCACCCAGCGATTCATCGTCCCCTCCCTGTGGTTAGGGGTTTATTATACCCCGTGAACCGACCACGGCGCAACTGCAATTGGAAGGATGGACACGGGATGAGCTTGACATGACGCCTACCGTTCGGTAAGATACGGTCAACGCTTTATTAGGAGTGCACACCGAGAGGAGGAGCCAGGAGTGTGCTATGGCCCTCGCTCGGGTTGCGAGCCTCGCGCTGGTGGGGTTAGATGCCCATCGCATCACGCTGGAAGTGGATATCGCACAAGGCCTTCCAGCCATCTCCATTGTTGGCCTGCCTGATCCCGTCGTCAAGGAAGCGCGCGAACGCATCCGCAGCGCCATCCGCCACAGCGGTTTCGAGTTCCCCTTAAGCCGCGTCACCGTCAACCTCGCCCCGGCGCACCTCAGGAAAGAGGGGCCGGCATTTGACCTCCCCATCGCCATCGGGCTCCTCATCGCCAGCGGTCAGCTCCGCCCGGCGTGGCTGGAGGAGGCGGTCTACCTCGGCGAGTTGGGACTGGATGGCGCGGTGCGTCCGATCCACGGGATCCTCCCCCTGGCACTCGCCCTCGCCCGTCGGAACACCGCTCCCCTGATCCTCTCGCCGGAGAACGCGCACGAAGCCGCGGTCGTGCCGGAGCTTACCATTTACGCTGCGCCGCATCTGCGCGCATTGGCAGCACTCCTACAGCAACCCAACGGGCACGCGCCGCAGCCCTCAACAGCCATCCGGTGGGAGGCTGCAGCGATGACGAACGTTGATTTTGCTGAGGTCAAGGGGCAGGCCCACGCCAAACGCGCGCTCGAAATCGCGGCCGCCGGCGGGCATCACGTGTTGCTCGTCGGTCCACCCGGCAGTGGCAAGACCATGCTCGCCCAGCGCTTACCGATGATCCTGCCGCGGCTCACGTTGCACGAATCGCTCGAGGCCTCGAGCCTCCACAGTCTCGCGGGACTCCTGTCACCTGAGCGACCTTTGCTGACCGCGCGCCCCATCCGCGCGCCCCACCACACGGCCTCCGCTGTCGCCATCATCGGCGGCGGCACGCACCCGCGCCCGGGAGAAATTTCGCTCGCCCATCGCGGGGTCCTGTTCCTCGACGAGCTACCGGAATTTCACCGCGACGTGTTGGAAGCGCTCCGGCAGCCACTGGAGGAGGGCCGGGTCGTCGTGGCGCGGGCCAGTCGTGCGGTGGCGTTTCCTGCGCGGTTCCTGTTCGTCGGTGCGATGAATCCCTGCCCGTGCGGCTACGCCACTGACCCCAAGCAGGCCTGCCACTGCACACCCTACCAAATCCGTCGCTACCTCACCAAACTCTCCGGGCCGCTGTGGGATCGCGTGGACTTGCACGTGGAGGTGCCGGCACTCTCGGTGACGCAGCTCTTCGAGGAGCAGCCGAGCGAGTCGTCCGCGACCATCCAGGCGCGCGTGGAGGCGGCCCGCGCGCGGCAGCGACGACGACTGGCGAAAGATCGGCTGACGTGCAACGCCCAGATGCGCTCGCGGCAGCTGAAGCGAGACTGCCACCTCTCGTCAGAAGCCGTAGCGCTCCTCAAGCAAGCGAGTCAGCAGCTCCGCTGGAGTGCGCGTGCCCACGACAAAATGTTCAAAGTCGCCCGGACCATTGCCGACCTCGCCGGCGCGGCGGAGATTTCCCGGGAGCACCTCAGCGAAGCCCTGCAGTACCGCTCGCTGGACCGCAACCTGTGGGCGTGAACCGCCGCGGTGAGGGTCGTTTTCGGCGATCGGGGTTCACACCGTCAATCGTCGGGCCGTAGGGCGGCAGCGAGCGGCGTTGCGTCCGACGTCTGACGTCCGACGCCCGACGTTACGCGTCCTCGCCGCACGCTGGACGCTGCACGAACAATCCAACCTGGT
>Ga0209399_10001157_pt1 | contig 14017 bp, 15 predicted proteins | sample OV2TP3_FD_184130 | JGI IMG/M metagenome (GOLD analysis project Ga0209399, IMG submission 184130) | Hot spring microbial communities from Beatty, Nevada to study Microbial Dark Matter (Phase II) - OV2 TP3 (SPAdes) (version 3) | ecosystem: Environmental > Aquatic > Thermal springs > Hot (42-90C) ... | reverse complement strand
GTTAAAAACATCCGGCGCGACCCGCGGGTATCGATGTTAGTCATGGGCGAGCAGTTTAGCGGCTCGAAGTACGTGCAGATCCACGGCACTGCGGAAATCGTCTCGCAGCCCGAGGCCATGGATCTTCTAATTTACTGGTACCGGCAGGTGAGGGGCGAGCATCCGAACTGGGAGGAGTACCGCGGGAAAATGAGGGAGGAGCAGCGGGTCATTATCCGCATCGACATTGAGAAGGTAGGCCCTAACAGAAGAGGCTAATATCTTTGCCTCGCTTTCAATACCGGGATCGCGTCGATCTTTTCATCGGGCAGAATATGCCAGTAGATTCCCTTGGGTTTTCGGTATCGCGGTCTCAAAATGATCATTTCCTCCGGCGTGATGATGGCGTTTAGAGGGATGTCGTGCTCGGCCATGGGCATCTCTATCTCAAGGACCTGCAGGGCGTGGACCGTGGTGACGATGGGCGTTTGCTCATCGACTTTATTCTCTTCTCTAAGGAGCGCATATTCTAGATCCGAATAGCCCCCGCCCTTGCCCACGCGCGCACCCTTTCGGTTGACTGCAACGGAGCCGCAGACGATCAGGTCGATCTTTCGGACCTCGTCGAAAGAAACGGGCCGTCCAAACTTGGCTGCTCCCTTGATAGAGGAGGCGCCATAGGCAGAGGTCCCCAGTCTTTTCGGATCCAGCTCAATGAAAGGTTTTGGACTGTGCAGCCGAGGGACTGCCATGTAGATAGTCTTTCCCTCTTCAAGGGCCCTTTGGCGGATAGCCCTCTGGGGAGAGTCCGGATTGACTTTGAGGACTTTCGCGTCCTGCCAGAGAGAGGATTGGGAGAAGAGGCAGGCGCAACTTTCCGCTCGGGCAAAATTGGGTATCCTCCCTTTCGCTCCAGGGAAGCGCGCCACCTTTTTTTCTTCCAGAAGCATCCAGATCTCCCGGCGTATGGCATCTTTTGTTTTCAGAAAGCGGCCTCTCAGTGGCGTCAGCCACATCCTGCGTATATCCTCAGTTGGCTCTCGTGCTCAATACCCTGAGGGGGCAGAGATTCTGACCTAAGGCTGGTTTCTGTTAGAGTTGGTTGAAAAGAAGGCTCGAAGGAGATTGTTGAGCTCCCATAGGGTGAAGGGCTTGGCTAGATAGCCGTCAAATCCGCCCGCCAGACATTTTTCCCGATCGCAGGACAAGGCCATGGCCGTAGCTGCAAGGATCAACGTATTGCGAGTCGACGGGTTGGCCCTCAAATGAGCGACTATCTGGAAGCCATCTCTCTCGGGTAGTACAACTTCCATGATGATAAGATCGGGTCTTTCGGTCAAGGCTTTGCTCAAGGCCTCCTCACCGTTATTCGCCTGAATAGGCGTGGGATAGTTGAGAAGGTTTAGATAAAGTAACAAAAGTTCTCTACAGTCGGCGTTCGGGTCGACCAAAAGGATTTTCCGCGGCCCCATTTCACTTCTCTCCTGTCTTGTTTTCCGCGAGTGAAACCCCAAGAATTTCGGCGATTTGTTTCTCCAGCCTGCGAGATTTTCGCTGGCCCTTGAAGAGACGGGTGACCGTCGAAGGATTGACGCCAAGCTTTTCTGCCAAGGCTTTCTGGGTGTAGATCCCTTGCTCTAGCATGCGGATCTTGATTTTGACCCAATGCATTGATAGGATGGGCAAAAAAATTGCCTTCACCTGCATCTTTTCATATTGAATATTCCTAATTGAATATATTGTCAAGATTATATTCGCTAACGAATGGATAAGCAGTTCTCCGCCCGTCTGCGTAAGGCGATCCAGACCTTGGGTATGAGCCCGACCCACTTTGCCCATAAGGCGAGGATTCCCCAGGGGACCATTTCCAAATGCGTCAACGGCCATGTGCCTACCGCTCGGATTCTCCTGCGGATTTCTAAGCTCTCAGGAAAGAGCGTGGATTGGTTCCTGACGGGCAAAGAGGCGCGCGCGCGGGAAGGGTATGTGGCCGAAAAACCGGTACGCTATGGCCGTCCGGGCCCGGCTCTGCGGTCTAAAAGGAGCGAGGAGGTCTGGGTCACCAGACTGCTCAAGGTTCTGCGCGGCAGCGACCGAGGCAAGAAGCAGACCATCAAAGACCTCCTTGAAGTTCTGAGTCGTTGACCTCACTCGGCCTAGTGCCAGGCGTCGGGGTAGGAGCTCTCAGGCCAAGGGAAATAAGCCGTTGCCTTGAGGGCCGCCGCCCCGTCCCCGTCTTGTGAGTTATCCTACCGTTAGGGCCCTAACGAAACCTCCTCGTCCGGTTCCCTTGTCCTTCGCTCTCCTCCCCCTCGGCCTGCCTGGGGGTATCTTGAAGGACCGATGCACCGGACGAGGAGCCGCAGGCGTACCTCAAAGAGACCATAAGTCATTGGTCCAGCGTAAGACGATTGTATTGCATCGGGCCGGAAAGATGCTCCCAGGCAGACAGTGGAACAAATTACAGATGGAACAAATTACAGATTGACTGCCGCGGAAAGACGGTTGTAGAATTAACGCTTATGACTGAATTTATCGTGGTCTACGTGACCGTGGGCTCTTCAGATGAGGGAGCCCGGTTTGCACGCGCCTTGGTAGAAGAACGACTGGCAGCCTGTGTCAACCGCCTAGGGCCGGCCCATTCGATCTATCGCTGGCAGGGCCAGGTGGAGCAGAGCGAGGAGGAGCTCCTCATCATCAAGACCCGAAAGGGGCTTTTTCATCGCCTTAAGAAGAGAGTAGAGGAGCTCCATAGCTACTCGGTTCCGGAGATCATTGCGCTGCCGATCGTGGAAGGAAGCGAAGGCTACCTTAAGTGGCTGGGAGAGCAGGTCTTGACGGACCGTTGAAGAAAGGCCGTCTGTCATCGGCTGGCCTGAGAGTCTCTCTCAGGTCCGATGCAGGCCCTTCGGGATCTCAGATGGCAAATCTCAAATTGCAAATCTGAGATCTGAAATCTGCAATCTGAGATTCCGAGCCCGGCGAGGATATATCGGCCCTTCGAGATACCCCCAGGCCAGCGGTTATAATGGTTGCGCTGATAGGGAGTAGATGTGTGATCTATGCGCACTGTCAGAGAGATCTCCTCCGGCGGGATTGTATACCGGAAGCGTCAAAGGGTTACGGAAGTCGCTCTGATCCGCGTCCGCGATAGGTGGTGTCTCCCAAAAGGCAAGGTGGAAGAGGGGGAGGGGCTTCAGGCGGCGGCGCTCCGAGAGGTGAGCGAGGAAACTGGGCTGAAGGGTAGGGTAGTGGCAAAGCTCGGGGATATCACCTATTGGTACGCGAACAAGACTAAGGCCGGAGAGACCGTTAGGATCTTTAAGCGAGTCTATTTCTACTTGATTCGCTATCTCAGCGGGGACGTGCGCCAGCACGATGAGGAGGTGGAAGAGACCCAGTGGTATCCCATCGAGGACGCTATTCGAAAACTCACTTATCCCAGCGAGAGGGAGACGATGCGCAAGGCCATGATTCTGCTGAGGGAGAGGTTACACAAGCAGGTCCCGGGTGCTCAGCACGCGAGCAGAGGGTGAGTGTTCGGCGCGATTTACTTCTATAACAGCTTCATGTGGGAGGATGCGAAGAGGTTTTTACGGCTGCTCGAGGAAGGGAGTCAATCGGCATGAAAGACGATTTTGAGGGCATACGTTTTTCGATCCCGTATGAGATCGCAGTGGCGAGACCCTTGAGGCAGACGACTCTAAGGGAGAGGGAGGAGATCCTTAAGAGGGCGCACTATAATACGGAGCTGATCCCTCAGGAGACGGTCTATGTAGACTTGAGGACCGACAGCGGTGTGAGCTCGCTAAGCACGGAGCAGTTGGCAGCGATGGTCGGAGCTTGGGAGGCGCTCCCCGAGACGGCGGTGGAGGGGAATCAGGCCTTCCTCTCACTCACGCGGCTTTTCCAGGAAATCTTCGGTTACCCCTTCATGGTCCCCTGCACGCAGGGGAGAGCGGCGGAGCGAATCTGGGCCAAGATCCAGGTCCGGGAGGGTTCGGTTGTCCCGGGCAACATGCTCTTCCCATCGACCCGCTTTCACATCGAGTCCGCCGGCGCCAGGGTGATCGATGTGATCTCGGAAAAGGCCCATGACCTCTTTTCCGACGATCCTTTCAAGGGGAATCTAGATGTCAAGAAGCTGGAGGCGGTCCTTTCCGAATATGGTCGAGAGAGGGTTTCCTGCATTTATGTTGAGCTTTGTGTAAACTCTTGCGGCGGCCATCCGGTCTCCTTGGGAAATTTGCGAGAAGTCAGCTCTTTTTCCAAGGCTCATGGCATCCCGCTCTTTCTTGATGCCTCTCGGATCCTGGAGAACAGCTACCTGATCAAGCAGCGTGAGCCAGGATACCAGGGACGCTCAATCCAGGAGATCGTCCGGGAGATCTGTTCAGCCGCAGACGGCTGCACCATGAGCGCCCTCAAGGATTTCCTGGTGCCAACGGGAGGCTTCATTGGCATGAGGGATGAGAAGAGCTACCAGAAGGCCTATTTTCAGAGTTTTCTTGACGGGGCTCAGCCTGCCAGTAGCGCTTTAGAGAATATGAGGATCGCGCTCGCAGAAGTCTTTGGGTCCGCTCTGTATGTGGCGAGCCGAGTCGAGCAGGTAAACTACCTCTGGCGCCGATTGAAAGGAGGCGTCCCGATCCTGTGTCCCGCCGCAGGTCACGGAGTCTTTATTGACGCAAGGAGTTTTCTTCCACGGGTCGCTCCGGAACAGTATCCAGCAGAGACATTGGCTGCCTTCATCTATTACATTTCTGGGGTGCGGATAACCAAGGGTCCTCCCCTCACGCAAAGCCAAATCGCCCAAGGGGTCCAGCTCTTGCGGCTTGCGGTGCCGGCCCGTCGATATCTTCAAGGCCACATGGACGATGTAGCCGAAGCGGTCCTCTACGCCTATTACCAAAGGGATGAGATCAAGGGGCTTAAGCTCATTGAGCAGCCGGGAAGGCCCAAATATGAGCCCCCTGTTTTCGCTCCGGTGGAGGGATGAGATTAACAGGGAGTGTTTTCGACGACCTGCTTTGGCGCGGCAGAGAGGGGACGAGAGAACGGCTCCATGCGATTATCGAGTCGGTCCATCGGCCTAGCCGGAACCTGCGAGAAGACCAGGGGCCGTTGACAGCAGGAGACAGGTTGGATAGAGATGGCCGTAAATCAATAGAAAGGAAGCACCGGTATGTTTACGACAATCAGACATGTCGCGATCCACACGGACAACTACAACCGGATGGCCAAGTTTTATCAGACCGCCTTTCATATGAAAAAAATCACCACAGGCATGACCGATGACAAAGGCAACTATAATCCTGAACGAGGTCACATCAGCGACGGCGTGATCGGCCTTGCGCTTTTGCAGCGCCAGGCCGGTCTTCCGGCCGGTTTGGACCATTTCGGTTTCGAGGTTGATGACGTTGAGAAGGTCTTGGACAAACTGAGAACCAAGTACCCGGACGTCATGGTTGGAAAGAGTCCGGGACACGTACCCTTTGCCGGCTTGAGAACTCACGATCCGGCCGGCAACATTTTCGACCTGTCGCAGAAAGGGATGAGCAACGTTAGAGAGGGTTACGTGGAGAAGGGATGGGAGCAGAACCGCTGGCTCAATCACATAGCCATTCGCGCGTTAAAGCCCGGTCCTTTAGCGGAGTTCTATCATGAAGTATACGAACTCAAGCCAGTCGAGGGACCATGGGATGAGAAAAATTTCTGCCTCACGGACGGCAGGGTCCGTCTGGTGATTCGCTCGTGGGATCCAACTACCTTCAGGGGCATGAGAGAAGGGCTCGATCATATCGGGTTTAAGGTGGACAATCTGGCCGATGTTAAGAAAGACATTGAAGAGCTGGCGCAATCCTCTCCCGAGGCGGCGCCGAGAAAAATCGACCTCGGCAGGGACGGCCAGCGGCGGCTCAATAATCTTCAATCCTGCAAGCTGGCTCAGTACGCGACGGCAGATCCCGATGGATGTCTCATCGATCTTTGTTCTTAGCGTTGCCGCGACAAAATAGTTTGCTTACCGCTGCACCTCTTTCCTCTTGCGCCAGAGACGACGGGGACCATTGACCTTTTAAGAGAGCCCCCGAACATATCAACGCAACCACAGAGGTTACCCTGGGGCAAGGGGGAGTATCCAATAATCGGCTCTTGCGTCAACTCGGGGGTGGGTTATTTGACTACCTGACACAATCGCTGTAAAGTTCCGGGACAGGCCATTAGGTTTCGCCAGAAAATCGGAAGAAAAAAATAAAAGAGGAGAAGGACAATGCTTCATCCGATCGCTTTGGCCAATACGCACATGGAGTGCCGATATTTAAACGAGACGCTCCCGGTTCTGACCGATCTTTTGGCCTTTGAGAAGATGGCGGAAGTCCCTGGGGAAGCGACATTGAAGCATCCGAACACCGACTGGTTGCTGATCGTTCACGAGGGCGGGGAGGGTGCGTCGGTGAAAGAAATGCACAACCACTGGGGGGTGCGCGTTGCAAAGAAGCAGGAAGTAGATGCCGCCTATGAATACCTGAATGCCCACAAAGAGAAATATGGTCTCAAACAAATCGGCAAGCCCTCCTACAGCCATGGTTCCTACTCTGTTTACTTCTTGGAGCCGGGAACGAACGGCTGGGAGATTGAATGCTATGAGGACGTCTTACGGAAGGAGAGAGAGTGGGGCCGACGCGGGGGAGTTCGGGCCCCGCATTGGGACACCCCGCTTTCCCCTGAGCGCTTCACCGGCCGGGGCTACGTCCCGCAGGGCTTCACCCATGGGACGCTTGCGTGTGGCGACATAAAGGCTTCGTGGGATTTCTACGCCAAGGTATTGGGTTTGGAGGTCCATCAAGCCAATGACCACGTGGTCTACGTGAAACATCCCAAGACCAAGTGTTATGTGGTCTGTGCTGTGCGAAAAGAGCGGAAGACCAATTCTCCTAACTTCCGCTTCACTATTCAGTTGGAGTCCAAAGAGGCGGTGGCGACAGCACACCGTTGGCTTGAGTCCGGTAAAGGGCTTGGGATTACTGAGCTCCGCGATCTGCACGTTGACGGATCGGTCGCTTCATTTTTACTCAGCGATCCGGATAGAAATTGGTGGGAGGTCTCTTCAAAGTAAGCAAACACATTCAGCCTTTAGCTTTTGAGGCTGAGGGCTGATGGCTGAAGGCTATGTATACGAAAGAAAAGCCGCTGGAGCAGATGGGGCTCAGGGAACTCCGCGATATCGCTCGCCTTAGACTGCCCCCTGAGGCGTGGGAGCACTTCATGGGCGCCGCGGAGAGCGGCTCCACGCTACGGAGGAATCAGAAGGCCTTTCGCCGGTATCTTTTCAAGCAGAGGATTTTCCACGAGGTCACGAGCCCCGATACCAGCTTGGAACTGTTCGGCCGGCGCATTCCGACTCCTGCCTGCATCGCGCCTGTTGGCAGTTTTAGTTTGGTCAGCGAAAAGGCCGAGAGAGAAGTGGCCGAAGGAGCGGCACGGACGGGGACGATGCTCTTTGCGAGCCATGCGGCAAAGTCGACTGTGAAGGATTGGGCCCAAGCGACCTCCTCTCCTTTGGTCTTCATGGGTTATTTGAATAGGGGAAGGGAGGATGTCCTTCGCTCGGCCAAGCTGGCCGAGGAGTTGGGCTACGCCGCCGTTGGCCTTACGATGGATACCATCCAACCGGTCAAGATCGTCGATCAGGTGCCGCTCTCTACCAAGGATGGCAAGCCCAGGAGGGGGCATCCTGCTTCACCGAAGGATATTGAGTGGCTGAAGAGGGAGGTGTCCCTTCCCGTCGTCGTGAAAGGCATCATGGGCGCAGAGGATGCGCGGATAGCGGTTGAGGCCGGCGCCGATGCAGTGGTGGTATCCAACCATGGGGGGCGGATACTTGATTTTAATCGCGCCGCCATTGAAGTCTTGCCCGAGGTAGTCGGCGCGGTGGGACAGACAGTCCCCGTGTTGTTGGACAGCGGGATCAGGAGTGGTGGAGATATCGTCAAAGCCCTCGCGCTTGGGGCCAAAGCCGTTCTCGTCGGCCGTCCGATCTGCTGGGGGGTCGGGGCGGCCGGAGCTCTGGGAGTGGAGCGGGTGATCCATATACTGACGGACGAAGTTAAAAGGGTCCTGATCCTGACCGGGGTGAGCGCCGTGAGCGAGGTCACGGGCTCCATCTTGCTCTCTGACGCAGATCCCGGCAGGTAGCCTCGTAAGGTATGGAAGAGGTCACTGCCAAGCCGTTGGAGGTTCCATTTCCCCTGATGCGCTATGACCACACGATGCCGTTGCTCGAAGGAAAGGTGGAGATCGAAGGCGTCAAGCTCAATCCTGTCCGCACCAACTCGATGGTTTTCAACGACGTCCCGGAGTTGCGTGAAGGGGACTTCGGCCTTTGGGATCTGAACATGGGTTATGTGCTTCCGGCCATTGAAGCGGGCTGGCAGATTGTGGGACTGCCGGTCTTCGTCAAGAGGAAGCCGCTTTATACCTACATTTTCTGTCACAGAGACGCAGGGATCGACTCGCCTAAAGATCTGGAGGAGAAGCGGATCGGCACAGGCTCCTACCCGACCGCCATCACCATCTGGGCCCAGGGGCTCCTCAAAGACCTGTACGGGGTAGATATCTCCAGGCTGTGCTGGGTGACCTCGAACAGCCGCAGAGTATTCCTTCTCCACAAGTCGAATCCTCGGGTCGAGGCCGCTGAGGATCCGAAGAAGAGCCCCGTGAATCGCCTGTTAGATGGTGAGGTGGACGCCATCATCACCGATATTTCGGACGGCAGCGCTTTTGAAACGCTGGAGCAGAGCCCCAAGGTAAGGCGGCTTTTTCCGAATTACATGGACGAGGATATGCGGTTGTATCGTGAGACCGGAATCTACACCCCTGTGCATCAGATCGTGATGAGTAGGACGTTGGATCGGGAGCACCCGGAATTGGCCGGAAAGCTCTACAGGGCGTTCGAGGAAGCAAAGCGGTTGGCCTATCTGGATATCTTAAACGACCGTGCGGGCTTCTCGGTGGTCTATCTTCGGGAGCGTTTGGTGCAGCAGGTGAAGGATTGGGGCGATCCGTGGAAATATGGGATCAAGGCGAACAAGGGCACGATCGACACCTTCATAAAATATAACGTCGAGCAGGGAACGATTCGTTCGGAGCTGTCTTATAGGGAAATGTTTGCGTCGGGCACCCTGGAAACTTGAACAAGGAGACGATGCGCCATGCTGTCGAAGGAAGACAATGAGCTTCTGACAAGGACCGGCGCCGATACCCCGATGGGCCGGTTGTTGAGACGCTACTGGATGGCGGCGCTGTTATCCGAGGAGATCCAAGAGCCCGACTGTGCGCCGGTGCGAGTCAGACTGTTGGGCGAAGAGCTGGTGGCCTTTCGCGACAGCCAGGGGCGCATAGGCCTTTTGGACGAGCATTGCTCTCACCGGGGCAGCTCGCTCTATTATGGCCGCAACGAGGAATGCGGTTTGCGCTGCATCTATCACGGCTGGAAATATGACGTCGAGGGGAATGTCGTTGACACGCCCGCCGAGCCGCCTGAGGGCGATTTCAAAAGCAAGATCAAGCATACCGCCTACCCGACTCGAGAGGCATGCGGGATCGTCTTTGCCTACTTGGGCCCCAAGGACAAGATGCCGCTCTTTCCCAACTACGAGTGGACTCAAGTTCCTCGGAACCAAACCTACGTCACCAAGTGCCTTCTGGAGTGTAATTATCTCCAGGGTCTCGAGGGGGAGTGCGATTCATCTCACCTCTCTCTCTTGCACCGCGAGTTCGCAGCGGAAGGCAAGCAGGCACTGTATGCTATGGATTCATCCCCTTCGTATGAGACTGAGGAAACGGACTTCGGCGTCAGGATGGTGGCGATCAGGAAGGCGGATCCAGATAAGCAATATGTCCGCGTCTCAAGCTTTGTGATGCCTGTGGCAGGCTGCGTCTCCGCCCGCAACGGAGGCTATGAGATCCACATGTACGTTCCTCTCGATGATACTCATACCTGGCGGTACGACCTCGGCTTCAAGAGGAACAGGCCGGTTCGGGAAGAGGACGTTCACAGACGAAAGCAAATCGGTCCGGACTACCGGCGCATTCGGAACCTCCGCAATGATTACCTCCAGGACAGGCAGATCCAAAAGAAAACCAACTTTACGGGCATCGAGGACTTTCTCAACCATGATGCATGCGCCACGGAGAGTATGAGGCCGATCTTCGACAGGACCAAGGAGCATCTGGGAGTTAGCGACAAGGCAGTCATAGCGTTGCGCAAGTACCTGCTGGCCGCGGTCAAGGCCTTTCAAAAAGGAGAAGATCCTCCGCATCTCGTTACGGACCCCGCAAGGAATAGCTTTCCACACATTGACTCTATAGCCCAGGTCATCCCCTTAGGCGATTGGCGACAATATTTTCAACACTTGACAAGAACCGCTCCCTTGCCTTGAGGCCGTTCACTTTCTAGTGGCTAGACGTATCCGAAAGGATACGCTCACGCTGGTTTCCTTGATGCCATAATCTAAGGGGCTTCCAGAAATTCTCCCGCGACTTCAGGAACTTGCCTTAAGGGAAGCTGGGTCTCCCCGGATCTGGAACGCCTCTTGCGGGACGAGGAGTAGCGAAACTGTCACCGGGTTGACAGGGTAGGGCAAGCGTGGGATAAGGGAGTCGTTTTTGCACTGTAGGTGCCATTGTTTTGAATGGCCAAGAAAGGAGAGCAAGATCATGGCTAGAATTCCAGAGGGTATCACGCCCGAGAACTTCAACGAAATAAGGCAGCTCCTCAGAAGAATTCTGACAGAGATCGATGCAAGCCAGGTCAGCATGCGTCTTAATGAGTCTAATGAGGAAGACTACAGCTTTTCTTATTTCGTGGGGTTCGTGCAGAATGAAGCCACGAGCAGAAGAAGAGAAGAGCTAGGTATCCCAGATCCAGGGCTCTTCCGCTTTGGGGATGATGTTCCAAGTAAAGAGTACAGGGACACCATCAAAACGACCGTTGACTTCGTCCGCAATAGAGTTGGCAACCCTTTTGTGGAGAGAGATTGGAGCTCGATCAATATCTCCGGCAGGAGTTTTCCACCCGCGTATAAGAAAAAGGCCATGGGGTCGAAAGGTATAGACGTCCACACGGGTGTGCATTATCGAAAATATATCGGACTTCTAGTTGAGGGGATCAAAGTGAACGGATCGAGCGGGCGTCGGTGCGTAGGTATGTTGGGAGTGGGTTTTCCCTCTAAAGCCGCCGCGCAGGCCGTTCGGGTGGATAATAAGGATCTAGATACTAGGTTGAGAGAATGGGCTCAAGACCCTGGCAGCGGTTCCGATCTCGCCAAATATCTGCGAGATACCTTTGAGTTGGGCGGACCCATTGTCTGACAGACGTGGCACCATTGAGATCTCATCAAAACGGCAAGAGAGGTTCCTCCCCGAGAACCCGGCATAGAAAACGGCTAACAAATCGGACCCGAGACCTCTCGGCCCTGCTTACCATTGCAGAAACCGCAACTCAATCGCTCGACACCGAGAAGATCTTGAATGACACGCTAGATAAGTCCTTGGAGATCCTCGGTTTCGACGTCGGTTTAGTCCGGGTCTTGGACACCGAAGGTAAGAAAATGATTGTCCGGGTTACCCGAGGTCTGCGTTCCCCTAATTATTTCCCGCAAAGGAATATTTCCCAGGAGCCGACAACTTTAGGAATTATGCTTGAGACCAGGGAGCCTTATGTTTCTCCAGATATTCGGAACGACCCGATTTATAAGAACCGGACCCTCATGAGGGAGGGAGTCATTTCCGCTGCTCACGCCCCTATCATGTCCAAAGGGCGCGTTCTCGGTTCGCTTACCGTTGCCAGTCGCAAGTATCACAAGTTCGCCAAGAGGGAAATCAATCTTCTAAAGGCTTTTGGCTCCCAACTCGGCGTCGCGCTGGAAAACGCGCAGCTCTACGACGCGGTTCATAAAGGCAAGGCGTATATCGAAAACCTTGTAGAGAGCGCTGGTGACGCTATCGTCTCCACGGACATGGAGGATCGCATCCTCACATGGAACCGTGGCGCGGAAGTCATCTTCGGTTATAGCAAAGAACAGGCCATAGGGCAGAACCTGGCTCTGCTGCTTCCTCCGGGCCGTTCCAACGAGGTAGAGGATATACGGCTGAAGGTGCAGCACACAGGTGTGATCCGTAACTTAGAGGCGCGCAGGAAAAGGAACGACGGGGCCATCATTGAGGTTGCTCTCGCGGTCTCGCCGATCAAGGATGGGACGGGAGGCATGATAGGCTTTCTCCATTTGGCCAAGGACATTACGGAAAAAAAGCGGTATGAACAGAGGCTAAGAGAGCTTGATAAGATGAAATCGGACTTTGTCTCGAACGTCTCTCACGAGCTAAGGACACCGCTTACCGCAATCAAAGGCTCCGTGGACAACATGCTTGATGGCATCACAGGCCAATTGAACGAAAAACAGATACGATATCTTGCACGGATCAAGTCAAACGCTGATCGGCTCGCCCGGCTCATCAACGATATCCTGGATCTGTCAAGGATCGAGGCCGGGAAGATCGATCTTAAGCCGACTGTCTTGCCGCTTGTAGCTCTGGCCAAAGAAGTCACAGAAAGTCTGAGGGCGGTAGCCGTAGAGAAGCTCATCGTTCTTGAAGTTGCTTCTGCTGATACCAGCGTGGCTGCCTGGGCCGACCGAGATAAAATCACCCAGGTGCTGGTGAACCTAATCGGCAATGCCCTCAAGTTCACGCCGCCCCATGGCCACGTGAGCGTGGCCATCGATAGGAACGGTGATGAATGGGTAAAGGTCTCCGTTGCAGACACGGGTCCGGGCATTCCTCCGGAGGAGGCAAGCAGAATCTTCGATAAGTTTTATCAGATTGCCAAGGTGGGCAAAGCCAGAGGGACCGGGCTTGGCCTCGCCATCTCCAAGGCCTTGGTGGAGATGCACGGCGGGGAGATTTCGGTGCATTGTAATGCAGACAGGGGGAGTACGTTTTCCTTTACCCTGCCCGCCCAACAGCCGTTTAAACTTGAAGTGCCCGCCCGTTGAAGAGGTACGCTATGGCACTAAAAGTGCTTGTCGTCGATGACGAGGAAGATATCGTGGAGGTCATTCAGGATCGACTCGAGGCCTATGGATTCACCGTGGTCACGGCCGGGACGGGCGTGGAGGCGTTAAAGAAGCTATCGATGGAAAGATTCGATGGTATCTTCTTGGACGTTAAGATGCCGGAGATGGGTGGCATGGAAGTCCTGGAGGAGATCCGCAAGAAAGATAGGAAAATCCCGGTCATTATTATCACCTCGTCTTCCACCCGAGAAGCAGCGATCGAAGCGATCGCTAAAGGGGCCAATGAATATGTCCTTAAGCCCTTCGAGTGGGAGGAGTTAAAGGCCAAGATTGAGAAGGTCTATAACATTGTCCTGTAGAGATAGGCATGGTCCTGTAGAGATAGGCATGGAATCCTTTGGCGGCACTATACTTGTCGTTGATGATGACCCGGATATCCGGGAGGTCTTAAGGGACCGCCTGGAATCCCTTGGGTACGAGGTATCCGTGGCCTCCGACGGCAAGGAGGGCTTACAGCTCCTGGGGAAACAGAACCCGCAGATGATTCTCTTAGACATCGAGATGCCCGAGATGAACGGGCTGGAGGTGCTGAGGGAGATCCGCAAGAGGGAGATCGATGTTACCGTGGTGATGGTTACCGCCTACGGAACTATCGAGAGGGCAGTCCAGGCCATGAAGGAAGGGGCCTACGATTTTATCCCAAAGCCCTTTGAAGCGGACCATGTGGCCCTTATCGTGCAAAAGGCCTTGGAGCGGGAAGGACTCAAAAGGGGGGTAGAGATACTCTCGGAAGAGGTGTGCGAGCGCTACCGCCTGGTCGTGGGAAAAAGCGAAAAGATGAAGCGGGCCGTAGACCTGGCTCGGAAGGCAGCAAGCAGCAAGGCCACGGTTTTACTGCTCGGCGAAAGCGGCACCGGCAAGGAGATCTTCGCCCGTGCCGTCCACAACTGGGGTGAGAGGAA
>Ga0209399_10001155_pt1 | contig 14034 bp, 13 predicted proteins | sample OV2TP3_FD_184130 | JGI IMG/M metagenome (GOLD analysis project Ga0209399, IMG submission 184130) | Hot spring microbial communities from Beatty, Nevada to study Microbial Dark Matter (Phase II) - OV2 TP3 (SPAdes) (version 3) | ecosystem: Environmental > Aquatic > Thermal springs > Hot (42-90C) ... | reverse complement strand
CGAGTTGTCCTAAAATGAGGGAAGCTTAGGCTAGGCTTTATCTTCGGTCTTTTCTGCAGATTCACCCAAATCGCTAGCGACTTCGCGGAATTGTTCCAGTGCCCGTTCCACTCAAGGAACCCGGATTATGGTACCAAACTCCTCAAAGTCCGTATCAAATGCAAACGCATGCGTGGCTCCGAGGCGCTCCATAATCACCTTACTTGTGCAGTCTGTAAAGCTCCACGCCTTATCACGGTACTGCCAAAACACCTCCCAAGCTGCGCTGAAATCCGTCTCTGTGATGCGCTCCACTGTTGCCACATTCCGTTGCAAGAGCGCCTCACCGGCGGCGGCAGCCACCCGATGGCTTTCGCGGAGCTTCAAAAGAGTCAGGAGCTCGTCAAGAACGTAGTCGGTCGTGACCAAGGGCTGGCGATTCCTGCGCACCCAATCTATCGCAGCCGGGTGATCTGGATCGCGGCGCACGAAGTACGCAAACCAGGCCCCGTATCTACAAACACAGCCATTATTGGCTGCCGTAGAGATAACGGTCATGGTCTCGGTTGGTCACCGGAGGCCCCTTCTCCAGCGAGAGGGCGGACACTGCCTCCAGCGCACTGAGAATGCGCGCATGCTCGGTTTCTGAAATCTCAGCTTCCGGCCGTGTCTTCAGGTCACGGCCCTTTGCAGCCGCGCCCGCCCAATCCTGGCGGAGCTTTTTGCCGTTCTTCTTTCGCCGTTTCTTGAGCAGGTTGTTTACGAACTCCTCCACTTCCTTTTTCAAGGCCGGAGGAAGATCCTTAATTCGCTCGTCGATGCTTTTCATAACCTTCCCTTTCCGATTAACGCCATCTTACCACCTCCCAAAACGCCCTGCGACCGCCTTCAGGTCCGCTCACGCACCATCTTCCTGCCTGAATTGGCTGCCTGCGCAAGCTGCGAAAAGACTCCCGACCCCTTAAATCCTTCATACCTTTGCCAGTGATTCGGGTAGTTGGCAGGTTCCCTACGCCCGCAACAAACGGGCGTGCGTGATTTCTTTTCTCTGAACCGGACGGATCTGGGAAGCAACTAGAGTTGCTATGGCCACCGTTTCCCCATCGAGAGTTACAAACTCCACCTCGAAAGCTTCCCCTTTCTTATACACATGGATAACGGTGCCAACATCCCCGGCTTTCAAACCCTGTTCGGGGATCTCTTTCCTCAAAACCACCCGGTCATGTTCCTTGATCATACAGTCCTCCTAGATGGGATGTGCCGTTATCAGTCGCGGCGACCTAGACCTTCTAGCCAAAATCCAAACAGTTCGGACTTTGGGATCGCGCCCATCCGGCGTTTCAAGTGGGCCATCAACACTATAACGCGTTCCATGCCGCGATTCCACGGAAGCCCTCACTGGGTGAGTCCTTCCGTGTTTTCTTAAAGCACGCGCGAAGACCTCCCAATCGTCGGCGTCAAATCCGAAACGGCGGAAAAACCTAGCTTTGCTGCTTCCGTCAGGATGCGATGGCGAAAGTAAATACTCGACAATCTTCTTTCGTTCGACACGAGCTCTAGCTGCATGGCGCAATTTCATTTGCTCTTGTCTTCGGAGCTAGAAACACACCGGCTCATCCGTTATCTTCCCCCCTGCATTGGGTGCCTGGGCAAGTTCCGAAAAAGACTCCCGACCCGTTAAATGTTCCGATGACCTTTTTGTTCCTCCTCGACAATCTTCCCGCCCGATCAGCCAGTTGGCCACGACCTGGGTCGTGTTGACCGAACGGGCAACACTCGCCCGCGCCGATTCCAGAATTTGGCGGATGCGTTGGTACAGTGGAGTTTGTTGACTCTTTTGCATGCGGTAGCGTTTCATCCGATGCCTAGGTCAAAGACACAATCATTAAATCCGCCCACCCGCCATCTTCCTCCCTGCATTGGATGCCTGCGCAACTTGCGAAAAGACTCCCGACCCCCTTAAATCCTCCGAGGTATCTTTGGATGTCGCCATTATCAGGGTATTTCTGAGCTAAGTCCTCTAGCTTGCTCAGCTTACCTCCCTTGCCCAATACAACGCGCACATGTTCTCGGCGAGCCTCCCAGCTGTGCCGATTGGCAGGAATCTGTCCCTGCTCTGTAGCAAAAAAAGCATTGGTGATTTTTGTTTCGCCCTGTTCGTTCCCTGTGAAAATCATATGGGCTAGTGCAATCTCGTAATCTTCCCTGGTCCACTCAGCGGCTGGCTCTAGCCAGTCTAGATCTCTCTTCTCATCTACCGTTGGTTTCCCTTCGGACACCGCCCGAATCTCCGCCTCTGACACAGGCATTGCTTTTGCCTTGGGTAGGAGAGCTTGTATCATCTCAAGAAGTTTTCCGAATGACTTTTCGGGTGCCTTTCGGTCGAACGGAATGTATTCAAGATTACCCTGTAAGCCGCCGGGCTGCCGCAATGCGTTTTCTACCAGGAGAATAAGGTCCATACCTCTCCCAATGGCCAGACCAATCTCTTGTATGATCCAGTCGGAGGTTTTCCACAGGAACTGTTCTTCGTTGGCTTTGAGGAGCCTTCGGTTGAGTCTGCCTCTAGACAGACTAGCTGGTGCAATCGCTGCTTCCTTTCTCGTACAGATGCCGATAAACAAATTCTTGTCTTGGATCAGTCCCTTAACCTTGTCTGCAAGCTCCTTTGGTTCCGCGGGTTCCGCGCTTTCCCACGTAAACCCAATCCCCATACTTTTCACCTGATTCAGGAACTTAAGAAAGGCCTCGACCACCTCGTGATCCTCAGGTGCAAAGCTATGGCCTACAAAAGCGTTAAGCTGACTCATTTATATTTCCTCGAATGTAGCGATGGTATTTGCGTCCGTTGTAGCCTTCTTAGCCTCGGCCACGCCGCCGGCCCTGCCGTCTACGTAAAGAAGATAATCCGCTTCCCCATGTCCTGCCTTCAAGGAAAAGTTACGGATGGCCAGCCCGCGGAAGGCTGAGATATGAACCTCGCCGCTATCGCAGACTGACCAGCCAGCTTTGATCAGCATCCGGTCGATGTTTTCTCTGGCTTGATCTTCGGGTTGTGCCATAACAAAAGGCGAGGCCCCAACGTAGTAGCGGCCAATGTGCAAAACTGCCCAATTTTACTACGGATTCGGGCGTTGGCAAGGAGAAAAAAGGGGCAGGCGCTAGTCTCAAGCAGTATGGGGTGCGTTGCTCGGGGCTCGGAATTTTTGGCTGGTCAGCTTCTTTCAGCGGTTGAGCGGATGTAATCGAGAGCCTTCTTAAGCCGCTTCAAGGTCCGCTCCTTCCCTAACACGGCGATAACTTCATAGATACCCGGGCTCACTGTGGAGCCCGTGAGGGCGACTCGGACCGGTTGTGCCAAACTTCCCAGAGAGAGGCCCCTTTTCTCCAGGATCTCAGTAAAGACCTGCTCGATGGCTTGCTCGGTGAAGTCTGAGAGAGCTGTCAGCCGTTGGACCAATTCATCTAGCGGCTCCCGGACCTCACTTTTCAGGAATTTTTTCGCCGCCTTTTCTTCAATCTGAATCTCATCGCTGAGATAGAAGTGGGCCAGCTCCACTAGCTCCACCAGCGTCTTGGCCCGGGGTTGGAGCGTCGCTACCATTCTCTCAAGCCATCCGTTATTGCTGTCCGGGGTGTATCCCCTTTGCAGGATAAACGGTTTGACCTCCTGGGCGAGCTGAGGGAGACGGCGCTCTCTGATATAATGAGAGTTTAGCCACAAGAGCTTCTCGGCATTAAATACTCCTGCAGATTTCCCCACCTCTTCGAGGGTAAACTTCTCAATGAGCTCATTGCAGGAAAAGATCTCCTGGTCCCCATGAGACCACCCGAGCCGGACGAGGTAGTTGACCAGGGCCTCGGGGAGGTATCCCATGTCCCGGTAAGCCATCACCGAAGTGGCACCGTGGCGTTTGCTCAAGCGGGCCTTGTCCAAGCCAAGGATAAGCGGCACATGGGCGAACTCGGGCAGTGGACATCCCAAGGCTTGATAGAGAAGGATTTGACGGGGGGTATTAGCTAGATGGTCGTCGCCTCGGATGATATGCGTGATGCCCATGTCGATGTCGTCCACGACCACGCAGAAGTTGTAGGTTGGCGTTCCGTCCGAACGCGCGAGGATCAGATCATCGAGTTCGCTATTTTCGAAAACGACCCTTCCTTTAACTTTGTCCTCTACCGCGGTTGTTCCGGTCTTAGGAGCCAGAAAACGAACGGCGAAGGATCTGCCTTGGGCTGAAAGCTGCTCGCTGAGCACGGACGGATCCTGCCCGTCCTTCGGCCTGCAGGTTCCGTCGTACGCCGGTTTGCGCTTCGCCTTCAGTGCTTCCCGCCGCTTGACTTCCAGCACTTCCGGCGGGCAAACGCACGGATAGGCTTTCCCTTGCCTCAAGAGCCATTGCGTCTTCTCGCGGTAAACTGAAAGTCGATCGGTCTGCCGGTAAGGTCCTTCGTCCCATTCCAGTTGTAACCACTTTAGTCCCTGGAGGATCGCCTGGATGGCTTCCTCGGTGGATCGTTCCCTGTCGGTATCCTCAATGCGCAGGATGAACCTTCCGCCGTGGTGCCGGGCGAACAGATAGTTAAAGAGCGCCGTGCGGGCTCCTCCGATGTGAAGGTATCCGGTTGGACTTGGCGCAAACCGCGTTCGAACCGTCATGGCTTTACGCTAACAAGGAGTGGGAAGAGAAGTCAACGGTGCGGCAATCGAAAAAGGAGTGAGAGTCTGTTAAAATGTAAAAAAGCACTCCAAAAAGAAAGCTGAGAGATCGTTGTCTATGAGCGAAGCCGACAGCCTTCCATCCCATTTTATCCGCCACATCATCGCACAGGATCTGAAGGCCAACAAGAATGATGGTCGGGTCCATACTCGGTTTCCACCGGAGCCGAATGGCTATCTCCATATCGGGCACGCCAAATCCATCTGCCTCAATTTCGGTCTCGCCGCCGAGTTCGGAGGCCTTTGCAATTTGCGGTTTGACGACACCAATCCCAGCAAGGAAGATGTGGAATATGTGGACTCGATCAAGTCGGACGTGCGCTGGCTAGGGTTTGATTGGGGCGACCGAGAGTATTACGCCTCCGATTATTTCGAGCAACTCTATCAGTTTGCCGTAGAGTTGATCCGGGCGGGCAAGGCCTACGTCTGCGACCTGAGCGCAGACGAGATCCGGCAGTACCGTGGCACGTTGACCGAGCCGGGCAAGGAAAGTCCCTACCGCACGCGTGCGGTCGAAGAGAACCTGAACTTGTTCGAGCGCATGCGGGCAGGCGAGTTCCCAGACGGATCCCGCACGCTGCGGGCAAAAATTGACATGGCGTCTCCCAACCTGAATATGAGGGACCCAGTCATGTACCGTATCCTGCGGGCCACACATCACCGCACGGGGGATAAGTGGTGCATCTATCCGACTTATGACTTCGCCCATGGCCAATCGGATTCCATCGAGGGGATCACCCATTCGATTTGCACGCTGGAATTTGAAGATCACCGCCCCCTGTATGACTGGTTCCTTGACCAACTGAACATCCATCATCCGCAGCAGATTGAGTTCGCTCGCCTTAACCTCAGCACCACCGTGATGAGCAAGCGAAGACTGCTGGAATTGGTGCAGCAAGGGTATGTCGCTGGATGGGGTGACCCGCGGATGCCGACAATCGTGGGTCTGCGACGGCGTGGCTATACGCCTGAGTCCATCCGAAGCTTTTGCGAGCGCATCGGCGTGGCCAAGAGGAACAGTACCGTGGACATAGCCATGCTCGAGCACTGCTTACGCGAGGATCTGAACAAGCGCGCGCCCCGAGTGATGGCGGTGTTGCGCCCGCTTCGGGTGGTCATCGACAACTATCCCGAGGACCGGATGGAGGAATTGAAAGCGGTGAACAATCCGGAGGATCCCGGTATGGGGACACGGGAGGTGCCGTTCTCGCGGGTGCTATACATCGAGCGGGAGGATTTTCGTGAGGAGCCGCCAAAGCAGTTCTTTCGTTTGGCACCAGGTCGCGAGGTGCGGCTAAGGTACGCATACATTGTCAAGTGTGTGGATGTCGTGAAGGACGCTAAGACCGGCGAAGTGACCGAGGTGCGTTGCGCCTATGATCCCGATACCAAAAGCGGTTCGACTCAGAGCGGCCGCAAGGTTAAGAGCACGATACACTGGGTTTCGGCCGCCCATTCCCTCGAAGCCGAAGTACGGTTGTACGATCATCTCTTCGTAAGGCCAGACCCGGACGATGTCGAGGAGGGTGCTGATTGGAAGTGTCATTTGAATCCGAATTCGCTGGAGAAATTGACATCGTGCCGTGTTGAGCCCAGTCTGGCCGGCGCAGCACCCGGGAGTCACTATCAATTCGAGAGACTGGGCTATTTCTGCGTCGATTCCGTTGACTCGTCAAATGAGAAGCTGGTTTTCAACCGGACGGTAACGTTACGCGATCCGTGGGCCAAGATCGAGCAGATGCAGAAGAAGGGGTAGGAAAATCCATCCTGCCCTTTTGCCAGTCGAGCCGCAACGGGCCATCATTCAGACCCTATCACCTCGGCCTCCCAACGTGACCCGCCTGACCGTTCAGTCGATGAGTCCGACCGGGCTCTTGGTAACAAATTTGTTCATATATTTATAAGCCGATATCTAAAATCTGGTTGTTAGATTTGCTTTTTCTAAAATCCTTGCAGTGAAAAATCCTATGTAGAAGAGGCACTTTTGATCGTTTCTAAGGAAGTCCCGATAATTGGCATGAATTGTGCTCATTCCCGGTCGAGCGGGGGCACGCATTGCTATCTTTTGAAGAACAAATTGCCCAACTCCAGTCAGCGATTGCTGCCCAAGAAGCGCTTCGTTCTACCCTCGGCGATGCCGTGGTCGAAGTCACCCTGACTGCCCTGCGTGCGAAGCTTGAATCCCTCCTGGCCGAACAAAAGGGCGGCGGGCCACCGAAAGCTGACCTTTCCTCGGAGACATTACTTGCGCAACTACAAAGCTATGTCCCCAAACAACTGGCCGACAAAATGCGCGCTTCGGGCCAGATCGAGGGCGAACGCAGACAAGTGACCGTCCTTTTTGCTGACATCTCTGGTTTCACGGCGCTTTCCGAGCGCGTCGATGCGGAGGAGTTGGCTTCTCTCGTCAACGACTGTCTGAAAGAATTGGTCCTGGCCGTTTACGCGTATGAAGGCATGGTCGATAAATTCATCGGTGACTGCATCATGGCGGTTTTCGGCGCGCCGGTTGCCCTTGAAGACGATGCGGATCGTGCGCTGCGTGCCGCGCTTTCCATGCGGGAGCGCCTCCAGGGTTTCAACCGGCGCTGGATTGAAAAACTGGGTCAGCCTTTGGATCTCCACATCGGGGTGAACACCGGGATGGTCATCGCGGGAAATGTGGGGAGCGATTTGCGGATGAGCTACACGGTGATGGGCGACACGGTCAATACTGCCTCGCGGCTCGAGAGCGCGGCAAAGGCGGGACAGATCTTTGTAAGTCGGAGCACTTACCGCCTGACACGCGGAGCCTTCGCGTTACAGGCGCTGGATGCTATCCAGGTAAAGGGCAAACGCGATCCTTTGCAGGTCTATGAGCTTCTCCATGCGAAGGTGCAGCCGGACAAGGCGCGCGGCGTGGAAGGTCTGGCTTCGCCCATCGTGGGCCGCGAGCGAGAGCGTCAGGCGCTGGTCAAGTGCCTGGAAGGACTTAAGACGGGGAGAGGACAAATCGTGATGATCCTCGGCGAGGCCGGGATCGGCAAAAGTCGCCTAGTCTCTGAAGTCCGACAGCGCGAAGGACGTGACCTGACCTGGCTCGAAGGCCGCTCCTTTGCCTTCAGCCGCACGCTCAGCTACGGGCCGTTTTTGGATCTTCTGCGGCGCTATGCCGGCATTGCGGATGAGGATGGTGAGGCGGAGGTGCAGGCAAGTCTGCGCGCCCGGCTCGACGAGCTTTTTCCCGGCGAGAAGGAGGTCTACCCGGTACTGGCGCAGATGCTCTCCATGCGCCTCAGTCCCGAAGAAGCGGCCATCGTCGGGGCTATGGCCGGCGAGGCCTTCCGGACCCGGCTTTTCGCGACTCTGGAAGGCTTTCTCCTGCGCCTGGCTGCGCAAAAACCTGTGGGGTTAGTTCTTGAAGATCTGCACTGGGCGGATCAGAGCTCGATCGAGTTGGTGAGTCATCTTTTTTCCGTGACCACCCGCGCGCCCGTGGCCATCGTGATGCTTGGCCGCCCGAGGGGGGAATCATCGGGGAATTGGGAGAAGCTCACGCCGACACTCGAAGGATTGCGCGACCGTTTCACGGAGATTTCCCTTAAGCCGCTCTCCGAAGAGTCGAGTCATGACTTGGTGAAGGGATTGCTCGGCGGCAGTGCGCTCCCTGAGAAACTAGGTCAGGTGATCCTCGGCAAGGCGGAAGGCAACCCATTCTTTGTGGAAGAGGTGCTCCGGTCTCTCATCGAGCGTGGCGTTCTGACGCGCGAGGGCACGGAGTGGAAGGTCACAGAACTCGTCGAGACGATTCAAGTGCCGGACACGCTCCAGGGAGTGCTTCTGTCCCGCTTAGATCGGCTTCCTGAGGAGACTAAGCGCGTCGTCCAGAAGGCCGCGGTCATTGGGAGGGTTTTCCTTTACCGAGTCCTCGACCAGATGGCCCGCGGTGAAGCCAGCCTGGAGACACAAATTGCGTTGCTCGAGGACGCAGAGCTAGTACGCGAGCGCTCAAGGCTGCCCGATATCGAATATATATTTCAGCATGCCCTGACGCAGGAGGTCGCGTATCAGACGCTGCTCGCCCCAGCGCGCAAACCGCTGCATCAAAAAGTCGGGGAGGCGATGGAAGCTATTTTTGCTGAGCGGATCGAGGAGTTCACCGGGCTGTTGGCCTATCATTACTTCCGCGGGGAGGCATGGGAAAAGGCCCTTGAGTATTCGGCGCAGGCTGGTGACACAGCGGTCTCCCTTTATGCCTATGCTGAAGCCCGTGAGCACTATCATCGTGCACTCGAGGCCCTCAAACATCTTCCCGATGGGGAGGCAAACCGTCAGAAGCGCGTGGATCTGAGTGTTAAGTTGGTGAACGTATCGCTCCAGGCTGAATCACCGGAGAAAAACTTGGCCCTCCTTGCCGAGGCAGAGACCACGGCACTATCGCTTAACGATCCAGCCCGCGTGGCCCGCACTCAGCTTTGGATCGGGAGGGCACATTACCTGGCAGGGCGCTCGCGAGAGGCGATCGGTTACTTCCAAAAAGTCCTCGCTGTGGCCCCCAAACTCGGTGATCCGGAACTCCTAGCTCTACCCGGAGCTGTGATCGGCCGAGTTCTTTTCATGCAGGGCCACTTTACGAAGTCTCTGCAGCTTCTGGACCAGGCAGTGCCACTGCTTGAGGCAATGAAAAACCGTCACGAAGCGCTTTTTGCTTATATTTATCGTGCAGGGGCACGCACCTGTCTGGGGAACTACGAAGCTGGCTTGGCTGAGCTGAGCGGCGTGCTTAAGGCCGCTCAAGCCAGTCGTAACCAGAATGCCGAAACGATGGCGCATACCGCCCTGGCAATGATCCGACTGATTGCTGGGAGGTATGCCGAGGCCATCGAGGACGCGCATCAGGCCCTGGCGGTTGCCGAGAAGAGCGGAGACGCCATGTTTCGATATTCGAGCAATTCTTTTATGGCCTGGGGCCTGACGGGGATTGGGGACTATGAGGGGGCGCTCCGCCATTGGGCTGCGGCCCATGAGGCCGCCAAGCCTCTGGGGGGTCGCCTATTGCTCGGAGAATGGCTGGCGGGGATTGAAAGCGAGACTCTGCTTGAATCGGGTGACTTAGACTCGGCGCTGAAGAGAGGAGAAGAGGCCCTCGCGATTGCCAAAGCGGCTGGAAGCGTGATCGCTGAAGCCCTGGCGGAGCGAGCCATCGGTCGCGTCTTGGCAGGGAGCCCGCCTCCACGCTGCAATGAGGCCGATGCCCACCTGGCCAAAGGGGTGTCGCTTATGGAAGGGATTGGCGCAAAGTTTGACTTGGCCCGCACTTCTCTCGCTCAGGGCCAGGCCCGAATTGCCCGCGGAGACCACAGTGGCGCGGCAGAGTCCCTCCAGCGTGCCCTTGCGCTTTCCGGCGAATGCGGTCTCGGCCGCGAAGAGGAGATAGCACGGAATTTGCTGGCAGGAGGGGGAAAAGCTACCTAGCCTTTCCGATTACTTGGGGAGAATGCCGAGGAATCGAAGGCTATTGGAAAGGGCGCTGAAGGCCGCTTCTGCCAGGCGGTTATGCCCCTTGATGGAAGGATGCCAAGCGTCTACGGGATGAACCAGTTCGACTGAGCTGAGATCTGCTGTCGCCAGTGCGTCAGAATACTCGAGGCGAACGTTCGGATAGCCCCTAAGCTGCTGATTCAGATCCTCAACAAGATCCCGAAGCTCGGCGTTCATCAGCAGCGCGAGTCGGATCATGTTATGCTGGTACTCCGGCCTCATGGAAACGAATATCTGGTATCCCGTTTCGAAATGGGGATAAAGTTCGGGGTCTTTTTCTTTCAGTAATCCCGCCGCTCGTCGGGCTTTAAAAAACGCCTCAAAATTAACCACGCCGAAAACCACTATCGCCGTTTTATGCTTTTCTTGTTTGGCTCGATCGACGAGACGCCCCAATTGACGGGCGTAGTTTTTTCTAAAGCGCCAGAGCCTTCTTAGCAAAGGCATATCGGGGTTCTTGCGTCCCTCCGAATCGAGGGGTGCGGCCCAATTGATATTGTTATGACCCATCCAAATCAACGTCAAATCTGGAAATCTCTCCTTCTCCAGAATCTGGTCCACCTGCTTTGAAAAATTGCTGGTTTTCGAAAGCATTTGAAAAAAAGTATCACCACCCGAATCCACATTGGCCCCGGCGCCTGAGTATTCGATGGCAGCCAAGGGAGTGAATTTTTCAAGTCGTTCGTAAATGCTGTAGATACTGTCGGGAGATTTGTCGGTATCTAAAAACCAGTTTCTTTGATGTTCCGTTCTTACTCTCCAGAACATGCTTGGGATAGAAGCGACGTACATGTTTTTGACTAGGCTGTCCCCGATCATGGCGACATGAGGCAATCGCCGGATCAACTGATCTTTGGTGAGACTACCCTGTTCGTATTCGAGATAATCCTTGTAAAACACCGACGATGGGTGAGAAGTTCTCTCCAGGTAGTCCGGCGTGATGACGCTCTTGGATTTCTGGATGATCCGGTCGACTACGAAAACCAGATCAATAAGAAAAGAGATGGCTCTCTGGCCGAGGATGGCGATAAGGCTGAGAGGGCCTGCGGAGTCCTCGAACTCTCGGACATACAAACTGATTAATTTTCGATCGAAGTAAGCGAGATCAGCCTCCATTTGAGTCTCAAAGCGACTCGGCTCCCGTATGACTTTAAATTCTACTTTGAGGAGGCCTGTGGAAAATGCCCGCCCATAGACAGCATGAGGGAAATAATGTGCTTCGTTGGTGGGAGCCCTGAGGCCGGTTTTTTGGAATCCGCGAACTAGATCGATTCTGTTACCCTCTATTGTTAAGTCTCGGTCTAAATATACTTTGTCCTGGGAGGGAAACGTTCCCTCGCCAAGTTCTCTTTCCCAGGCTTTCAGCGGAATTTTAAATTTTCCCTCTTCGATGGCAAAGAAAGGGATATAGATTTTGTATGATCGGTCGGGCATTGGGGTTATTGGGGCGCCCTGGGGGATGCCTCCTTCCTGTTCCACGCTAAGGGAGGTCATTTCAATCCAGTAGGTATATTTTCCCGAGACTTCTGTTAGATCAGGTTGCGCTGCCGAACGTATGTGAGCTGGAAGGGTTAGAAAAAGAGAGAGAATGACAACTGTGGAAAGTGCCCTCAAACTGGTTGCAAATCGAATGCGGATCATCGCAAATTCCAAGATACCTGATTCACCAGGGAGTTGGCAAATCCAGTTCTTAGATCGGTCAAAACTTAAATCCCATGGTGATGGAAACAAAGTTTTCGAAGACGGCATACTTGTCCCGCCCGGGGGTGAGGGCACTGGCGCTGTTGGCCTCCAGGACGTTGTTGCTGACTCTTCTGGTCTTATAGAAGATAGCGGCGTAGCCTAGATCCACAGTCCAGTCTTTCCATTGGTACCCTATCCCCGCATTGAGGGTTAAAGTGTCCGCTCCGGGTATGGAGGGGCCGAGGGTGGCGGCTGGAATAGGGCTTTCGTCTAGGACCAAGCCGGCTCTTGCAACCCATTGGGAGTCGAGCCGGTAGCTGCTCCCGAAGCGTAAGGAACTAGTATCTTTCCACTTTTCCTGAATAAAGAGTCCACGCAGAGTTCCCCCTAGGAATGGTGGGTTGAACCGTGCTTTGAGGTGCCTGAACTCACTCCAATGGGTGTAATCGTGGACGAATTCGATCTCCCAACCAGGGGTTATGCGCCAGTTGATGCCCATGCTGACGACCGGCGGTAAAGGGAGTTGCGTGCCCCTTGACCTGCCCGTTTCAACGACGCCAGCGGCGTTGGCAACCTTTGCGCGAGCGCTGTCATAGTTGAAATCGACCCGGCCCCTATAGGTAACTCCAAACTTCCATCCCTCCACGGGCTTCAGTAGCATCCCGACATTAAAAGTGTATGCGTTGTCTGTGTCGGCAAGCCGTATCTTCCCTTCAGAGCCAGCCCCGAGGAAGAGCGCGCGAGAGAAGAGGGCGGAGGAGTGGACGAAGCTAAGCCCGCCTCCGATGGATAAGGCTTCGGAGGGCCGCCAGGCCAAGGCCGGGGTGATGTAGAAGAGTTTCAGTTCGGAGCGGATAGCCCCGAATCTCGTAAAGGCCTTGGGCTTATAGCTGGTTGCCAGTCCGAAGGGCGTGTAGAGACCTAGGCCCAAAGTGAGGTTAGTCGAGGGAATATGGTAATTGCCAAAAAGAGAAGGGACAAAGTTATCATCATGGAAATTCCGCGAACCTCTGTCGCTGTTTTCAAGGCCGCTGACCACATTAATGTACTGCAGGCCGCCTAATATCTGGTTTCCTTCGACCTCGGATAAGGCGGCGGGGTTGGAGTAAACGGCCGCCGGATCATCAACCCCTGCTGTGATGGCATTGCCCAGTCCTACCCCCTTAGCAGTCTGATAGGGTAGGGCATAACCTCCAGCTAAGGCCCCTCGAGCAACGAGGCAGACCATGAGGATGTTGAGACTTCCTATAAGAGAGAGCCTTAGCATTATGGAAAGCCCCTTACTTAGACTAAACTTTGCTTGACTACAATAGCAAAATTAACTATAGGAGAAGAAAGGCTGCTAATTGCTGCCAATGGAGTGATCCGTGCCGGAGCCGTTATTAACTATTGAACAGGTTGCCCGCTACCTGAAAGTCGACAAATTCACCGTCTACCGGCTAGTGGCTCGGCGGAAACTACCAGCCTACCGCGTGGGCAACCAGTGGCGCTTTAAGAGAACGGTGATCGAGGGTTGGCTAAATAGGAACTCGAATATCCGTAAGAGGCGCTCCCACTGAAGATAGAAGTATCCAGCCTTTAAGCCAAAATTCTCTTTAAATTCAAGGGCTTATACTATTAACTTCAATTCCATGCTGTAGCTAATCATTGTATACGGTTGCCAAAACTTGCCAAATAGTGCTATAAAACTGGATTTTAGCACGGTTTCAATTCGCGCGTTTTGAAATCTTGTTTTAATTTTGGCCCATGAGCGTGGAAAGTCTTGCCTACATAGACAGGCTCGAAAGGAAATATCAGGTAGGAATTGACCAGAACGATCTTCCGGCTTTTTGGCGCGATGTGGGCCGATACGCGCCCCTTTACGAGTTCACGCCCGGACAGCAAGTTACGTGGGTCAGTAGTGTCTATTTCGAGAACAAAGAGTTTGATTTGTTGCGGCTTGGTTTTTTGAGCATCCACGGTGGCATCCATGTCCGTCTCAGGACTTATGAATATGACTGTCATCCTTCAAGACCCATATCCAGCTACTGGCTGGAAATGAAGACCAGGAAAGATCAGGCCAGGAAAAAAAGGAGATTGAAGATGCAGAGGGAGGCGCTGGCGGCTTTTCTGGAAGGGAAAGACATAGGAGG
>Ga0209399_10001145_pt1 | contig 14088 bp, 13 predicted proteins | sample OV2TP3_FD_184130 | JGI IMG/M metagenome (GOLD analysis project Ga0209399, IMG submission 184130) | Hot spring microbial communities from Beatty, Nevada to study Microbial Dark Matter (Phase II) - OV2 TP3 (SPAdes) (version 3) | ecosystem: Environmental > Aquatic > Thermal springs > Hot (42-90C) ... | reverse complement strand
TGACCTTGACCGGCCGGCTGGCGCGGCGAGGCCCTGCCCGAACCGTCAAGTCAGGGTCATCGCGCATCACCGTGTTGAGTCCCACCAGGATGGCATCGACCCGGCTGCGCCACTGATGGCCGACGGCTCGGGATGCCGGCGAGGTGATCCAACGAGACTCGCCGGTCACAGTGGCGATCTTCCCGTCCAGGCTTTGGCCGGCCTTCGCGATCGCAGAGGGCAGGCCGGTGCGCATCACTTTAAAGAACGCCGCGTTGAGGTCTCTCGCTTCTTCGGCCAGCACCCCGACAAGCACCCGGATGCCGGCCCGGCGCAGCCTGACGAGGCCGCGCCCGTTCGTGATGGGATTCGGGTCCCTCGTGGCAACCACCACCTCCGAGACGCCGGAGGAGACGATCGCCTCGCAGCACGGCGGCGTGCGCCCGAAGTGGTTGCACGGCTCCAGCGTGCAGTAGAGCGTCGCCCCTCTGGCGGCCGCACCAGCCTGCCGCAGCGCCATGACCTCGGCGTGCGGCGCGCCCGCGCGGCGATGGGAGCCCTGCCCGACGATGCGCCCGTCGTTGACGACGACCGCCCCGACCATGGGGTTGGGCGAGGTCCGCCCCATTCCCTTGCGCGCCAAGCGCAAGGCCAGCGCCATGCAGTCCTCATGGCTGGGCGGGCGGGATGAGACACCATTGCGCCGCGGTGCACGCGGCGCAGCCGCGGTGGGTCGCGCGGATTCGATTACCGAGCCGTGGCGGCTTTCCATGTCTTGAGCGCTTCAACCAGCGCGTACGGCACCCGGGAGGCGCCGACCGGCAGGCCTTCCTTCGTCTCGCCGTGGTAGTCGCTGCCGCCGGTCTTCAACAGCTTGAGCTGCTCGGCGATCTGCTCGTAGCGGCGCACGAGATCCGGCGTGTGGCTGGAATGGTACACCTCCAGCCCCGCCAGGCCGTCCTGGACGAAGGCGGCGATCAGCTCATCCTGTTCCAAGTACACCGGATGGGCCAGCACGGGGACGCCCCCCGCCTCGCGGATGACGCGGATGATCTGCGACGGCGGAAGCGGCGAGCCGGGGACGAACCCCGGATTGTGCGGGCCGATGTAGCGGGAAAAGGCTTCGGCCGTCGTCGAGACGTAGCCGTGCTTCAGCAGCACGCGCGCGACGTGCGGCCGGCCCACGGTACCCTCGCCGGCGAGCTGCAACACCTCCTCCGCCGGGATGCGCGCGCCGACGTGCGCCAGGCGCCTGACCATCTCGTGGACCCGCGCCACGCGCCGGGCCTGCTGCTCGGCCAGATGGCGCGTCAGGCCGGGATGGGCGGGGTCAAACAAGAAACCCAGCAGATGCACCTCGGTGTCGTCGGCGCTGGCCGACATCTCGATGCCGGGGATGAGCTCGATCCCCTGGCGCCTGGCGATGGGCTCGGCGACCGCCAAGGCCTCGACATTATCGTGGTCGGTGATGGCGATCGCCGACAGGCCGGCGGCGTGGGCCAGGTCGACCACCCGCGCCGGGGTGTCGGTGCCGTCGGAGAAGCGCGTGTGGAGGTGGAGGTCAGCCGTCGGGCCGGGCATGCGTCGCTTTGTGGATGGCGTCGAGGATGCCGTTGATGAACTTGCCGGACTCCTCGTCGCCGAAGCGCTTGGCCAGCTCGATCGCTTCGTTGATCGCGACCTTAGGCGGCACTTCCTCCAGGTGCAGCAGCTCAAAGACGCCCAGGCGCAGGATGTTCCGGTCAATGACCGCCATCCGCTTCAGATCCCAGTTGTCGGCGTGGCTGGCGATGAGGCGGTCGATCTCCGGCAGGTGCTCCGCCGTGCCGGTGAAGAGCTGGTTGGCGAACGCCCGGACCTCCTGACTGGCCTCGCTGTCCTCCCAGAACCCCTCGGCGACCTGCTGGCGCTCGGTGCGGCGGATGTCCGCCTGGTAGAGCATCTGCAACGCGTACTCGCGGGCCTTCGAGCGGTCACGCATGGTGGTCCAGGCGATCGAATAACCGCAGGACGGCCAGCGCCGCGGAGGCGGCCTCCTCCCCGCGGTTGCCCATCGCGCCTCCGGCGCGCGCCTTGGCCTGCGCCAGCGTCTGCGCCACAATCACCCCGAAGGTCACCGGAATGCCGGTCATCACCGACACCTGCGCCAGCCCCTGCGCCACCGCATGCGCCAACACATCGTACTGGGGGGTCTCGCCACGGATCAGCGCGCCGAGCGCGATGATCGCCTGAGGCCGGGGCCGGCCGCGCGCCACGCGCGCGGCGACGACCGGTAGCTCAAAGGCGCCCGGCACCCAGAGCACGCGGATGCGCGACGGCGCGACGCCGGAGCGCCGCAGCCGTCCCGTGGCGCCGCGGATGAGCCGTTGCGCCATCCCCGGATGAAACGTGGACGCGAGGATGACCACGCGCCTCGAAGCCAGGGTTGTCGTCATGGGGTGGGAGGCTAGCGCGGGCTAGCTGATGAGATCCGCGCTCGTGGAGTCGAGCCAGTGGCCAAGCTTGTCGCGCTTGGTTTCGAGGTACTTGGCATTCTCCGGGCGGGGGGGCATGGCGATCGGCACGCGCTCGACGACCCGCAGGCCGTAGCCTTCGAGCCCGACGATCTTCCGGGGGTTGTTGGTCAGCAGGCGCAGGTCTTTCAGCCCCAGGTCGACCAGGATCTGCGCCCCGATGCCGTAGTCGCGCAGATCTGGCGCAAACCCTAACGCCAGGTTGGCCTCCACGGTGTCCAGCCCCTGCTCCTGCAGCGCGTACGCCTTGAGCTTGTTGGACAGGCCGATGCCGCGGCCCTCCTGGTTGATGTAGAGGAGGACCCCGCGGCCGGCCTCGGCGATCATCTCCATCGAGCGGCGCAGCTGCAGGCCGCAGTCGCACCGGAGGCTGCCGAACACATCGCTGGTCAGGCATTGCGAATGCACCCGCACCAGCACGGGCGCGCCGTCGTCGACCGCGCCCTTGACCAGCGCGAGATGCTGCAGGTCATCGATGCTGGTCTCATAGAGGACCAGGTCGAATTCACCCGCCTCGGTCGGCAGCTTGGCGGTGACGGCCCGCCGGACGAGTTTCTCGAACCGCCGGCGGTACTCGATGAGGCTCGCGATCGTGCAGATCTTCAGGCCGTGCCGCTCGGCGAACGCGAACAGATCCGGCACGCGCGCCATCGCGCCGTCCTCGCGCATGATCTCGCAGATGACGCCACCCGGCGTCACGTTCGCCAGCTTGGCGAGGTCAACCGCGGCCTCGGTATGCCCGGCGCGCCGCAGCACCCCGCCCTCCTTGGCCCGCAGCGGGAAGATATGCCCAGGGCGCCTGAGGTCCTCCGCGCGGCTGGCGGGATCGGTGAGCACGCGGATCGTGCGGGCGCGGTCATGGGCCGAGATGCCGGTCGTCACGCCGTGGCGCGCGTCCACCGAGATCGTCCAGGCTGTCTTCATCGGATCCTCGGAAGGGCTGACCATCGGGTGCAGCCCCAGCGCGTCGAGCCGCTTGGCCTCCATCGGCACGCAGATGATCCCGCGGCCGTAGGTGGCCATGAAATTGACGGCCTGCGGCGTCACGAACGTCGCCGCCATGACGAGATCGCCCTCGTTCTCGCGGTCGCCGTCATCGACCACGATGACCATGCGGCCGTCACGAATCTCCTGGAGGATTTCCTGGATGGGGTGAAACATGGGCCGGCTCATGCGTAGCGACACAGTATAGCGCCTTCCCCAAAAGGTGTCAGGCACTTTTTCCGCTTTGAAAGGTGTCAGACACCTGTTCGTTAAGCGGGGACGGGGGCGGGCGGTTCGGCGGCGGTGAGCTTGGCGGAGAGGATCTTGGAGATGCCCGGCTCCTCCATGGTCACTCCGTAGAGGCAGTCCGCCTTCGTGATCGTCTTCTTGTTGTGGGTGACCAGGATGAACTGGGACAGGGAGAGAAACTCTTCCAGTACCCGGGTGAAGCGGTCGACGTTCGCCTCGTCGAGCGGCGCGTCGATCTCATCGAGGATGCAGAACGGCGAGGGGCGCACCTTGAACAGCGCGAAGAGCAGCGCCACCGCGGTCAGCGCCCGCTCGCCGCCGGAGAGCAGACTGATGCTCTGCAGCCGCTTACCGGGCGGGCGGGCCACAATGTCGATGCCGGACTCCAGGACGTCCTCCTCGTCCATGAGGATGAGGGTGGCTTCCCCGCCGTTGAACAGCCGGCCGAAGTAGTGCTGGAACTCCTGGCGGATCTTCTCAAAGGTCTCGCGGAACTGCGCGCGGGCGGTGCGGTTGATCTGCGCGATCGACGCCTTCAGGTCGTCGCGGCTGGCCACCAAGTCCTGCTGCTGGCTCTGGAGGAACTCGAGTCGCCGCTTCAGCTCGTCGTACTCTTCCACCGACCCCAGGCTCACCGGCCCGATGCCCTCCAACTTGCCGCGCAGCTGCTGCACCTGCTCGGTCATCGCGGTGCGCTGCTCGTCGGACAGCGGCGCCGGGTTGGCCTGCTGCTCGGCCTCGATCGTTGCCTCGTCGATCTGATACAGCTCGCGCAGCCGTTCGACGAGGTGCGAGCGTCGGTAGGTCCGCTCGGCAAGCTGCTGTTGCTGCTCCTGGAGCTGCTGCATCAGAGCGGAGAGCTGCTGCTCGACCGCCAAGAGGTGCGGCACCACCTGGTCGCGTTTGGCTTCCTCTGCGCGCACGGCCTGGCTGACGGTCTCAGCGTCCGGCTCCAGGCGGCTGCGCTCGTCCTGAAGGCGCTGGACCGCCTGCTGGTGCTCCTCAATCTGCTGGGCGAGCTGCGCCAAGCGCGCCGCGGCGTCCTCGCGCTGGGCGGCTCTCGCGTCATGCTGTTGGCGCAGGTGCGTCCGGTCGGCGTCCAGCTCGCGCATCCTGGCCTCAAGCGCGCCCAGCCGGTCCGCCAGCGACTGCCGGGTGGCTTCCATCTGGGCGCCGGCGATCGCCAGCTCTTGCCGCCGGGCGGAGGCCTCATCGTGCGCCGCCTGGTGCTGCGCAAGCGACGCCTCCAGGGTCTGCTGACGCTGTTGGGCGTGCTCCGCGGCCTGGTGCAGGCGCGCCGAGCGCTCGCGCAGCTCATTCCGCTGGCTCGTCAGCTCGGCCAGCTCGAGCTCCCGCATGCGCCGCTCCTCGTCGAGACGCTTGACCTCATGCGCGAGCTGCGCCGCCTGCGACTCCAGCTTGTGCAGCCCGGGCGTCGCCTGCGCCAAAGCGCCCCTCGCCGACTCCTGCTCGCCAAGCTGCGTCTGCCACGCCTGGTCGGCCTCGGCGACCTCCGCCTGCAGGCGGACGAGCTCCTCCTCCATCGCTTGGAGCACCATCCGCGCCTGCTCCCAGCGCTGCTTGCGGCCGAAGCGCCTGCCTGCCGCGCTCCCACATGTACAGAGGTGCTCTCCACCATGTCGCGCGGCGCAGGCAGGGGGGTGCGCGGCGCGGCGGCTTGCGCCGAACCGCCACGACCGCCGGTCCCACCGGTCGCCGCGCGGGCTGACGAGCCGCGCGTTGGGCATCTCGCGCGCGCCCAAGAGCCGCTGGATGTCGTCGACGAGCCACGAATCGTTGAGCAGCCAGTTCACCAGCGGCTGGTACTGCGGCTCGGCGGTGACGACCTCGCGCACCGCTTTCGAGACGCCGTCGAGCGCTGCCACCGGCTCCAACGCCACGGCCGCAGGGCAGTCGGCCAGCACCAGAAACCGGCAGCTCTCCAGTTGGTGGGCGGTCAACGCGTCCCGGCAGCGGGCTAACGCGGCGCGGTCCGTCACCACCACGGCTTCCGCCAAGGGGCCGAGGGCGGCTTCCACCACCTCCTCATGACCCGAGGCGGCCTGCACCAGGTCGGCCAGCGGGCCGATCACCCCCTCAATCCCCTGGCCTGTCAACGCCTTCACCGCATCCGAGAGGCCTTCGTGGCGCCGCCAGAGATCTTCCTGGAGCGCGACCTGCGCGCGCTGAGCGGCCACTTGATCCCGCAGCTGATGCAGGCGGCCTGTGAGCTCGTGACGCCTCGCCGCGGCATCGTCCAAGGCGTGCTGGGTGCGGGTCAGGCGCGTGTGCATCTCGTCGTGTTGCGCTCCGAGCGCCTCGCGCTCCCGCGCGGCGGCGTCCCGCCGGCTGACCAGCTCCTCGCGCCGCGCGGCGGCCTGCGCCGCGCGCTCCTCCAGCCGCGCCAACTGCGCGTCCAGCACCTGCAGCCGCGAGCTGACCTGCGCCAGCTCGTTGCGTTGATGGGAGGCGTCGGTGGCCGCCTCGAAGAGCTCGGCCTTGGCCGGGGCGACGACGGCAAGCGCGGCCTGGATCGCGGCCGTCAGCTCCCGCAGCTCGCCGCCGTGCGCGCCGGCCTGCGCATCACTCGCGGCCAACTGCTGGCGCAGCTCGTTCTCGCCGCCGCTGACCCTGGCACGCTGCTCGTCGGTCTGCGCCAGCCGCTCGCGAAGCTGCTGTTCCTCGCGCTCGAGCTGCTGCCGTTGTTGCGTCAGCTCCTCCACCCACCGCGCCTTCAACCCGCGCTGGCCCTCGTGCTGCTCGATCTGGCTGGCGCAGGAGACGATCGCCGCGCGCAGCTCCTGCAGCCGCTGCTGGACGGCGGAGACCGCGGCGTTGCCGGCTTCCAGCGCCTGCACGTGGGTCGCTCGCTGCGCTTCCAGCGCGTCCTGCTCCGCGGCCAGCTCGCCCAGCCGCGCTTCCACCTGCTGGCGGCGCGCCTGCCCTGCGCCGAGCTCATCGACGGCCAGCCGCAGCTCCAGCTGCTTGAGCTGCTCCCACTGGGCCTTGTACTGGCGGGCCTTGTTCGCCGCCCGCTCCAGCGCGCCGACCTGCCGCCGCACCTCGCCGATGATGTCCGCGATGCGCACGAGGTGCTCCTCCACCTCCTCGAGCCGGCGGATGGTCTCGTGCTTCTTCGCCAGGTACTTCGCGATGCCGCTGGCCTCTTCGAACACGACGCGCCGCTCCTCAGGTTTGGAGGAGAGGATCATGTCGATGTGGCCCTGCTCGATGATCGCGTAGGTGCCGCCGCCGAGGCCGGTGCCCAGGAAGAGCTCCTGGACGTCCTTCAACCGGCAGGGGCTCTGGTTGATGAAGCATTCGCTTTCGCCGGAGCGGTAGACGCGGCGGGTGATCATGACCTCGGTGAAGGCAATCGGCAACAGCCCCTGCGCGTTCTCGATGGTCAGCGTGACTTCGGCCATCGAGAGCGGGGCCTTGGTGTCGGTGCCGTTGAAGATGACGTCCTCGAGGCGGGGCGCGCGGACGTCGCGGGGGTTGTGCTCGCCCAGCACCCACCGGATGGCGTCTACTAGATTTGATTTTCCTGAACCGTTTGGGCCGACGATCGCGGTGACGCCGGGCTCGAAGTGGACGGTGGTCTTGTTCGCGAAGGACTTGAAGCCGACAAGCGCGAGCTGTTTAACACGCATGGCGCAAGCCGGCCAGCAAAAAATGGTCCCGGGTCTCTTTTTCCTTCGAGCAGCGATAGAAAAAGAGACCCGGCACCATGTTTAGCCGACGATGTCCTCGCCGCCGTCCGCGCCGATCACGTTGCCGGTGACCCAGTCCGCGCCGCAGTTGGACAGCACCGCGATCGCCTGGGCCACATCCTCCGGCGTCGTCAGCCGGTGGAAGGGGTTGCGCAGCTTGGCGAACTCCATCATCTGCTCGTTGCCCGGGATCTTCCGCAGCGCCGGGGTGTCGGTGACGCCGGCCCGGATGCAGTTGGCCGTCGCGCCGTATGGGGCGAGCTCCATGGCCAACTGGCGCACGTGCGACTCCAGCGCCGCCTTCGCCGCGGAGACCGCGCCGTAGGTGTGCCACACGCGGGCGCCGCCGGAGCTCGTCATGGCGAAGACCCGCGAGCCCTTGCCGAGGAGCTTGCGCCCGAGGAGATCCTGCACCCAGTAGACCAGGCTGTTGGCCATGACGTCCAGCGTCATCTCCATCTGGTCCTTCGTGAGCTGCTCCTTGGGGTCTTGCGCGAGGTAGGGCTTCAGGGTGCCGAACGCGAGCGAGTGCATGAACACGGAGACGGCAGCCCCGCCCATCCGGGGCTGGACCTGGTCGAGCACCTCCTGGCGCTTGACCGGGTCGGCGGCATTCACGTTGAAGAAGTGCGCCTGCACCCCGCGGCTTTGAAGCTCCTTGATGAGCTCCTCCACGCCGGCCATCGCCGCGCGACGGTCCAGGTGCACGCCGATGATGTGCATGCCGTGCTTGGCCAGCTCGCGCGAGGTGGCCGCGCCGAAGCCGCTGGACGCGCCCAGGATCAGCGCCCACTTCCCTTCGAGACCTGACGTCGTCATCACCCCTCCCTCAAGAAGGTGTCAGACACCTTTCAAAGCGGGAAAAGTGCCTGACACCTGTTTTCGCCGAAGAGACAGGGTAGCATCGACCGGCGAACCGCGCAACGGGATTTTGCTGGGCGCCTACGGCGCGTATTCCACGGTCAGCCGGAACCGGAACTCCGACGCGGCGGACTGCTCAGGGAACGCCGGGAACGGTTGGGCCCGCGCCAGGGCGTGCCGAGCCGCCCCCACAAAGGGCTCGCCCTGCGGGCTGGACAGCCAGGGCTCGCCCACCAGCGCGCCCTCGCGGCTGACCGTCCCGATCACCGTCACCGAGCCGGGCGGAAGGCCCGCGTCCTCGAAGGCGCGCGCCAACTGCTCCTGCAGGTGCTGCCGCACGCGCTGCCGGAAGGAGTCCGGCAGCACCTGCCGCAGGGCATCGTCCTGCGCCACCGCGCGCTCGCGCGGATCGCTGCCCGGCGCGACATACGCCGAGCCATCCGGCAGGACGATCTGCGGCGTCAGGAAGACGACGAGCTCCGACTTCTTCTTCGTGTGGGTGCTGCTGCGGAACAGCGCGCCCATGACCGGCACCTCCCCCAACACCGGCAGGCGGTTGTCCGTGCGGTCGTCCTTCGTTTCAATCAGGCCGCCGATGATCAGCGTCGTCCCGCTCCTGACGAGGACGTTGGTCTCGGCTTCGGTCGACGTGACGATCGGGATCCGGTTCTTCTCGAACTCCACCACGCTGGAGGAGCTGACCTCCGGCCGGATCTTCAACTGGATGTGGCCGTCATGCTTGATGTTCGGGGTCACGTACAGCTTGGTCCCGACATCGACGTACTGGATCTCCGGCGAGGAGACGGTGGAGCCGGTCGAGGGCACGGTCGTCGTCACCGTGACGATGGCCTCCTTGGTGCCGACGAGAATCTTCGCCTCCTGGTTGTGCGAGACCATGATGCGCGGGCTGGAGAGCGTGTCCGTCTTCGTGATCTTCTTCAGCGCGTCGATGATGATCTGAATCCGGTCGTTGTCCGCCGTGAAGAGCTTCAGGCCTCCCCCCTTGGCGGTGCCGCCCACGATGTCGCTCAGGATCCGGAAGTTCGTCCGGGTGGTCAGGTCGCCGCTGAAGACCGTCGTCCAGTCGACGCCGAGATCCATCTGGTCGCTGAGGTCGATCTTCACGATCTTGGCCTCGATGAGCACCTGCGCGTCCGGCGTGTCGAACGCCCGGATGACCCGGTCCGCCCTGGCCACCACCTCGTCCAGGTCCGTGAGGACCACCGTGTTGGTGCGGGCGTCGACCGTGAAGGTCCCCACGGGCGACAAGAGCTCCTGCGTCTTCTCGCGGATCTTCTCCGCCTCCGCGTAGTTGAGGTGGTACACGCGGGTGATCGTCGGCCGGTCCAACGTCCCCAACACCCCCCGCATCTCGGCCAACCGCAGCGGGACGTCCGTGAGGATGAGGGTGTTGGTCGCCTCGTCCGCGACGACCCGGCCGACCGACGACTTGATCTGGTTGAGGACCGTCGCCACCTGCACGACCTTGGCGTACCGCAGCGACTCCACCGAGGTCTGGGTCCGCGCCTGGAACCGCTCGCCGTACAACAGCTCGTAGTCCCGCGCGAGCATCACGGTGATGATGTCGCCCTGCCGCTCGTAGGCGAGCTCGTTGGCGCCGATGATCAGCTCAAACGCGTCCCAGACGTCCACGTCGTTGACGAAGATCGTCACCCGGCCGGTCACGTTGCGCCCGGCGATGAAGTTCAGCCCGCTTTTCTGCGACAACAGCTTCAGGACGTCGAGGATGTCCACGCCCTTCAGGTCCAGCGAGATCCGCTGGCCGGTCGCCAGGGGAGATCCCGCCTGCGCAGACGCCTGCGCCCACCCCTGCGCCGTCGGCCCGGCCACGCAGAGGACCGCGACCAGCGCCCACGCCCCGCGAGCCCACCCCATGGATCGACCACCTCCTTCATTGAGCCCACGACTTACGGAGCCCGCCGGGCGACGTAAGTCGTTGTGCGAATTGAATCCCCCCACCTGTCGCTCCGCCGGAGGCGGAGGATCGGCTCTCCGGGCCGACGACAGGTGGGGGGGACGTATTCCGCTCACAGCGCCAACTCGATCTTCTCGCCGCCCAGGTCAAGCACGACCCGGCTCTCGAGCACCTGCTCCAGCACCGCGCCCTCCACCACCGTTTGCCCAACGGTCACGAAGTACGTGCGCTGCGTCTGCGAATCCTCGATGATCGCCTGGGGCGGCTCGCCGGCGACAATGCCCATCAGCGTCAGGCGCGAAGCCAGCTGCTTCGCCAGGCTGCTCTGCGCTCCCGGCGCCGCAAACGCCGCCGCCGAGGCCGAAGCGGTAAAGAGTGGCCGTGTCGCGCTGGCGGCCAGCGAGGGCAGCGCCGGAGCCGGCGCGGCGACTACCGGCTCGGCGGCTGCCGGCTCGACCAGGATCGGCACGTCCACCGCCGGCAGCGGGCGGACCACCAGGCTGACCATGCCCACGAGCTCCACCACCACTACCGCGCCTAAGCCCGCGATCGCCAGCTTCGGCCACGGCACCGCTGGCCGCCTCGCCGCCCGTGCGGCCGACGCGGCCAGGAATCGGCCGGCGGTCGGCATCGGCGCCGTCGGGATCGCGGCGCCGGCAGGGGGGGGGACCGCTGGCGGCGCCTCCTTCCCCCGAATCAACCGCAGCAGCTTTTCTTCAGGAGGCGGGTTCGTAAACCCATCGGGACTCATCGTGCACCAATCCCTCCACGAGCGCGTGATCCACCGTCGTCTTGTCGTGAATGATGAGCGCCTCCAACGCGTTGTGGCACACCAGCGCGATCCGCCTCGGGTAGCCCTGCGTGAAGCGATGGATGGCCTGGATCGCGTCGGCGGTGAAGAGCTCGTGGGGCTCCGGCAGCCCCGCGGAGCGCAGCCGGAACCGGATCATGTCGGCGGTCTCCTGCTCGCTCAGCGGGTTGATGATGTACTTCAGCGCGACCCGGTCCATGAAGTTCCGGATGCGCCCGATGCGGCCGAGCAGCTCCATCTGGCCGAAGATGACCACCTGCAGGAGCTTGTACTCGTTGGTCTCATAGTTGAGCAGCACGCGCAGATGCTCCAGCATGTCGGTGGTGAGCTTCTGCCCCTCGTCCAGGATGAGCACGGTCGTCCGGCCCTCGGTCACGCCGCTCTGGAACAGGTAGTGCTCGATCGCCTCGCGGCAGTCCAGCGTGGACTTCGCCGGCTGCCGCAGCCCGAAGAGGCGGCACAGGTGCAGGAGAAACTGGTACTCCGACTCGAACGTCGGATCCAGGATGATGTGGAAGCTGAAGCCGTCCTCCTGCGGGACATTGGAGAGCAGGGTGCGGGCCAGCGTCGTCTTGCCGGTGCCGACCTCGCCCAAGATGAGCGAGAGACCTCGACGCAGGCGGATGGCGATCTCCAGACGCGTCAAGGCCTGCGCATGGGAGCTGGAGCGAAAGAGGAAGGCGGGGTCGGGGCTGGTCGAAAACGGCTCTCGCGTCAAGCCCAGCGCGCGGTAGTAGCTCATCCGCCGTCGCTGGCTGTGGGCTCTGGGCTGCGGGCTGTGGGCAACTGCCCTGAGCCCTGAGCCCTGAGCCCTGAGCCATCTTGGGAATTGAGCAGCGCGTAAATGTCGGCAAGGCTCTTGCGCTGCTTGCGCAGGGCGCGGATCGCCGCCAGGGTGGCCAGCGTGTCATCGGTGAAATAGCGGAAGCGGGTCTGCGGGGTTCTGCCGGCCTCGGAGATGAGGCCGAGCTTGAGGTAAAACTTGAGCGTGTGGACTGAGTGGCCGCTGAGTCGCGCTAAGTCTTTCAACAAATAGACGTTGTCGACTGCCTGCATCGGCCACTCTCTACCTAGAGAGTGGACACACTATAGCACACACCCCTCCCCTGTCAAGCCCGAAAAGGTGTCAGACACCTTTCCCGCTTTGAAAGGTGTCTGACACCTATTGGAAGGTGAGGTGGTGGAGGACGACGGTGGCGCGAAGGCGGTCGGTCTTGGCGGGGATGGTGGCCAGATGCAACCGCTCGACTTCGAGCAGCCGATTCATCGCCAGCAGCGCATCGAGAAACGCCAGCAGGGTCGCCTGAGCCCCTTCAGCATCCAGCTCGACTTCGAACCGGCTGATCCGATCGTCCGGCTTCATCGGCCGGGGCTTGAGGTTCAGGATGACGTTCGTCTGCCGGGAGATCTGCTCGAGCTCATCCAACAACGTCCGTTGCGCGACCCCTGCAGGCTCAGCGTCCATCACCTGGAACGCCGCTGTCACCGCGTGGTAGCGACGCTCGACCGACGGCGCCTGCGCCATCAGGCCGTTCAGCGCCTGCAGCTTTTGGCTCTGCACCTCTACCCGGCGCTGGAGATCCTGCCCCTGGTCCCAGAGCGGCTGCACGACGATCGACACGACCGCCCAACAGCCGGTGACCGCCGCCGCAACGATCACCAAGCGGCGCTCGCGGGGACGGAGGCTGATCGCCGGCGTCATGAGATCTTCCCCGCCTCCGGCGCCTGATGGAGCAGCAGCTCGAACGCGGTCCGCTCTCCGGATGGCGTCGTGCGGCGCGTGGAATACTTCAGCTCCACGCCACGCACGCCCTCAAGCCCTTCCAGCTGTTTGATGTACTCGAGCACCGCTTGGGTCGAGTCGGCATCCCCGCGCAGGACGATGGACGCGCGGGAGCGCTCCACGGTCACGGCGTCCAACGCCACCGACGGCGGCGTCTGCTGGAAGATCCCGGAGAGCGCAGCCAACAGCCGCCAGCGGTCCTCCATCAGCGATTCCACCAGCGCAGCCGTGCGCAGCCGTTCCCGCACCACCGCGGCGGCCGGCTCGGCCTGCGCCAGCGCCTGGGTCAACCGCGCCGCCAGCCGTTGGTGGCGCGCCAGCCGCAGGCTCAACCAGCCGGATCCGGCGAGCAGCACGGCGGCCAGCAACACCCCCACCGTGGCCAGTTGCCGTACCTGCTCCCGATGGCGCACGTCGCTTCGCACCTCGGCGGGGCTCAGATCCAGCATCGGCGCCCGTCCAGTCGCCAACCCGCCCGCGACGACCGGCGAGAGCACCGTGGCGGCCGCGGCGGCCGCAGGAGGAGTCCGTCGCGGAAGGCCGGCACCAGGGCCATGGAGCCGGCGTCGGCCAGCAGCACCACCACATTCAGGTCGGCGATGGCCTCAAGCCGGGCTTGCAGCCGGCCCTCGCCGGGCGCGGTGTCGGCAATGATCACGTCGTCGTCGTCGCGCAGAAGCCCGCTCAACGCGTCGGTCAGCTCCGTCTCGTGCAGCTGCTCCTTCATGAAGAGCCGCTCGGCGGCCGTCGCCGGACCGAAGGGGGCCAGCCGCACCCCGGAGGGCCCGGTGATCACGGCGTTGGACCAGGGCCGACCCTGCGCCACGCAGCCGGCGATGCCGGGCGTCGCCGGCCCATCCGGCAGCAGGAGAAATCGCAGGGCGTTCTGGGAATCGAAATCCACGGCCGTGACCCGGCGGCCACGCGCCACCAGGGCCACCGCGAGGTTGGCGACGAGGGTCGTTTTTCCGACTCCCCCCTTGGGGGACGCCACCGCGACGAGCGGCATGCCCTAGGCCTTCCGCTCCAGCCGGGCGAACACGGTGCTCAGCCGGCCCGCGTCCTGGGGCTCGGCGGCGGCGGGCGGCGTCGGCGGGGGCGGCGGCGCGGCATAGCGCGACAGGGGCGAGGGCCGGACCGCCGCCGCGGCGGGCGGCGCCTCCGGCGCGGGCGGCGCGGAGGGCGCGGAGGGCGCAGACGGCGCGGGCTCGCGGATCAGGCGGCGCAAGGGAGCGACCGGCGTCGCTGGCGGGACCTGC
>Ga0209399_10001140_pt1 | contig 14138 bp, 16 predicted proteins | sample OV2TP3_FD_184130 | JGI IMG/M metagenome (GOLD analysis project Ga0209399, IMG submission 184130) | Hot spring microbial communities from Beatty, Nevada to study Microbial Dark Matter (Phase II) - OV2 TP3 (SPAdes) (version 3) | ecosystem: Environmental > Aquatic > Thermal springs > Hot (42-90C) ... | reverse complement strand
ATCTTTATATACTTTAATTTTTCTTTCTAATTTTAATTGGGCGGATTTATATATTTTCAAAAAAAGAGGCTGATAAGAATGGGCGAAGAAGATTATGATTTTGTTCCATACAAGGATATTTCTGAATTAAAGAAGGAATTAGAATCTGTGAAAGGCAGGAGAGATGTTTCTACAAAAGAGCTTTACGACGCTGTGCAGCATCTTGCGCAGACAATGAATGACATTGTTGAGGTTTTTGGGGCAGCAGCAGAGCAGATGAAGCTCGAGGAAAAAGAGCGTGAATCTGACATAAAAAAGCACGAGCTCATAATCTCCAGGCTGGACAAGCTAATCGATCAAAACAGGACTATTGCAGAAGGGATGGTTGCGATAGTTGAAATGATAAAAGAGAAATTTGTCGCTCCTGCAAAAGAAAAGGAAGAGCCAATATTCATTCCAAAAGAGGATGAGCCGCTCTTCAGGCCAAAACAAGAGAAAAAGATTCCAGAGCCAAACCTTTTTATGAATCCGCCTGTGAGCCTGCCTCAACAGGATTGGAGGCAGAAGCCAGAGCCCGCCATGCCAAGAGCTCAACAGCAAATGATGCCGCCGATGCCCGCTATATCGCCTCCGATGCCAACTGGCTTTGGGGCGGAAATGCCGCCAATGGAGCCATATCCTTCGCCGGATTTAGATTTTCCGGAAGAGCCATTTCCATTAGAAGAGGAGCCGAAGAAAAAAGGATTATTTGGGATGTTTAAGAAGTAAAAATTTTTGAAAGCTGAATGTGGTACACTTACTTTAAAGAAAGATGGGACAAAATAAGATGCTCATTACAGGACCTCTAAGACATTTTACAAAACATCTCTTTCTGACAAGCAGGGTTTATGCCCAAAGAAACAAGGCAAAAGAGGATGTAAGCGATCATCTCCATAAGATGAGAAAATCCATTATCAGAATGAGGCTAAGCTACAGCGACATTGACAGGCTAAAGGAAAAAATTAGCAAGCTTATTGATTGGGAGAGAAAATATGCAAGATTTTTTAAGCCGGATGACGGTGAAATGAATGAGTTAAAGAAGCAAATCCGCTCTTTAGAGCAAGAAATGAGGAATGGGCAAGAGGAAAAATACAGATTGATAGAAGAGAATAATGAAAAGATCATGCAATTAACGGAATCATTGAATAATATAAAAAATCAAACAAGATACCTTCTAATGGAAAAGGCAAAAAGACAGCAAAAGCTGAGGGTATTAGAGCAGAAGATTAATGGAAAGGTGGATGTGCATAGGTATTACCATTCATAAATCCCTCGCCATAACTGTATTTCTTGAATTTTGCTTTGCCCTTTTGCATGCCTTCTCTATGGTTTTTTTGACTTCTTCCTCTAATGCTTTGTAGAACTCTTCTGCAACGCTTAAGCTTTTTCCATCAATCTTTGCAAGCTCTTTTACTTGGGATTTTACTATTGCTGATTTGGCCATTTTCAAGTTTTATTAATGTGACTGCATGTTTACTAACATTTTCCAATTATGCGCATTCACTCCAACATCCATTTCCAAAGCGGCATGAACTTTATCTTTTTGCCTTTTATCTTTTCTTCTCCTTCATAATCACTTGTTATTATTAGCAGATTATTGCAGTTTAGCTCTTTGCCTGCCTTCAATAATGCCTTTACTTCCCGCTCCTTTGTATTGATATCTTCAATATCGTAACAAACCTGTATTAGCTGATTATGCTTATCTTTTACAACAAAATCAACTTCTTCATGCTGCTGGTTTTTCCAGTAATAAATCTCCTTATTTCTCCTTTTAAGCTCGATGGCTGCAGCAGTTTCATAAATCCTGCCTATGTCTTTGCTGAACTTAAAGCTTATTGCATTCCTTAATCCGACATCTATTGTATAAGTCTTGAAAGGATTGGCAAATTGTTTTTTCAAGGAGTAGCTAAAATAAGGGACTTTAAACAAAAGATAGGCATTCTCCAAATAGTAAACATAATTGATTGCAGTATTTACGCTTTTAATTTCAGTCAATTTTTTAAGCTGGTTATAAGTTGTCAGGTTTCCTGTGTTGGTTATCAAATACCTTGCTAATTCTTTTAATTGCCTGATATTTTTAATATTGTATCTTTCAACAATATCCCTTTGTATTATATCATTAAAGTATTCCTGCAGAATTTCTATTTTATTATACTTCAAATACTCAGGAAACCCTCCATTTGTCAGGTAATCAGAAAAATATTTCATAATTAAGGCTCTTCTTTCCGTCGCATAAATGTCATCTTCCTTTAGATAAAAACTGCGAAGCTCTAAAAATTCCCTGAAGCTGAATGGAAAGATTGAAAACTGCAAATGCCTGCCAGTCAGTGAAGTAGCAAATTCTTTGCTGAGTAATGCTGCATTTGAGCCTGTTATGAAATACCTGAAATTATCCTCATACATCCTTCTTACCCATTTTTCCCACCCATTGATATTTTGGACTTCATCTAAGAAAAATGTTTTAGAGCTGCCAAAAAGCCCTATGCAAACTTCATAAAGCTTATTGAAGTCTTTTAGCTCAAAATCTGCAAGCCTTTCATCCTCAAAATTTATATAGTAATATTTATCAAAAAAATTATTTATTATCTGTGAAAGAAACACTGATTTGCCGCATCTTCTAATGCCTGTGATAATTATATTATGCTTTATCCTAATAAACCTCTTGATTTCATTGAGCTTTTCCCTTATAACAAGCCTTTCATTCTTGGTTTGCCTTATTTTTCTTTCCTGCTCTGATAAAACCTCTTTTAATAGTTCTTTCGCTATCATGAGCAAATCCAGAATTTTTCTTCTATTTAAAGCTTTCTATTACACTGAACAATTTCCTTAAAAATTGTGCAATAGACTGAACAATTTTAGTTCAGCCATGAGTAAACCAAAAGATAAGCTTGTCGCCTTTTTTGCTGTCAAGCCTGCAAAACCCAAATCTCGCAAACTGCACTGTATCCCCGACTTTTAAATTTTTGACCAATGGCTCAGCTAACCCCTTTTTTATCTCTTTATTTGGCATTAAAACCTCTGCCTTAACCAAATCTTTCTGGACAGGGAGCCAATGAATGATTTTATCGCCTTTATCCTTATATTTTTTATACTCTAATGAGTCAAAAAAAAATTTATTCTTTGCTTTTTTGAAATTCAGGCAGTCCATCAATCTGATTAATTTTCCTTCCTTAAACTCCTTAAAGTCTCTTTCCGCGACATAAAACTTATCTTTGGCTTTGAGTTTTCTAACGCCCCTCTCGCTAAAATCGGGATGCAGCTTTAATTCTGCTGTTTGTTCAGGCGCGCTTTCAATCTTAATTTCTTTTGGGTTTTCAATGAAAAAATAGCGATTGCATTTTGAATCAAGCAATCTTCTATTATGCACTATTAAATCATCCCATTTAAGAACTGCTTCTGTCTTTGTCATGCCGGTAGAAAGCACAAAATCTTTAATGGCCTCTGGTAAAAAACCTCTTCTTCTTAATGCAACTAAAGTTGTCAATGCAGGGTCGTCCCACCCAATAAACTCTTTTTTCTGAACCTTTTCCCTTATGATTCTTCCAGAGCTTTCAACTCCCTCAAGATTGAACCTTGCAAACTCATAAATTTTTGTTTCCGGGAATCCTGCAAGTGTTTGCACAAGCCTTTGCAGCTCATTCCTCAGCTCAAACTCCTTGCTTCTTAACCGATGTGTTACTCCTTCAATCCCGTCCATTATTGCATTCTCAAAGTCGTAAGTAGGCCATACTCTGTATTTTTTCTTCTGCCTTGGGTGAGACTCGTCTATAATCCTAAAAACAACAGGATCCCTTAATGTTGTATTCGGGCTTTGCATGTGTCCTTTAAGCCTCAAGGTATGTTTTCCTGCTTTCTCCTTGAACATCTCCTGCCATCTGGTTAAATTGATTTCAGCCTGATTAAACCTGCATTGGCATTCAGCTCCATTTTTTCTATTATCTTTTATTTCCTCTTGCTTGCATGAGCAGACATAAGCATTATTTTCCATGAGCAATTTTTCAGCGAATTTGTAGAACTCTTCCATGTGGTCTGACGCATAGTCAATCCTGTCTGGCTTGACCCCTAGCCATTCATAATTTTCTATGTGTATTTTGTAGAATTCCTGTTCTGCAAGCTCTGGATTGGTATCCTCAAATCTTAAATACATGATTCCATTATAGCGCTTTGCAAGCTCGTAGTTCATAATTATAGTTTTTGCATGCCCTATGTGCGGGTATTTGCTCGGCTCAGGAGGGAATGCTGTCACAACTTTCTGCCCTTCCCTTATGCCAAGAAATTCAAAAATGTTTTTTTCTTCAGCCCTTTCTTTTGTCTGCATAAATTCAGGCGCAATTTCCTGAAGAGATTTTTCCTGCTTTTCCAATGACAGCTTATTTACATCATTTATGATCCTTAATGCCCCTTTGCCTATATCTTTTGCTTTTTCCTTTAAGTCGGGGTTTTCAGCAAGAACTTTGCCTATGACAGCGCCAATATTTGCTTTGCCTTTGTATTTTATAGCGTTCTGTAAGGCATATTTTAATATTATACCTTTTAGTTCTTCCATGGTAATGGTACCTTTGAAAATAAAAACATAAAAGCGAAAGTTATATAAATAACTTATGTTAGGGTAGCTAATGCACAAAGGCTAAGGGGTTATTTTTTGTTTTCTTCCCCTATTTTTATCTGGGGGATTAATAAAGAGGGTCAATGAAGAGAAAAACTTCTACAATACCAAAAGCGTCTGTAGCAAGAATTCTTATCAAAGCAGGCGCTAAAAGAGTTTCAGAAGACGCAGTTGATGCTTTTACTGACGCCCTTACTGACATTGCGCTCAAAATTTCTTCAAAAGCAGTGCAAATAGCAAAGCATTCTGGAAGAAAAACAGTGCATGAAGGGGATGTTAAGCTGGCCGTTAAGTAAATTTAATTATTATTCTTAACTTTTATTGTCAATCCGTCTGCGACGCATGTTAGTGCTCGGCGGCACTTACCGCCTCACCTATTTATTTAAGAAAGTATTTTAAACCAGCATTTTTTCTAATAAATTTAATGGGCCGGTAGTTAAACCTGGTAAAGCAAAACTCCAGATTAATGCGCCCTTGGCTATCCATACCAAAATGGGCGAGGCTCCGGGTTCAAATAGCGAAAAGCGAGCAACGCTACGCATTGCAAGTCCCGGCCGGTCCATTTTAATTGAAGCATAGCCTTAATTAAAATGACCTTTAAACTCCTCTATACCGCAGACCTGCATGGCAATGAAGCTTTCTACAAAAGATTGCTAAAGAAAGCAGAAGATAAAAATGTTGATGCAATAGTCATTGGCGGCGACTTATGCCCGAAAGGAGGCATCCAAATTCAAAAAGATTTTCTTGAGAAATTTATGATCCCTTTGTTTAAAGATTTTAAAAGGAAAAACAAAAATAAGGAGATCTATGCAATAATGGGCAATGATGATTTTAGAGTTAATTTTTCAATAGTAGAAAGCGCAGAAAAAAACAATATATTAAAATCAGCGCACAAAAAGTCAATCAAATTAAATAAAAATTTTAATATTGCTGGCTACAGCTTTGTTAATCCAACTCCGTTCCGCTTAAAGGACTGGGAAAAGCCTGATCTTGAGAATGATAAAAATTCATTGCAATTATTTTCTGGAGAAGTAAGAACCATAGAAAAAGAAGATGGGACAATAGAAGAAGATTTACAAGAATTTAAAAAATTATCAAATCCTGAAAAAACTATTTATGTTATTCATGCACCGCCTTTTAATACAAAATTAGACATTATAGCGCTTGGCGCTCACGTTGGAAGCAAAGCTGTGAGGGAGTTTATAGAAAAAGAGCATCCTCTTTTAACATTGCATGGGCATATCCATGAAAGCCCAAAAATGAGCGGCTCGTGGAGAGATAAGATTGGAAACGCAATTTGCATAAATGCAGGCTCTAGTTACCCGGAAGACAGGCTGAATTGCGTTATTATCGACGCTGATGACTTAAATGATATTGAATATTTTGAATTAAAATGACAATGGAAGAATGCATATTCTGTAAAATCATTGCAGGCAAAATACCCTCGGCAAAGGTGTATGAAGACGAGCATTCAATAAGTTTTCTTGACATAATGCCTGCCAATAAGGGCCACTGCCTTGTTGCGCCTAAAAGGCATTCTCAGAATTTAGTGGAGATGGGAGACGATGAAATAATGAATATAATGAAGGCGGCAAAAAAGATTGCAAGGGCGCTGTCTTTAAGCTTTGGAAATGCCAGCTTTAATATTGTAATGAACAATGGCAAAGAAGCCGGGCAGGTAGTAAATCATGCCCACATACATATAATACCGAGATTCCAAAAAGACAGGCTAAGGATTAAGTGGAGCCATCTAAAATATGCTGACAATGAAATCAAGGAATATGCAGAAAAGATAAGGAAGTTTGTTTGATTATTAGCAATCTTTTTAAAACATTATCTATTCTTAAAGATTACGCCGATGTAACTCAGCCTGGAAACTTTTTGGTCAAGTTTTTTGCTAGGCAAAAAGGTTGTGGGCAACAGAGTGACACTCTCATAAATCTTGTTTAGGAAAGGTGTCCGTCGGGAGTTCAAATCTCCCCATCGGCATTTGACTAAAAAGCGGTCTAAAAATGGATATATAATGCTGTAGCCAGCAAATTAAAAACATTTATAAAGCTGGAAAAAACAATAATTAAAGGTGGTATTTATGGCAGCTTTATTGGTGTGGCTGATAGTTGGAATAATAGCGCTTATTGTCTCATATTTAGTTATAACATTCAATAGCCTCATAGCGCTTAGAAACAGGGTGGACAACGCATGGAGCCAGATAGATGTGCAGCTAAAGAGAAGGTATGATTTAATACCCAATTTAGTGAATTCTGTTAAGGGATATATGAAACATGAGAAAGGCGTGCTTACAGAAATAACCAAGATGAGATCGAGCCTGGTATCAGGCTCAATGAGCCAAAAGTCAAAGGCAAGCGACTCAATAACCAATGCCCTTAAAACAATATTTGCGGTTTCTGAAAATTATCCAAAGCTACAAGCCTCTGAGAATTTCAAGATGCTGCAGGAGGAATTGGCAGGCACTGAAAGCAAGATTGCCTTTTCAAGACAGTTTTACAATGATAATGTGATGGCTTTAAATAACAAGATACAGCAGTTCCCTAGCAATGTTATTGCAAATATGCTTACTTTTAAGGAAAGGGAGTTTTTTAAGTCTGAGGAAGTGGAGAAAAAGGCTGTTAAGGTGGAATTTTAAATTAAAATAAATATAATTAATAAATATAATTAGCGATATGCTCCAACTTGCAGTAAAAATGGCTACTCTAAAAGACTTAGAAAATAAAATTGAAAACATAGAAAAAAGAAATAAAAAAGTAGAATTAGACAAAGCTTGGGAAATAAGTTATTTCAGGAGATTCTTGCTCGCTTTATTTACTTACCTGGCAATAGGATTCTACCTTCAGGCAATCAATATCACAAAACCATGGCTAAATGCAATTGTCCCTTCAATTGCTTTTATGTTATCTACTCTAACTTTGCCTTTTTTTAAAAAAATATGGGTAAATTACAAAATTAAATAATTAAAATGCCAACCTTATATGAGCACATATCGTTAAACAAGAGAAAATCCATATTATTGATCGCACTTTTCTTTATCATTATTGGACTTCTTGGATACGCTTTTGGGCTTTATATTGGAGATGCTTTTATTGGATTAGGGTTTGCAATCATGTTCTCAACAATTATGATTTTAATAAGCTTTTATTCTGGAGATAAGATGATCTTAAGCATGAGCCATGCTGTTCCTGCTGATAAGAAAAAATACCCCCATCTTGTAAATACTGTTGAAGGATTGGCTATTGCTGCAGGCATACCTACTCCAAAAATTTATGTTATTGATGACAGCGCAATTAATGCCTTTGCGACTGGGAGAGATCCAAAGCACGCTGCTGTAACTGTAACAGCTGGCGCGATTCAAAGGCTTAAAAGAGATGAGCTTGAGGGTGTTATAGCGCATGAATTGTCTCATATAAGGAATTATGACATCAGGATGATGATGTTTGTCGTTGTTCTTGTCGGGGTTATTGCCCTGCTCAGCGATTTGTTTTTGAGAAGCTTTATTTATGGGAGAGGAAGGAAAAGTTCAGGAAGCGGCCAAAGAGGAGGAGGCATAATTGTTCTCGTAATTCTTGCCTTAGGGCTTGTTTTGGCTGCATTATCTCCCTTAATTGCGCAGCTGATAAAGCTGTCTGTGAGCAGGAGAAGAGAGTTTCTTGCGGATGCCGACGGCTCATTATTGTCAAGAAATCCAAAGGGATTAGCCAATGCGCTGAAAAAGATAAGAGACGATAAAGAGCCATTGGTTGAGGCAGCTAACAAGGCAACTGCTCATTTATTCATTGAAAACCCATTAAGGACATTTAAAGGAAGAATGAACGTAATGTTCTCCACCCATCCTGATATAAATGACAGGATTAGGAGGCTGGAGGGGATTTGATGGCTGTATAGGTTCATTTTTTTTTGGTTTAGCTGTTTAACCTGTCGGGCTTTTTGCCCTGCTGGTTATAAACCGGCAGAATCCAAAAAATTGGATTGCTGATTATTTACAGCCTTAATTGCCTATAATGCCTATTAATTCCTTTTTTTTCTCCTTCATCAGTTCCTCAGAATCAGCCTCTAAATTTAATCTTAATAAGGGCTCCGTATTGCTTGGCCGGACATTAAACCACCAGTCATTAAACTCAACTGTAATGCCGTCGAGCTTTGAGATTTTTCCTGGAGATTGTTTCTTATATTGCTTATAAATTGCCTCAATCTCATTTAATTTTGCATTTTTATCGCTAACTTCAATGCTTGTTTCCTCTATTGTGCAGTACTTTCTAAACTCATTCAGCAAGGCTGATAATGGCTTATTCTCATTTGAAACAATCTCTGAAATAATAAGGCTGGTTATAATGCCTGAATCTGCCCTATAGTTTTCCCTGTAATAATAATGCGCAGAATGCTCACATGCAAACAGCGCTTTTGTTTTTCTCATTGTATCTTTTATAAAAGAATGCCCTACTCTTTCAATTATTGCTGTCCCACCATATTGTCTTATTGTCTCTGGAACAATATGGCTGCATACTGCATTATAAATTATTTTTTCTTTTGGCTTTTTAAGCAAAATAGTTTTTATTATCAGCGCTGAAATCAATGAGCTGTTTACAATATTTCCATTTTCATCAACAAAGAATATCCTGTCTGCGTCTCCGTCAAAAGCCATTCCAAAGTTGCATTTTTCCTCTTGAACATATTTCTGCAAACCAGCTAAGTTTTCATATTTTGATGGATCAGCAGGATGATTTGGAAAAGTGCCATCAAGCCTGAAATAAAGCGGAACAATTTTTATTGGCAGATTTTTATAAACCAGCGGAATCATTTTCCCTGCCATTCCATTGCCTGCATCAGTTGCTATTTTTAATTTTTGCAGATTTTTTATATTTATAAATTTAAGCACATGTTTAACATAATCATTTAAAATATTCTTCCTGATAATGTTTCCAAATTCACGCTTTTTTTGATATTTATTTTGCTCAATGATATGCCTTATCCTTCTTAAGCCCGTATTCTCATTAATTGGAATTGCATTTTTTCTGCAGAATTTCATTCCATTATATTGTGGCGGATTGTGGGAAGCGGTAAACATAACGCCGGGCTTGTTTAAAAGTCCTGATGCAAAATAGACTGCATCTGTACATACTTGTCCAATATTAATTGCATTTGCGCCTTGCCCTGTAACGCCTTTCATAAAAGCCTTGCTTAGCTTTGGCGAAGAAATCCGCATGTCAGCGCCGACAATTACTTCCCTGCATTTAAGAAAATAAACAAAAGCCCTGCCAATCTTATAAGCAATGTCTTCTGTCAGGTTTTGGCCGTAAATTCCTCTTACATCGTATGCCTTGAAGATTTCTGAGAGCATTTTGTTATTATATATCATCTATATTATTTAAGTAAATATTCATAAAATGGCAAAATATTTATTTCTTTTCCATTGAATCTTATTATTTCTTTTTTAATTCCAATGCCTCTATTATTTTTTGTGTTATTTTCAATTAACGTATTTTAATAGTTTATGTTAAGTATTCTTTAATAACTACTCCAACTCCATATCCCCTTCCTCAATCGGCACTATACCTTTCCATTTGCTTTCTGCAATTTTATACCTTTCAATATTTCCAATGTCAAACCACTGCCCTGCAAATGGAAACCCCCTTAATCTTCCCAACTTCGCCAATTTTGGAAATACATCTTTTTCAAGCATTGCATACCCTTCAGGTATCATATCAATAACTTCTGGCTCAAAAATATAGAATCCAGCGTTTATTAAATTTGAAGGCGGATTAGTGGGCTTCTCAACAAACTCAATAATCCTTGAGCCATCAAGCCTTGCCACGCCATAATGGGATGGATCTTCAACAGTCGTTAATGCAATTGTCGCAAGCGCATTTTTCCTTTTGTGCAGCCTGAACATTCTTGGAATGTTTATGTCCTTCAGCTCATCGCCATTTGAAACAATAAAGCTGTCTTTGAGATATTTTTTTGCAAGCTTTAAAGGCCCGGCAGTCCCAAGAGGCTCGCTTTCTTCAGCATAATCTATGTTTACGCCAAATTTGCTTCCATCTCCAAAATGCTCTTTTATTTTATCCCTCAGGTAGCCGATGCATAGAACTGCATCCCTTATCCCATGCCTTTTTAATAAATCAAACAAATGCTCTGCTATTGTCTTGCCCTGAACTTCAAGAAGGGCTTTTGGGACTTTATCAGTCAAAGGCCTCAATCTTGTTCCTCTGCCTCCAACTAAAAGAACAGCCTTGCCCGGTATATTAGTGCCAAGCGCCTCAGCAAGCAGCAATTCAATCTCCTGTGATCTGTTTTTTATGCCTATGCCGTCTATTCTTTTATCTATCTGGCTTATCAGGTTCTTATCCAGAGTAATAGTAACTCGCTCTTTCATTTTTAATTTCTTTTAACTTGAAAATTTTTGCCTATTTAAATGTTTCGCTTTTTGTATGATAAAGTATGATAAATGGAAAAGTTTATAAAGGAAAAAATTTTCCGATGAATTGGATAGCATTGGGAAAGCATTGGAAAGTTTTTAATGGCATAACATAAGGAAGATGGATAGGAAAGATGGACCGGAATTTAGCTTTGGATTTTGTAAGGGCGACAGAAGCTGCTGCCATAAGCTCGGCTTACTGGATGGGCAAAGGCGATGAAAAGTCAGCAGACCAAGCCGCTGTCGAAGCTATGAGAAAAGCCTTTGGCGTCATTGACATGGACGGGACTATTGTTATTGGTGAAGGTGAAAGGGACTCAGCTCCAATGCTTTATATCGGCGAAAAGGTTGGCTCTGGGAAGGGGATGGAGGTTGATATCGCAGTTGATCCACTAGAAGGAACAACTATAACTGCAAGAGGCGACCCGAATGCGATGTCAGTTTTTGCAGCAGCGCCTGCTGGTTGCTTATTAAATGCTCCTGATACGTATATGGATAAAATTGCAGTCGGCCCAAAATGTGCTGGCGCTGTTGACTTAGATGCGGATGTTGAAGAAAATCTGCGCTCTGTTGCCGAAAAGCTTGATAAGCCAATTGATGAGGTTACTGTAATAATCTTAGACAGAGACAGGCATAAGGAAATAATTGAAAAAATAAGAAAATGCGGCTCGAGAATAAGATTGATAAGGGATGGCGATATAGCAGGGGCTTTGGCGCCTGCAATTGAAGACTCTGGAATTGATATTTTAATGGGCATTGGAGGCGCTCCGGAAGGAGTAATTGCAGCAGTTGCATTAAAATGCCTGGGCGGAGAGATACAAGGCAGATTAAAGCTCAGAAATGAAGGGGAAAAGCAAAGAGCTGAAAAAATGGGCATTAATGATTTTGAAAAAAAATTTAAAATTAATGATTTAGTAAAAAGTGATGAGGCAATGTTTGCGGCAACTGGCGTGACTGATGGAACAATACTTAAAGGAGTGCAGTTTTTAAGCGATGGCGCAAAAACACACTCAATTGTGATGCGCGCAAAGACAAAAACAATAAGGTTTATTGAAGCAAGGCATAAGTTTGAGCATTTTCCGGAATATTAACAGTATATTTGAACTAAGAAATATTAAATCAAATCTTAAAGAAATACAAAGAAAGGTGAGGAAAAATGACACATCATTTACATATAACAGAAAAAGATGTAATTGTTCCGGCAGATGTGCCAAAATCAATGACGGCTGAGTATATTAAAAATTATCTCAAAATAACCCGCAGCACAGGCAGATTAATGCTGTTTGCAGGAGACCAAAAGATAGAGCATTTAAATGATGATTTCTACGGAAAAATAAAAGTCGGAGACAAAGAAGAGACTATTCCAATTGATGACGCTGATCCAGGGCATTTGTTTAGAATAGCAAGCAAAGCAAAAATAGGAGTGTTTGCAACACAGCTTGGGCTTATAGCTAAATATGGACAGGGTTATAAGGATGTGCCTTATCTTGTAAAGCTAAACTCCAAATCCCATCTTGTGAAAACTGCGCAAAAAGACCCGTTAAGCCAGGCAGCATGGACAGTTGAGCAAGTTGTTAAATTTAAAAAAGACTCTGGATTAAATATAATGGGTGTTGGCTATACTGTTTATGTTGGAAGTGAGTTTGAGAGTGAAATGGTAAGGGAAGCTGCGCAGGCAGCATTTCAGGCGCATCAAAATGGGCTGTTGGCGGTTTTCTGGATGTATCCAAGAGGAAAGGCAGTTCCTGACGAAAAAGACCCACATATTGTTGCAGGCGCTGCTGGCGTTGGAGCATGCCTTGGCGCGGATTTTGTAAAAGTGAATTACCCAAAGCCGAAATCAGGAACGGCGGCAGAGGCATTTAAGGAGGCAATCTTGGCAGCAGGAAAAAGAACAAAGGTCATAACAGCAGGTGGCAGCTCAAAAGAGGCAAGAGATTTCTTGCAGGAAACATGGGAACAGATAAACATAAGCGGCTGCTATGGAAATGCGACTGGAAGAAACATACATCAGAAGCCTTTGGATGAGGCAATAAGAATGGCAAATGCAATATCTGCGATTACATTGGAAGGCAAAAACGTTGAGGAAGCAATGAAGGTTTATGAGGGGTAAAACTTTATATATACACAAAAATATTTTATAACATTTTTTGAGTGAGGTTATATGGAAACAAAATTAGAAAATAAAGACGAAACAGACTATGAGTATGAAATTTACGTAGATGATAAACTTGCATGGCACGGATTAAACCCAGAAAAAGTGTATGAAGATATTGTAAAGGAAAATCCTGATAAAAAAGTAGCTGTTGCATGGAAATTAAAAGAGGGGATTTTGATTGCCAGAGCGGCAGATAAAGAACCCATTGCCCCCGTATTCATTACTGATTCAGAAGATGTTACTCCAATTTTAGGCAGAGTGGAAGCAATGGACTTATTTAAAGCATGCTTTGATGGAGATCATACAATTATTGAAAGTAAGTGATTAATAAAATAATATGCAAGAGGTTTAAATAAATTGAAAACGAATTATAAAATTATTTTGGTAATTTTGTTATTTGCTTTAGTTTTTATTAGTAGTTGCAAAGAGCGTGGAACAGACACTTCTCCTTGTCCTTCTCTTGGAACTCCAGATACTACTAAAATTCAAGAAACTCAAGAAGAATGTTATATTATGTTAGCTGGGGCTAAGCGAGATATGGGTATTTGCGATTATGTCCACACACCATTAAACAAAGATAAATGTTATACAGCAATAGCTTTTGGGAAAGAGGACATAGTTATTTGTCATAAAATCCAATATCAACACTATAAAGATATTTGTTATAGCAGAATTGGTGCAGTAAAAAAAGACATTGTTGCTTGCAATAATATCCAAGATGAATGGTTAAAAAATGTTTGTTATGGCAATTTGGCTCTTTCAAAAATGGATACTACTATCTGCAATAGGATTAATGATGAAGATATGAATAATTCATGTTACGAAACAATAGCAGATATGAAACAAGATATTGCCATTTGTGATAAAATTTCTGATAGAGAATACAAGGAAATATGTTATGTTCATCAAGTTAAAGGGAGAGAAGACAT
>Ga0209399_10001139_pt1 | contig 14139 bp, 18 predicted proteins | sample OV2TP3_FD_184130 | JGI IMG/M metagenome (GOLD analysis project Ga0209399, IMG submission 184130) | Hot spring microbial communities from Beatty, Nevada to study Microbial Dark Matter (Phase II) - OV2 TP3 (SPAdes) (version 3) | ecosystem: Environmental > Aquatic > Thermal springs > Hot (42-90C) ... | reverse complement strand
GCGTTGATCTTAGTAGCAGGCGCATTTGCAGGTGCACAGCTAGGTGCGAAAATATCATTACGGATTAAAGAAAGGCTATTGCAGAAACTACTTTCTATATCGCTCTTTGCAGTGGCTGCCAGATTAATAGCTGATTTCTTTACTGGATAGACTTCGTCTCATCAGGATAATAGATTACTTCTGTTCTATTTTGTCCTTGCCCAGATGCAAGGTATAAGCTGGCATTAACTAGTTTCTTAATATCAGGTTCCGCACCTTCTATATTGCCAGGCAATACCAAATACACCTTTATCAACGAGTTTAGCACTTCGCTTAATTCCTGATTCACAGTTGCTGTAAAGGGTCTTAGTGCCCCTCTAAACACCTCTGCTCTTGCCCTGATCAGTCCAGCGATCTTCTTTCCAGACGGTGCGTCAGAACCAATCATTATGATCGTTCCCTTGCTATCCTTGTACCTCGATGGTTCTTCTAACGCTCCTGGTACCATTGAATTGATTGCTTCCTTACCGATCAGTGCTGGAATATTGATGTATCTGTCAACCAAAGCATCCCACTCCTTTCTTGTTAGTTTAGTTAAATCTTGGTTAAAGTCGAAATCCCCCGTAATGTGCACAACTGCGTCTGGCTTGCCAAACCGTTCTCTTGCAATACTAAAGATCTTTCTTACACTTCCCTCATTTGATAAATCAATTACATGGTAGTGAAAATCCTTGAAATCTGTTAATTTTGTTTCATCATTATCATTTGAGAATAATAACACACATTTTGCTCCAGCATTAACAAATGTAGTGGCAATCTCCTTGGCTCTATCATGATCCTTCTTTGCCGTTGACGTTACCGTGAAGATGGCAACTTTATCCGTTAAATCTGCCTTACCATCGAGAGTGATACTACAGGCAATCAACGGTTTTACTGGATAGAACACTCTGTCAGCCGGGATAACCCTGCCATTAATTAATCTGCTGATATTATCATCGGCAAGGTTAAGAACAATATCAGCAGTTTCCTCCTGCGAAAGGAATTGACCATCAACGATCATCTTGCTAGTATTGTTTTGGATCTTCTCAGCTATCTTCTGCATCTTTGCTAGACAGTCTTTAACTGTCTTTGCCAGCTTTTCAACATCTTCATTGCCACCCCTCTCCTTTGCAATATCACTCGCAACATTAAGGATAGCATTGTTAAAAACATCTTCTGGCTCGCCAAGCATCGGTAAGGCTTTTGCAGTAACCTTTTCAATTTCTGTGGGCTTCAAGCTTGGGAAGCCCCCAATTCTAACAAATTCTGCTGCTGCCTTTGGATAAACGGTCTTGTAGATTCTGTCTGAATGAACTGGTCCTGGGTTAGTAGCAATTGAACGGATACCTCTTGGCACCAATTCCCATGCTAAAGCTTCTGCAAGTCTATTCTTCGCTCCTTGTGCTGCTGTATACGGAGACCTGAATCTGTATGGTCGTTGCTCATAAGGTCTCTCTTCCGTAAAGAATGTTGCAATGGTGATGATCTTGCTACCTTGCTCCATGCACTGTAACGCTTGAACACTTGTCCAGAAGGTGCCTGTTAGATGTATGGCAACACAATCCTTGAATTCTTGGTATGGTTGTGCAGGGAATGTCTTTACTGGTCCAGAGACTCCAGCATTATTTACAACTATATCGACCTTGCCGAACTCTTTCTTTATAGTTTCGAACATATGTTTTATTCCTTCTTCATCACTAACATCAATGCCTGGGAAGGATCTAACCTTACCAGAACTACGAACATTTTTTATTATATCATTCAAAATTTTTGCAGTTTCATCTAAAGGTTCCTTTCTTCTTCCCATTATGATTATACTTGCACCGCGCTCAGCAAACTTCTTGGCAATTGCCTGACCTATACCAGTCCCACTTCCAGTAATAAGTACAACATGTTTATCAAAAGATAATGATGATTGTAAAGATTGCTTGGTCATTGAGATCTGCACATTCCAATCACTAATAAATGTTAAATTTGAAATCTTTATTTGCCAGAGAAATATGCCTAGTGTACATGGAAGAAGAGAAGGAGTATCTGGAGACAGATGTTCGCAAGATTTTTCTCGCGCATCTGAAGAGTTTTGGCATAGAAGCCGAATTTGTTGATCCAAATAAATCTGATATCGAAAAGCAACCATACTATAGTTTTTACTTCAGCGGAACAGCACGTATGGTAGACAGCATGGGTTGCATAGGTGTGCGTGGCAAGAATTTCGATTATATTCATATAGTTAGGAGAGGGTAGCATGTCTGAATTCATTCCTCCATATGGGGCGCTGCCGTATTATCAGACGCACTTCGTTGTTGCTGGCAACGGAAGGATTTTTGAAGACAAGCTTATAGCTAGAACCAGAAAGAAGACCAAGGGCGTAATTCGCAAACAAGTGACTGATGTAATATGGAATGGAGGACAGATCACAGATAAACTGAATGGTGATTCGACCCTAAAATCTTTGTTAACTACGGTTCTCCTAGAAGAAGGTAATATCTACATAGATCCTACAGAAAATGGTATAAGGATCTATAGTGATTGGAAGCCTGAATACAAGGTTGAAATTAGCAAGCAGACTCTAGAAGCTTACAATATAATTGCTGGTCATGTTAAGAGTTATCTCTCAGAGTTAACTGTATCAATGTAGATAATTTAGTATGGAACAGATCAAACTATCGATTTTTACAATTACTTGATTAGGCTCTCCACCAATCAAATGCCACAAATTCCACTTTCTTTTCTTTTAACCTTGGTATGGCGAGTATGAACTGCTTTCTTACAGTAGTTGCCAACCTCCCAGCAAGTATTATTGCAGTGGCTGTAAGCATGTCTTTTGGTTTGACAACTTGCACTAAGTATGGCGCATGATCTATCCCAGGTCCGTGTTCGTAAACTGCAAAATCGCATCCAAACTTTATTCCAGGTGTAACAACATAGCCATTACGCCTTAACTCTGTAAATACCATATACTTGTTGTCAAAATCTGTATATTCATCTTTACATATTGCATTCATTTTTTTCACTGAGACCAAATTATGTTCATCGTTCTGGTAGATTGTTAGTTTATCATTCTTAGCAAGGTAGTAACCTTCGATCAGATCCAAGATCAATGGTGAATTAAAGTCAACGCCCTTGGGTTTTGGCACCCCCAAGGGTTTACCATAAAATCCATCTTTGAAGAGGTTCCTAGATTGCTCTAGATCCCATATGACTATTCTATTCTCTACAAGTTCACCCTTTATCTTGCTCATACAACTACATGTTTAGTGCTAAAATCGTGAATGAGTCTGAGGCTTCCAGACATTTATCAGCCATGCCCTCGATTCCTTCCAGCACATCCTTGAGCAGCAACATATCCCTGACGCTGTTCACATCGTTTAATGCTTTTATCACAAGTGCCCTGTACTTATCATCAACCTGTCTTTCCAATTTTTGCACTGCAGGTGCAATTTCAATGGCAGTTAAAGGAGTCATGCTTAGCGCTCTTGCCATTTCATTTAACTTGAACAGTTCTTCGACAACCATATCTATCAGCGATTGAATTTCGCTATCAAATTCTTTCTTTAACACTGTTGGTTTAATCGTAGACAATCTAAATGCAACACCACTCATGTAACCAGCAATTTCGTCCATGATATAGGCAGTCCTGAGAATATCTTCTCTGTTCATCATCAAACTTCCAATTTCAGAAACGTCTCTAGTTATCTTTCTCCTAAGATTTTCAACATCCTCTTCCGTATTTCGCATTCTTTCAAGGTATACCTGTAGACCCTTTGAATCACCCTTGATTAGAGCAGAATAGACAGAAGAAAGATCCCTTGCAGAGTTCAGAAGTTTAGTAATTTCGTCCTGCAGAACAGCCAGCGCCTTCCTTTTAGCCTGAACCTCCAGCTCCCCGCTATACATAATACAGAACAAAGTGCTAATCTATTTAATAATCCTTCCTGTGCTTCTCTGCAAAATTTTGCACAGCTAACGTTCTTCTGTAACAACAGTATCTTCCTTCACTACCTTCAGTTGTTTTTTGTAAAGATTTATTACTTCGTCAACTGTTGTTGCATCTTCAGGACTTTTTTCTTCTCTTATTCTGCCTGTGAACTTTGGAAACCTCAGGGCCAGACCACTACCCTCTCTTACTGTATTCATTCCGCATGTGTGTAATGGGCTGAGCGTTATTTCAGATGCAATTATTTCAATAACAACGTTAGGATCAAACCACACATCAGCTTCCAGTTTAGAATCAACTCTAGCATGTCTGTGTGCAACTAGGTGTTGCTTTAACATCGAATAAAAGTTCGCAAGGTTTTCATCTGTAAATCCAGTTCCAACCTTGCAGACACTTCGGAATATATCGTTGTCTTTATCATATGCTGCTAGAAGATACGCACCATACTTTCCAACCCTTCTTCCTCTTCCATGAAAAGCTCCAACGATCACCAAATCGAGTGTATCTGCAAGTTCACTCCTATACTCCCTCTTTAGTTTGACCCACGCAAATTCCCTTGCACCAGCTCTGTAGTTGCTTGTAAGGTGCTTTATCATCAGACCTTCGCAGCCTTCACTTATTGCCTCTTCCATGAACTTTTCGATCTCTTTCGTGTCACTGGTAGTTATCATTGGCACTATCTTCACCTTTGAATTACCTTTTATTACATTTTCAAGCAGTTCCCTTCTTTTTGTATACGATAATTGCGTGCAATCTTTTTTGTTCACGTATAAAATATCAAAGAAGTTCAATGATATTGGGTACTCCTTCACAGCTTCTTCGATTCCGTATTTTCGTCTTCGATGCATAAGTTCCTGAAACGGTAGGTATTCGCCAGTATCCTGATTTATTGCAACAGCTTCTGCTTCTAATATGACTTGCTTTGCATCTACGAATTCTTTAACAGCTTCAATTGCATCTGGATAATGGTTAGTTATATTTTCAAGGCGTCTTGAAAATAACATCATCTTCTCACCAGATTTATGTATCTGCAGTCTTTCACCATCAAGTTTGTATTCTGCAGCACACTTGCCCTCAGTCTTCTCAAGCGCTTCTTCTGCAGTAGAAACTCTTTCAGCTAGCATAGGTCTGATCGGTTTGAATACTTCGATCTTCATAGCGCTAACAGCATCTAATCCTTTTGTTGCAAGTGTCTTGGCAACCAGACCTAGGTCACTGGTTATATTGTAGGCTCTTTCAAGTATAGCACGATTTTCTTTCACGCCAGTAAATGCAATTGCTAACGCGTCAAGAACTGTGTAATCTGCAATGCCAAGTCTTAACTTTCCAGTTATTATCTTGAGTATGTACCGAGCTTCTTTTGGTGTTGCATCGTTAAGCAAGCTTCCTATGTACCTTAATTTCATCTCCTGTGAACCTTCACCAGTAAGATTTGCAATCTTGTCTAGAGTTGAATAAACCCTTTCAACTGTAATCGGTTCGGTAAAAAGTGTTGTCTGCGCCTTTGTTTGTAGAGCAAGTTCGCCAGCACCGCCAACGTCGCCAGTTTCCCTGTACATCTCTTCAACCTTATCAGCGTTTAAACCCGATGATATCGATATAGCTCGTAATGCTAACTTGTCCGCAACGCCCAGTTCAACACCTACATAGTCAGGATACAGTTTACCTTGCATCAGATAGACAACTTTATCGATCAACTCAAAATCTGTTGATTTTAGAAGCTTAACAAGATAATCTGTCAATTCAAGTCGTTTAGTTGTTTTCTCCATCATCTCGAAGGTATCAGCTATTATAGAGTAATCCATTCGTTACTGATCCATTAGTCCCAAATAAAAGTATGAAGTTACCATACTATTGTTGTAGCAATACACACAGCAGTTGAAGATTAATAAGTTGGTTTTGTATGAGTGCAAGCCATGGGTGGAACAAAGAAGAAATCGCTTTCAGCATCATCAAAAACACAAGAGACAACACCTCAAGCTCAGACAGAGAAAAAGACAAAGGGACAGAAACAGCAGAAGTCTAAGGTGACTGTTTTGCTGGATGAAAAACAAGGTCTCAAGGCATTATCAGGTTTGAAGGCTGTAACTCCTCAAGCATTGGCAAGAAACCTAGGTTTAAAGATATCAGTTGCAAATGCGTTCATAAAGTCTCTGGAATCGCAAGGTTCGGTCAAACATGTTGGTGGCTACAGTGGTCATAGGGTTTATGAGTTAGCGCAGGAAGTAAAGCCACGTCCAGAAGAGAAAAAGCAGGAAGCAAGTTAGTGCTGTTTTAGCACGAGAACATCTCCAGGAGCAGAACTTTCTATCAATTCAAGATTTGATGTCACCCTTCCTATTGGATTGAGTCCAGAAACCGATGCATCTTTGACAAATATGCATATAGAACCATTTGCGATCATGAACGCAACTTCGCCTCTTTTGAAGCTGGTTCTCTGCTTTTCAGTTCCAATCGTGAGTCCGGTTTCAAAATATACGAACTTATCCTCGAACTTATGTGCTCTACCTTCAACTGGTATCGCTCTAAGCAGACTGCCAACAGTCAAGGGTGCAAGATGCCTTGCAAGCTCGCATTCACTTGTACCCTTGCCCCTGAGCTCCAGCAAGAGTTTAGTTCTTGATACAGATCCAGCCTGCATGCACATCATTCCTAACGCAATTATTTAAGTTCAAGTTCTATGAGTGTTGATTATTTTCCTTCGTAACGTTTATTTAGATTACAATTATTTCAGCAGATGTTCTTGGCAGCTAAAGGTAAGTCTTCTAAAAAGGTTGTAAAAGAAAAAGAATCAACGAAAGCTACCGTAGAGACTGAAATGAAAGCAAAGAGCACTAAAGAATCGAAGGGAAAGAAAGAAACTGTCTCTGAAACTGCTACGGTTTCAGAAGTCGCAGAAGTAACAGAACCTTTAGTGGCTGTAGAAACGGAAGAAGTAGAAAGAGTGGCAGAGCCTGTAGAAGAGGTAAGACCCGAAGAGATCCAGCAGGAGCTAAGAGAGCTAAAACCAAAGGAGGCAATGAAGGTAGTTGTGGGTCCTCCAAGGCTTACACGATTTGAAAAGGCAAGGATCATAGGTGCAAGGGCATTACAACTTTCTCTAGGCGCACCACCATTGGTTTCAGTTTCTGAAGGTGTAAGAGATTCGATCACAATGGCAAAATACGAGCTTGAGCAAAAAGTACTGCCAATTTCCTTGAGAAGAGTTTTGCCTAATGGTCAGTATCAGGACATCCCGATGAAATGGTTGCTTGATTAATTTAATATTTACATAATTTGCAAACAGGCTTCTTAAATCGGTGTGACAAATGCGGTAAATTCAAGATCATTAATCATGTTTTAAATAGGATATTATAGCAATGTTACACATTACATGCAGCAGCCTAATCCGAACTTTAGAACAGATCCTAAGGATTACTCTAAGGTAGAGATCGCTAAGATTAACTCCAATGGATTAAGGGGAAACCTATTCAATGAATTTAGAGATCCGTCCTCTGAAGATATCTCTTGGGAGTCTGATAAAATAGTGAAATCACATGGAATCTACTTGGAATTCAATAGAGCAAAGACTGGAAGCGAGAAAGATTGGATGTACATGATGCGAATAAGCATACCAGGTGGTGGACCAATTACAGCGGAGCAATGGAACATACTAGATAAAGTAGCTGATAGATACACTGTTAGTCCAACAGATGCACATCCCCAAGGAAGACCTTCACTAAGGGTAACTACAAGACAGAATATACAGCTTCATTGGGTTCGGAAGAAGAACGTAGTTGACGCAATAAGGGAAGTAGCACAATCTGGATTTTTCACGATCAACGGTTGCGGAGATAATACGCGAAATGTAATGGGTTGTCCGTTATCACATCATTCACCAGTTTTTAATGCTAACAAATGGGCCCAGAAGGCTGGCAAATACTTCGCCCTTCCAACCGGTGCCTATATAGAAATATTTGAGGTGGATCCAAAATATCTAAGAAAGGCTGGACTAGAAGATAGAGAACCTGGAGAGAGCAGGTTTGCCTACGGTCCAAATCTACTTAACAGAAAGTTCAAGATAGCATTTTCAGCAATTCATTATGATGAAGAAAAGAAAAAATACATTCCGGATAACTGTGTAGAACTAAGAACTGACGATATCGGTGTTGCGCCAATTATTGGTGATAATGGCAAAGTAGACAGATTTCAGGTTTACATAGGTGGAAGTCAAGGTCAGCAGGCTGGCAAACCGACGTTTTCTGCCCTAGGAGAACCGTTTGGTGTGTTTACGGAAGATAATCTTATGAAAGGGCTGGACAGCATAGTAAGAGTTCATCAAGAGTGGGGAGACAGACAGAACAGACATTGGGCCAGACTAAAATATGTAGTTAAAGTGAAAGGAATTGAATGGTTCAGGGAACAGGTGCGAAACCTTGATGGTAAGTTGGATTTTGAACTACCTATACCGGATTATGATTATGGAAATCGAAATCTGCATCTTGGCTGGATAAGGCAGCCAGATAACAGAGGACTATGCTATGGTGCTTTCATCGAGAACGGTAGAATAATTGATGGAAGTCCGAACGGTGATCTGAAGCGCATGGTAAAACATCTGATGAGCAATTACCCTAGTATTGAGCTATTCACCACACCTAATCAACACTTACTTTTTTCAAACATAGATGAGACGTTAAAAGATCAGTTTGAAAAAGATATGAAGATGTTTGGTTACGGATTCCGCAAGAACAGTGACGGGAACGTAGTTCGACCATACTCAAAGCTAAGAATGTTATCTGGAGCTTGTGTTGGAAGGGACACATGCAGAATAACTTACACAGACTCTGAAAAGTTCGAACCGTATCTTATTGACGAACTGGAAAAGAAGTGGGGTGACATGGCAGAGTCAGTAGGTGTTACTGGTTGTGAAAAGCAGTGTTACAGACCTGCCACAAAGACCATTGGATGGATAGGTACAGGTTTGAACCTTTATCAACTAACACTTATGGGAACAGAGGATGGAAGACACCAGGGCGGACCTTTGATGGATCCAGATACAGAAGAGCAGTACCTTCACTTGGTACCTCGTAAAGATGTTGCAACAGTTACAGACGCGCTTTTTGAGTACTATGTTACGAACAGATCGCAAGAAGAGGCTAGACCCGGTGGCATGGGATATTTCTTGCGAAGGGTAGGAGCGAAAGAGATCATCTCTTGCCTAAAGTCAAATCCAAAGACGGCGGATTTGATGAAAAAAACTTTCAAGGGGCCGTAGTATAGAAAGAATTGTCTAGTTAACTGTTACAGTGTGAAAAAGCCTTTAGGTAACTTCCTAATTTGGCTTCAAAAGATTGCTTTCACAGGTTTTACAGACGCCTTCATCGATGTCCTTCTCTAAAGCATGGTGAACATCGCAGATAAGAAGACTCTGCCTAATGTAATTAAATAATGCTATATACTTGGCCATGCTTGACGCTCCGAATGTGTTATTCGTGGCTACGTCTTTAGTGATGTCATCTATCATCCTCATAACTTCAGGTACACCACTTAATTTCTCGACCAGTTGGGTATCGCCCCTCCTACCTCTTACATAATTGCTTACTGCAGCTTGAGTAACTCCAAGTATCTTGGCAATCTCGTCTTCCTTTAGATAATGCTCACTAGAAAGTTTCTTAGCAATGATAGCACGAACAGCAGGTATCAATGACTTGGATTCGATTTCTGAGGGTAGTAACACGCCATAATTTCAACTCGCAATTTATATAAACCTTATTTCTTATCGCAAAGCACCGCTTACGCCTTACTTTCTTTAAAAGTACCTCGAAGGCGTTCCACATTTTCCTCATGCTTTGAGTTTCGGAACCTGTCAACTGGGATGTTTTTCTGGATGGCCTTAAAATAATCAAGACCGACTTCCTGCAGTTCTGCAAGAGAGTATCCTCTTCCCTCCCTGACCTTGATCACACCTTTTAGGCGCCTTTTCACTATAGCCCTTTCCATACCTTACCTTCAAGATAGTATTTATAAAGATTTTAACCAAACCTCCTTTGTTAACTTGATGCTTCCACAGTTATGTCAACTTTGTGATAGCCTGTTGAGCCACTTGGAAATGGGTTTTGATGTTCTGTTGACTGGACTTTTCCAGTCTTGTCAGTTGCTCTAACAATAATGCTGTATCTGCCTTCAGCTGGCGGGTTCCATTCAGCAGCCCACAGAACCCATGTATTGTTTGAAAAAGGATCTTTTATTCTAGCTGTTTCCCAACTCTTCCCACCATCCATGCTAACCTCGACTTTTGATATCCCTCTGTCTCCAGCAAAAGCTATGCCAGCTATTGGCACTTTTTCTCCAAGTACAAATTTTGAAGATCCAATGTTACCGAATCTGTATTTGAGCGCTGCTCCAAGAGTAACTATTGTAGAATGTATCTGATATTCAGCGTTGTTACTCCAACCTTGTCTTTGCCAGAATCCTTCATAGGTCTTGTCAACCAATTCTATTTCGGTTATCCACTTTGCATTCATCATACCATAGAGCCCAGGGACAACAGCTCTTAAGGGAAAGCCGTGATCCTGAGGCAGAGTAGCACCATTCATTTCGTAAGCCAATATAGTTTTAAGAGCTCGCTCAATAGGTATTCCCACATCGTAACCGTCATAACACTTGAATACAACATACGTTGCTTCGGGCCTAATCTGAGCCTTTTCTAATATATCTTTCAGAGGAATACCTTTCCACAGAGCAGTGCTTATGAGATCTTCTCCTATTTTGTTACTTATGCATTCCAGAGTAGCATACTCTTCTACTGCTGGCAGCGACTTCAACTCTTCATACGTGAGCTCCAAAGGATTGTTTAGCAGTCCTTTTACCGTAAGCTTCCAAGTATTTGTGTTGATGGTGGGAGTTAAAATATTCACATCTACTCTATAGAATCTATAATTGGGGGTCACTTCTGAAGCAACAAACGAGGCAAGTCTCTGATCTGCAAACACATCCTCAAGACTGGAAGGAGATTTTGTTGGTTGTAAAGCTACTTTATCTGATGGTTTTGAAGATTTAGGTGATAAGAGGCCGACTCCAGAAAAGAAAATCGCCGATCCAATTGCACCTGCTACGGCTATGTGAAGGAACCGTCTTCTCCCTATGTTAATACGGCTTTCTGTAGAGCTCATTTGTTGTAAGAGCTCTTGTCTCGCAACCTGTCTTCGGAACTTGTAGGATAAGATGAAACCGAAGGCAATGTGAGGTGGAAGGAGATAGAGCGCTATAAGAGAAATTGGAAGTGGTTGGCTTAGAAACTGCGTTGCCTCCAACATTATTGCGGCTATTGCAAACAGAATCAAATATGATATGAGTGAAAGTTGTAACAGGTTGACAAGATATCCCTTGTAAGCTAATCTCCTATACGTTTTATGCAAAAATACTCCAAGAGCCCCGTAAAGAAATAGATTAGCAATAATCGCACCTGCAAATGCTAATTGTTTGGCTAAAGGTCCTAGAATCTCCACCGCCTGAGACTCAATTGCTCCTGGCATTAGCGAGAAAAGGGTTTGAGCAGCAAGCTCAGGAATGAATAACCCATTGGCGAAGAATCTAAGAAGAAATGAAATTACTAAAGCTACGCCTCCTGCAACAAAACCTATAAAGAAATGCATAGTTTAATCAAGTGATTGTTGCTTTCTGGATATTTATCACTTTATCCAAATCTATTCCAAATCATTCTAACAAATTCCATTGATTTTTCATTTTCAATTTATCAATCTGCAACTTGCGCTTAACACATTAGATGCGACATTATTTGTACAAGATACCATTAAAACACCTGAAAACGGAGCAGATTTCTTGTTCATACTGTTCTACATGATTCTAAAACAATCTTTAAGCCTTTTCAAAATAAGCAATATCATATCTATTTAAACCGCTTGTCTAGACTCTTTTGCGCAGTCAGATGGTGACTGCTCACTTGATATTCGCGAGAAATTCTTCTAAGCGCCGATAGTCATTTTCATCTAAGATATTGAAAATTTCGAAGTCTTCTCCATCTTTTGCGAGTCTAGCAAATCGCCCATCCGCGAGCACAAGTGCGTCGCACTTGCCAAAGATAGCAGAAAAGAGATGTAACGCATCATCGGCAGACAACTGCTTATCAGTAATAATTACTGTGCTAGACTGTAATACTTCATTTGTAAGACGTGTAGCAAATATCTGATTTCTGTCGATTAATTGGTCGACTGTTATTAGCAGTGTAAATATCACTGTATCGCGTTCAGAACTCGTTATTTCACCTTTTCTGCGCTTTTTTTCCAACGCAGAAATTGATTCGTTAATGGTCCATCGTGATGTTACTATCGTAACTCGTTCTCTTCTGCACATTTCGAAAATCCTATGAATAATTTCGCTCTTCGGTTCTTCACTAAATTCTTTTAAAAATGCTGACGTATCAAGATAAATCCTAGTACTGTTCGTCGCGCATCTCACTCACAATGTCCGAGATTGGAGTTCCTTTTCCGAGTATTTTCCTTGCTGTTTCTATATCATACGGTTTGTTCAAGTTTATGTTTAGAATTTTCGCTAAAGTTCTGATATCTTCTCTGAATTCGTCTCCAGTAAGATAATGTTTACCTGACTGCGCTAATTCCTCTGCAGATCGGTAAATCTCCTCTTTATGATTTCCATGATATGGCATGTTAATCTTGATTTGAATTTGGATTTGATAACTATAAAAGGTTTTTTATGCTGACCGAGAAATGAGATTAAAATGACATGGAATGGAAAGAATCTCATTTAGAAAAAGGGGAAAACAAAAGAGAGAGTGCTATGCGATTTTCAAATCTGCATAGCCAAACAATACGGAGAATTGCTTGCACCATATCAGTACATGGCTGTATTCGTCTAGGTCAACATCGTCTGGTATGTGGTAGTTCTGGTTTCCTATGTTACCTTTCAATCTTGCTAGTTCTACGTAACCATCACTTATGCCCCTTGCATTCTTGGACAAGTATACATAAAGGTCTGGGCCGTTTGTTGATTTGAAGTTCTCCAAGCGCAGTATTCTATGCTCGGTTTGGCCATCGTGGACAGCAAGTACGTTGGCTATGCCCTCAGCATTGTGTATTCCATCACCAGCTCCTACAAAATTTCCATTTAACGTTATTTCAGGCTCTTGATTTTCCATCATCATTGCTTTTTCTTTATCCATCATTGCTTGCTCCATTTCCGTAGTCTCATTCTCCATTATCGTTTGATCTTTTTCCATTATTTCAGCTGCTGTAGGCAATGGTTCGTTAACTGTGGCATTTATGAACAGTGGCGAAGCGAAGTAAACAGCTATCACTGCTATGGCAGCAATTATTGGTGTTGCAACTAATTTGTTCATGCAGGCATGTTATCATTTGTGCATTTAATGATTTTTCAAAATTATATCCAGATCTATTCCAAATCAGTTTAAATCACTGTGCAATAAAGGTAAATCGATGCCAGATCCAAGCGCAAAGAGACTTTTCTGGTACCTCTTTGCTGGCTCACGAGGAGGAGAGAACAGGATAAAGATAATCTTGCTTTTAAAGGAAAAGCCTTACAACACGAATCAATTGGCAGAAGCCTTGGATCTTGACTATAAGGCTATACAGCATCATTTAGATGTATTAACAAAAAATAATTTAGTTGTAAAACAAGGAGAAAAGTACGGCATCTTGTTCTTCATCTCTCCCTATCTTGAGGTAAATATGGATGCATTTGAGGAGATATGTAGCAAAATTGGAAAAAAGTAAATATGCTAATTCGAAGGAGGTTTCATGAATGTCTCTAATAATGGATGCAAGTGCTATTGTAAGTGCTGCTAACGTTGCAGTACTGATAGCTTTACTCATCTTGTATGGAAGAACGTATAGCAGTTCTAAAGCTCAATTCACTCTAGGCCTGATGTTCTTCGCTTCGCTTTTGCTAGTTCAGAACGCAATTGGCATTTACTCATACGTAACGATGGCTCCATTCTTTACAGAAGCTATATTGCCGTATCTCTTTGCCATAAATATTGCGGAATTAGCGGGACTGAGTGTCTTATTGAAGGTCACATTGTAGTACACAGCACATTTTTCAAGGATATGTTCTAAATCATATGACATACCACTATTGTAAAATAAAGGGATAATGATCTAGTGAACGTGCCAGATAACATATGCGTTCAATTAAAAGATGCCCTTACA
>Ga0209399_10001138_pt1 | contig 14144 bp, 10 predicted proteins | sample OV2TP3_FD_184130 | JGI IMG/M metagenome (GOLD analysis project Ga0209399, IMG submission 184130) | Hot spring microbial communities from Beatty, Nevada to study Microbial Dark Matter (Phase II) - OV2 TP3 (SPAdes) (version 3) | ecosystem: Environmental > Aquatic > Thermal springs > Hot (42-90C) ... | reverse complement strand
CCCGCTTCGCCCATCAGGCTGGAACTGGAAGAGGTCAGCGATGGCGTGTGCGGGCTGGAGCCGGGCGAGGAAGGAACCTGTGAGCGAGTCACCGAATTCGGGTCCATTGTCGGCACGGCGGCCTGGGCGTCGAGCGGCTTGCCGCAGGAGGGGCAGAACGCGGCGGCTTCGCGGATTTCGTGAGAGCAGGCTGGGCAGCGCATGAGTGTCCGGTTGGGGGCGCGATTGTACCGTCATTCTGCGTTCGAAGCCACAACAACCGCCGTTACTACTCGACTTTGTGGTCGCGTCGGGCCGAACCGCTAAGCGAGGAAGGCAGGCCCTTCGACTGCGCCCCGATTTCATCGGAGCTTCGCTCAGGGCAATTCCGCGTTGCGGGAAAGCAGGCCCTTCGACTCCCACCGCCCATTCCTGCGAATGGGCGGGGTCGCTCCCCTCGACTCGCTGCGCTCGCTCGGGGTCTGCGCTTCCTTTCGACAGGGCATCCCGCTCCTTTTTCTCTGAGTTGGTCTAGGCGGAGTTTTCGTCTCCGAGTGGCTGGCATCGATCGCAATGGAACGCACGAAAAGGAGCGGGATGGCTGGGAGGCTAGGAGTCGAACCTAGATTCTCGGATCCAGAGTTGAACCGAGGAATAGCATGTTGTTGGATACTCTGGCTCTTTCCTGCACCTAGCCTCACGGTATAGCACGGTATTCGGCAGGTTTTGTTCCCAAGTTGTTCCCAAGTTTTGTAGGCTACGAAGAACGCTCCGTACTCCCAAAATGCTACGTTATGACTGGACCAAGGACCGGGGCAGGTCGTGGATCCGACAAAGCCAATAGTGAATTCGGTTCTTGACTCAGCAGAAACAATCATGGCCTACATCCCACAAATCTGGGCATGGGGGTGCTAGAATAGGTCAGAGAAATTTTGGTCTCGATTCGCAGACGATGCTCGCTTTTCGGTCTCTCGCACATTTCGAGCGGAAACCATGACGCTTCACACCCTGACTAAGCTACTCATAGTCCTTTTCATCCTTGATTGGGTACTTCTATCTTTGATGCTAATGGATTACAGCTTCTTGGAATGGTTCCAGGCAATCCCTGTGGGCTTGATAGGTGCAGCACTTGTTGTCGTGGCTTGGCTTCTAAAAGGTGGTGAATACGATCCTGCGCAGTTGAAAGCAAGGCTACGTGCCTGGCTCGTTGCCAATCTTTTTGACAGTCGGCGCCGCTTGATTTCCGCAAACCTTGTTCTTGCGGCCATTCTCATTGGACCAACTTTCTACTATTTCTACCTGCCTCCGCTTAAGTTTAGAATCCAAGTCAAGAATAGTGACGCTTCGAACCTCTATGCGACTGTCAACCTCGCTTTCGAAAATTATCCACATACAATTGGGCCAACAAATGAGGCTGGCTTCGGTCATGTTGAATTGCCAGGACGAAATCGTGGATGGCTGTCACTAGTTGTTGCTTCAGCACCCGGGAAGAGCCTCGAAGTGAGGCAGAAAAGGTACCGGACGACATGGCTCTTGCGTCATCGTTTCTTCGAGCCTGTGGCTATTGTTGTGCACGTCGTTCCGCCTTCTCAAACAGTTTCCGGCGAACAGAAGGCGAGGGATTTAAAACAACAGGGAGAAGCACTCATGAAACTTGGAAGACCCAAGGACGCTCTGGAGAAGTTCAGGCAGGCTCTACAAATCCCGAATATTAGCCCCGAACTGGAAGATCAAATCCAGCAGCTTCAATTACACTGCCAGACCATGCTCAGTGGCCAGGCACACAAACCGTGAGGAACAAGATACCCGAACAATGGCGGCAATGATGATGAGCAGGATACCTTTCACGAATAGTCTGTTGACGTATTGGTTCCTCGTGGCATTTGTTCTCGCCCCATACCACCTTAGCCTGAGCGCAGGAGGACCGCTAGGCTTCGAGGAGCTGAAAAGTGCGATGAGGACACGTGTCCTTAGCAAAGTCACGCAGGAGGTGAGAAGTCGAGGAATCAGCTTTGTCCCTACAGAAGGTGTCAAAGCGCAGCTCGAGGAGTTGGCTAGGCAATATCATGCGCATGACTCAGAAGGGTATGGGGCGTTACTGCGCGCCCTCGATGAAAATGAACCATCGGAACTGGTCGTTGCTGTCGCTCCGTTCCTCGGTGGTGAGGAAAGAGACAAAGAAGAGCTTCAGATAGCGATAAAGGAAAAGCTCGAGGAATTGAAGGAACCAAGAGTCCTGCTGCGTCTTGAGAATGCACTCATTGACAGAACGATACGGCGGGAGGATGAAGCTTACGAAATCGGAAACCGCTTGGGCGTTCACCTCGTTGTTTGGGGGATGTGGCGCTCCAAAGGCGCAAAGGAGATTAGTTTTCATCCGAAAATCCGCGTCATCCACACGCATCGCAAGATTGCGATACGAAACGGCGAGACCGTTGAGAGACACTACAATATTGAGCCAATAGGTGATAGCCCACGGTTAGAAGTAATCGAATCAGCAGCCATAAAGACTTCAACATTAGTAGTCGTTATCATCGCTTTGTCATATTATCGAGGCAATGACTATGCAAATGCAGCTAACCTCCTCCGCACCATTACTCAACCTGATTCCGAAGTCTACTTCTATCTGGGGAATTGCAGCTTCTACGTAGACAACTACAAAGAAGCCACCGCGTACTTTGAACAGGCGATAGCTGCTGATCCTAATTCCTTCAAGTCTTTGCACAATTTGGCAACGATTCAGTACTTAAGCAGCCACCCTCAAGAGGCACTTCAGAATTTTGAAAAAGCCTTACGGGTCAACCCGGCGAGCGATAAGACGCTGAACAATATGGGCATTACCTTGGTCGAAATCGGATTTGCGGAAGAAAACCAACAGAAGATCGCTCGAGGTATCGAATACATAAGGGAGGCGACAACCGTCAATCCAGCAAACGAGAATGCTTGGCTCAACTATGGGGCTGTGCTACTAAGGATTGGGCACGAACCGTCTGCTATCAACGCCCTTACCGAATATTTGGAGATCAAATCGGAAGACCACAGTATTTGGTTCTTGTGCGGAGAAATACTGAGCAGGAGGCTAAAGCGATATGAAGAGGCACAGAGATTCCTCCTGAAGGCTGTCGACCTCGACCCCACAAACGGAAAGTACATCGAAGAACTTGTAGGAACCTGGGAAGAAGTGGAAAGGTTTGACGAAGATTCGCTGAAGAGTTATCAACGAGTGATCAACCTCTTGCCAAATTCCACCCTTCCTGGCGGTTCCCAAACGACTCTGCGTAAGACGCTATCTGCTTTGATATTGTTTTCACAAATAGAACTGGGCCAAAACAAAGAAGCCCTCGACACGTTTAGACACATGGCAATCACTGAGACAGAGTTCGATAATTGTCGTGGAAAATTGTCGCTTCGACTGGTTTCCGGCATGATCCCAGCAAGTGGTTTTTCAGAACCATCCCAAGCAAAGATATATAGTCGGACGATTTACTTGCATTTTTTCTCGCGCCACTATTTTGATACATTTCTGCCGTCGATCGGCCCTAAGCAGCTCGTGGAGGCCTATAATTCGCTGCTCGCTCAACATCCTTCACACTTGGGTTCCCTAATAGGTAAGGGCATCCTGCATGCACAAATCATGCGTCTTCCGTCGCGCGCATGGATTCACTATGGCTTTGTGAGCGAAGAGGAAGACTCAACAGATTGGGAAAACGAATTTACCAGAGATGGCATACGCACACTACGGAGAGCTCTACCACTGACTCAAATCACTAGGGTCCGTAGTCTCCTTACGCAGTGTATCGAGGAGCTTGAAGAGCGACTGCCGGAATAGTTGTCCGCGTAGTGTCTAATCAATGTGATGATTAATTACGTTAACCCGACGACACTCTTTTCCTCTCTAAGCAAAACTTGCAGCTGGGGCAGTCCGGACTTTAGACCTTCTCTGCATTGAAACAATTGGCTGGGAGGCTAGGAGTCGAACCTAGATTCTCGGATCCAGAGTCCGATGTCTTGCCAGTTAGACGACCTCCCAGTCCTGGAGGCTGGAAGCTGGAGGCTAGAGGCTGGAGAAACCACCAGCGATTCAAGCCCACGCTTCGGGAGCCTGCAATGAGGTCAGAACTAAGGTAAGGGGAGGCGGCGAATACTGTCAAGGTTCTGGAGGCTGGAAGCTGGAGCACTGGAGGAAGGCGGCGATCAGGGATTGGGACCAAACCGCGACGGTCAGGGAAGCCAGCAAGGCTATTCACCACAGAGGCGCGGAGGGCACAGAGGGAGCACCGAGAAGAGCGGGCAAGCGACGAGTGATGGGCGATCGGTGAAGGCGCGACCCGCGGAGGAAAACAACACAAGAAATCTCAAAGCGCAGATTTGAGATTTGAGAACGGGAATACCGAAAAGACTTACCGCAGAGAGCGCAGAAGAATCGCAGAGAGCGCCGAGACCAGGCTGCTCCTTTCCTTCTCCTGGCTACTGTGCTTCGATGAAGAAAGATCTGCCAGGATTCACCGTTGTTTCAAAAACTTTCTGCTGATGTGGGAGGCGCGAAGCTATTGGAGAGCGCGGCGGCGACTAGAAGGCGTGGTCGGGGACCACGCCGAGGGCGGCGGCCAAGCGGTTGAGAGAATTGAAGTGGCTGGCGGCCAGGCAGATTTCGAGGATGGCGGCGTCGTCCCAGCCGTGGCGGCGGAGCGCGTCGATGTCCTCTTTCTTCACCTTGAAAGGCTCGCGGGTGATTTTTTCGGCGAGGCGGAAGACGACTTTTTCTTTCTCGGAGACGTCGGCGGTCTCGAAGTTGTGGGTCAGCTTGCGACCCTCGGCCTTGTCGACGCCGAGGCGGCTGAGCAGCTCGAGGTGGGCCATGATGCAGTAGGAGTTGACATTGGCGGCGGAGACGACGAGGGCGATTTTTTCTTTGAAGACCGGGGAGAGGGTTCCGGTGCGGTAGATGGCGCGCCAGTAGTCAAGGCCGGTGCGGACAATATCGGGCCGGCTGCCCTGGGCCAGGCAGGAAGCCGAAGATTTCGCGGATGTCGCTGTAGCATTGACGCAGAGTTGGAGATGCCTGGTCTTCCGGGACTTCAGGAATAAAGGACATAACACCCCCCCCGCTGAATAGTACCGCCCGTCGAACGACCGTTACACTTATTTTGTGCGGGGGGAGGAGTTGGCGTTGGAGAGTTCGAGGAAGAGGGCCTGGCCGGGGCGGAGCTCGAGTGGGACCTCCCAGCGGAGGTGGAGGTCGCCGGCGCGGACTTCGGTCCAGAGGTTGGTGAGCCAGTAGCGCCCGGGGGCAAGGCCGGAGATGCGGGCGAGGCCGTCGTAGTCGGTTTCGGCGCGGCCGGCGAGGTAGCGGGTGAGGGCGAGCTGCTCGATGCGGCGGCGGACTTCGCGGTCGTGGGCCTCGGTCTGGGCGCGCCAGGCGGGGCCGGGGTTGATGTCGACCAAGTGGTCGTCCATCTGGTCCTTGCTCTCCGGATGCGCCTGGAGGTAGGCGCGCACGCCGTCCCAGTAGCGCTTCACCGACTCCTCGTACTTCTGCGGGTTCTTTTCCTTCTCGGTGGCCTTGGGGTGGCGCGGGAAGCCGAGGCCGACCATGATGAGGTTGCGGGTGACGTAGGCGTCCTTGAATTCGGGGACGTCCATGACGTCGTCGACGGTGAGGGAGCGGAGGAAGTCGGGGCCGTGGAGGTTGGGCTTCTTCTCGCGCTTGATCCAGGCCTTGAGGGGGTCGCTGGCGTCGAGGGAGTCGACGAAGGCGTCGAGGTCGGGCGGGGCCACTTGCTCGCGCGCCTGCTTTTCGATGTCGGCCAGACTGGCGCGCAGGAGGTAGAAGTGCTGCTTCATAACTTTTTCGGGGCGGCCGCCGGTGGGGGTGGCCTGGACGAGGAACTCGAGCGAGGCGTTGCCGGCCTGGGCGCGGGCGAGTCCGGCGAGGAGCAGTAAAAGCGCGGCCAAGAGAGGCAGCGAAGCGGTGCGGTTCGGGTCGAGCTCGAACGAACGGCGGCGAGGATTTTTAGTGCCGTTCCAAGGTATCGGCATACGAAGGGTGAGGCGAGGCCACAGACTTCCCTTGGTTCTGGATGAGCTCTTCGGCGGAACCGGTTGGAACGGCACTAGTAGAGATGGAAGTCGACTTCAATGGTCATGTACACGGGAACGGATTTGCCCTGGCGCTCGGCGGGCTTGAAGCGCCAGTTCTTGACGGTGCGGATGGCTTCTTCGTCGAGGCCCATGCCCAGGCTCTTGGAGATGCGGACGTCGCGCACCTGGCCGTTCTCATCAATCACCGCCCAGAGCACCACCACGCCCTGGTAGCGGGCCTTGCGGGCTTCATCGGAGTATCCCGGGTCCGGGCAGTAGATGCACGTCGGCGCGGAGACATTGCCGCCGATGCGGAAGACGCCGCCGCCGTAGCCGCCGCCGCGTCCGGGGCCGACGCCCGGGCCGCCGCCCGAGCCCACGCCGCCGCCCGAGCCGGTGCCGATGCCGCCGCCGAAGCCGGGCCCGCTGGAAGGAATGGTCGCGCCCGAGGTCGGGTCGCCGTACGCGGCGATGTTGGGGCTTTGAATGTGGATGTCGGGCGGCACCACCACCGTGGGCTCGGCGGGCAGGCGCGGGTTGGGATTGCGGATGACCGCGGCCGGCGGAGTCAACTGCGCGTTGAGCGAAAACTTGGGCAGGCGGCCTTTGGAGGCCGGGAGCGGGTTGCGCTCGCCGCCGCCGCCCCCGCCGCCGGCCTTCTTGGTCGAAGTCGGCAGGGTGACTTTGTACTGGCCGATGTCGCCCAGGTCCTCGACCAGCACGATGGGCTTCTCCTGCTTGGCCTCGGTGGAGGTAATCATCAAGGGAACCGTGAGCAGCGCCAGCACCACCACGTGCACCAAAGCGGAGTAGAGCTCGCTGCGCCGGAACTGCCCTTTCCACACGCTCAGGTCCCAGATGTCTTGAATCTTTATGCGCTTGGTGCCGGCGGGGAGCTGGTCGGATTGCCGGAGTTGCCGGATGCTGTCGAAGACGTCGGCGAAGGCGCGGTGCCAGGGGTGGATTTCCACGTCCAGCCGCAGGCCGGGCGTGCGGATGCTGCCCGAGGGACGAGGGCTGCCGCCGATGGGTTCGGACAGGAAAGTCAGAAGGTTCTGCCCCAGCGTCTTGTACCAGGGCTGGACTTCATCCAGCAGGTGTGGCTGCCAGCTTCGATTCGGCCGTTGCTCGTTCATTCCCGGTTGCGTCCCCCCGCGTCCTCTTACTTATGATGCCGTACGCGCCAAAGGGATGCCTCCTTGCCCTGAGCCCCGCTCGGCGAGGCGAAGGGCTCCTGAGTCCCGGGCTGCGGGACAAAGGACTCCCCGGTCAGCCGGCGCTCCGGGTGGCGCCGCCAACCTCAACCTATCTTAGCACACCTTCGCCGCCCCTCCGAGGCAAGATTGGGCTCGTCCGATTCGTGTGGATTCGACCACAATCGGCGCCATTCGCGCCGTGCTACGGCCTGGTTCAGGGCCGCGCCACCCGCGCCCGCGCAGCGCCCGGCTCTCTGAAAGCGGATTGCCGATTGCCGACCGCTGATCGCTTCTTCCCTTTTAGTACAAGTGGAAGTCAATCTCAATCGTCATGTACACCGGAACCGCGCGCGCGTTGCGCTCCGCCGGCTTGAAGCGCCAGCTTTGCACCGTGGCCATGGCTTGCTCGTCGAGGCCCATCCCGGCGCTGCGCGTCACGCGCACCTCCCGCACCCGCCCGTCGGCGTCCACCACCGCCCACAGCCCCACCTTTCCCTGGTAGCGAACCTTGCGCGCCTCCTCCGAGTATTCCGGCTGCGGGCAGTAGATGCACACCGGCGGCGACACCCCGGTGCCCACTCTGTACGCGCCCTCACAACACCCGCCGCCTTCGCCCGGCCCGGTGCCGGGACCGCGGCCCGGCCCCACGCCTTTGTCTGAGCCGGTCCCGATTCCACCGCGTGAGCCCGGCCCGCTCGAAGGAATCGTCGCTGTGGAATTCGGGTCGCCGTATGCGGGCACGTCCGGGCTGGGAAGAATCATGTCCGGTCGCACCATGATGGTCGGCTCGGCTGCCAGCAGCGGATTCGGGTTGCGGTTGACGGCCGCCGGCGGCGCCAACTGCACGTCCAGCGTCCAGCGCGGCAGGCGGCCGTGTGACGCCTTCAACGGATTCCTTTCGCCGCCTCCTCCGCCCCCGCCGCTCTTGCCGTCTCGCCCCGTGCGCGGGTAGATGGGTGGGTGGCCAATCTCGCCCCACGACGTGAACTCCACCGTCTTGGGCGCCGGCTTCCCGTCGGTCCCGCCGTTGAGGTACGGCAGGCTCACCAGCGCCAGCACCACCGCCGCGTGCACCAGCGCCGACAGCAGCTCGCTCCTCCGCAGTTGCCCGTTCCACACGCCCAGTCCCCACAGGTCCGTCACCTTCACCGGCTTCGACGTCGATTCCACCGGCGGCAACGCCTCCGGCCGCAACAGCTCCCGCAGATGCTGCCGAACAGTCTCGTGCCACGGCTGCACCTCTTCCAGCAGACGTGTTTCTCTTTCTTTCGGATTGGGTTTGGATTCGCTCATGGCCTCCCTCGAGGTCTCCGTGGTTTCCGACTAAGATGCCAACCACGGCCCCGGGATGCCTGGGACAAAAGGCACAAGCAGGTCCCTCGACTTCGCCCAGCCCGCCGCGGCGAGCTGGGCTTCGCTCGGGATGACAGCGGGGTGGCGCGGCCAGGGGTGTATGGGAGCTGCGGCTGGGGGGGAGGTACCAAGTCGGATGCGTTATGCGTAAGCAACGCGTTACAACGCGTTTTCCACGCATTCTTGGAGCCGTCCCCGACCGCCGTCATGTACCGCCCGAACCCGCCGAAACCCGTGGGTGCAGGCGGGCGCCGCTGACAATTCCTCCCTCACGTTGTACCATTGATAATTCGGCTTCATCGTCGGAAGCCGGTAGCGCAGGTTCCCGGAGCGGAGCCCCGCCCCTTCTGAGAAAGGGCGGGGCGGAGTCGAAGGGTACCTGCGGCTTGTCTAGAGGAATCACCGCCGTCAACCACGTTGCCGTGAAGCCCACTGACCTCAAGAGCACGCTCAACCTGCCCCGCACCGCCTTCCCCATGCAGGCGGGCTTGCAGAAGGCCGAGCCCGCCCTGCTTTCTCGCTGGCAAAAAGAAAACCTCTACCAGCAGCTCCGCCAGGCCCGCGCCGCCGCGCCGCTCTTCGTCTACCACGACGGCCCGCCCTACGCCAACGGCGAGGTCCACCCCGGCACCGCCCTCAACAAAATCCTCAAGGACTTCGTCGTCCGCTCCAAGGGCATGGCCGGCTTCAACGCCGCCTTCATCCCCGGCTGGGACTGCCACGGCCTGCCCATCGAAATCAACGTCGACAAAGAGCTGGGCGCGCGCAAGGCGCAAATGCCCGCGCTCGAAATCCGCCGCGCCTGCCGCGCCTACGCCGAGCGCTTCGTCGAGCTCCACCGCCAGGTCTTCACCCGCCTGGGCTGCCTCGGCGAATGGGACGACCCGTACCTCACCATGAGCAACCAGTACGAGTTCACCATCGCCGACGCTTTTCTGACTTTTCTCGAGAAGGGCTACGTCTACAAGGGCCTCAAGCCCGTGCTCTGGTGCTGGCGGGACCAGACCGCGCTCGCCGAAGCCGAAATTGAATACGACATGCGCTTGAGCCCCTCCATCTGGGTGCGCTACCCCGTCGTCGGAGACAAGCTACCGAAAGGCTTTCCGGAAAAAACCTACGCCGTCATCTGGACCACTACGCCGTGGACGCTCCCTGCCAGCCTGGCCCTGGCCTTCCACCCGCAGCTTCGCTACACGGTCGTCGAAACCGGCTCGGAGCGTTACCTCATCGCCGAAGACTTGGTCGACCGCTTCGGCAAAGACACCGGCTTGCCGGTCACCAAGGAAATCGGCTCGTGGACCGGCGAGCACCTCGCCTCGCTCACCTTCCAGCACCCGTTCCTCGACCGCGTCATCCCCACCGTGCTGGCCGACTACGTCACCCTCGAGCAGGGCACCGGCGTGGTCCACACCGCCCCCGGCCACGGCGCCGAAGACTTCGCCACCGGGCAGAAGTACGGCCTCGAAATCTACTGCCCGGTGGACACCGCCGGGCGCTTCAGCGAAGGTCTCGACGCCTACAACGGCCAGCAGATTTTCGACGCCAACCCGCGCATCATCGCCCTGCTCAAAGAGCGCGGCGCGCTCGTGGCCGAAGGCACCATCGAGCATTCCTACCCCCACTGCTGGCGCTGCCACCAGCCGCTGATCTTCCGCGCCACCGAGCAGTGGTTCATCTCGCTCGAGCACAACCACCTCCGCCGGCGCGCGCTCGACGCCGTCAAGAAAGTCGAGTGGATTCCGCCTTGGGGCGAAGAGCAGATGACCGCCATGCTCGAAACCCGCCCCGACTGGTGCATCTCCCGCCAGCGGGTCTGGGGCGTCCCCATTCCCGTTTTTTACTGCGACGCCTGCGGCGAGAAGTTCACCGACGTGCCCACGCTCCGCACCGCAGTCCGCTGGTTCCAGCGCGAGGGCGCCGATGCCTGGTACAAGTACGCCGCCTCGGACCTCCTCCCGCAGGGCACCCGCTGCGCCAACTGCAACGGCACCGGCTTCCGCAAGGAGACCGACATCCTCGACGTCTGGTTCGACAGCGGGTCCAGCCACCTCGCCGTGCTCGGCCATCGCCCCGACGCGCCCTGGCCCGCCGACCTCTACTTCGAAGGCCTCGACCAGTACCGCGGCTGGTTCCACAGCTCGCTGCTGGTCGCCCTGGGCGTCAAGGATGCCGCGCCCTACCGCACCGTCCTGACCCACGCCTGGGTGCTCGACGCCGAGGGCCGCCCCATGTCCAAATCCCTCGGCAACTATGTCGCCGCCGCCGACCTCATCGAAAAATACGGCGCCGAAATCTTCCGCTTGCTGGCCGCCTCGGTGGACTACCGCGGCGATGTCCGCATGGGCCCGGCGCTCTTCGAGCAGTCGGCCGAGGCCTACCGCAAAATCCGCAACACCTTCCGCTACTGCCTCTCCAACCTCAACGGCTTCGACCCGGGGCGCGACGCCCTGCCCAACGAAAAGCTCGAAGAGCTCGACCGCTGGATGCTCGGCCGCGCCGCCGACCTCGCCGCCCGCTGCCGCGCCGCCTACGACCGCTACGAGTTCTTCAAGGTCTACCACGCCCTCTACAGCTTCTGCACCGTCGACCTCAGCGCGCTCTACTTCGACATCCTCAAAGACCGCCTCTACACCTCGCACCCCAGCTCCCCCGCCCGCCGCTCCGCCCAGACCGCCCTCCACCGCATTGGCGACGCGCTGGTGCGTATCGCCGCGCCCTTCCTCGTCTTCACCACCGAAGAAGTCTGGCAGCACCTGCCGGGAGTCACGACGCGCGCCGCCAGCGTTCACCTCACCGAGTTCCCGCAGCCGAAGGAAATTGACGCTGGCCTGCCCGCCGATAAGGCGGCGCGCTGGGAAAAACTTTTTGAAGTCCGCGGCGAGGTGTTGAAAGCTCTTGAGCGCGCCCGCCAGGCCAAGACCATCCGCGGCTCGCTCGACGCGCAAGTCACTCTGCGCGCCGACGGCGACTGGGCCGCCCTGCTCGCCGACTACAAAGACCAGTTGCGCTACCTCTTCATCGTTTCCGCCGTCCAGCTCAGCCGCGATTCGGTTCCTGAAGTCCAGCCCAGCGATCTTCCCGGGCTCGCCATCGCCGTCCGCGCCGCCGACGGCGCCAAGTGCGCCCGCTGCTGGAACTACTCCCCCAAGGTCGGCTCCTTCTCCATCCACCCCGCCGTCTGCGAGCGCTGCGCCCCGGTGCTCGAAAAACTTTCCGCGGGAGCGAGCGCCTGATGCTCAAGCCGCCCCACGTTTCGCGCTCCGCCTCCTTGATGCTCGCCGCCGCCCTCTTCCTCCTCGACCAGGGCTCCAAGTGGCTGGTGGTCACCTCGCTGCGCCTCGGCGAAGTCCGCCCCGTCATCCCCGGCGTATTCAACCTCACCCATCTTCAGAACCGCGGCGCCGCCTTCGGCCTTTTCGCCAACTACGACCCGCTGCTCGTGCGCGCCGCCCTGATTGCTTTTTCCGTTGCCGCCCTGGCGCTGGTGCTCTATCTGCTCTGGCGCGGCCTCAACTCCCGCTGGACCGGCTGGGGGCTGGGACTGATTCTCGGCGGCGCCCTCGGCAACCTTTTCGACCGTGTCCGCTCCGGCAGCGTGGTGGACTTCCTCGACTTCGGCGGCTACTGGTTCCCATTCAACCTCGCCGACAGCGCCGTCGTCCTCGGCGCCCTCCTGCTCATGATCGAAGTGTTGCGCCCGCATGGCCAACCGGCGCTGGCCGCTTCGGGCCCTGTTCGGGAGGAATAAAAACAGTGAATGGAGGGGTTCTCTTTGGGTGGGAGAGGTGTTGTACAATTACTATGCCTGCGCTACCGCCCGCCCTCGCGCATCTCATCGGGGAAGGATAAAGGAGCCGCCTGAAGTCTAATGTTTCCCAAACTCTTCAGCATCGACCCCTACTTCACCCTGCACACCTACGGCCTGCTGATGGCGCTCGCCGTCTTCGCCGGGCTGCTGCTGGCCGTCCGCATGGCCCCGCGCGCCGGGCTGCCGCGCGAGACCATGTGGAACTTCGGCATCTACATGGCCCTCGCCGGGCTCATCGGCAGCCGCCTGATGTACTACGCCGCCGAGTGGCGCTACTATTCGGAAAACCCTGGGCAGCTTTTTTCCTGGGCCAGCCTGCAGGCCGGTGGCTTCTTCCACGGCGGCTTGATTCTCGCCGTGCTCCTCGGCCTTTGGCTGGTGCGCCGCGAGAAGTTGAGCTTCATGGCCTTGGCCGACGCCGCCACCCCCGGCATCGCCCTCGGCCTGGCCATTGCGCGCCTGGGCTGCTTTTGCGCCGGCTGCTGCTGGGGCAAGCCCACCGACGTCGCCTGGGGCGTCACCTTCACCGACCCCTACGCCGCCCGTGTCGTCGGCGTCCCGTTGAACGTTGATCTCCATCCCACTCAGCTCTACGAATCCGCGCTCGCCGCCGCCCTCTGCGCCACCCTGCTCTGGCTCTGGCGCCGCCGCGCCTTCCCCGGGCAGATTTTCGCCGCCTTCCTCCTGCTCTACGGCGCTGGCCGCTTCGTGCTCGAGTTCTGGCGCGACGACCCCCGCGGGCCCTTCTTCTTCGGCGACGCCCTCTCCACCCCGCAGCTCGTCAGCATCGTCCTCTTCGTCATCGGCGGATTCGTCTGGCTGCGCCAGCGCCGGCAGGCCGTGACCTCAGGGGCTGAAGCCCGGTAGGGGAGGCAAGCCCTTGATGTCGCCGCTAAAGTGGCGACCCCATTAGTGGAATGCGAATCGAGAGCAATGGGGTCGCCACTTCAGTGGCGACATAACGGGCCGGTTCTTTTGGAGGGGGCTTTAGCCCCGAGAGACTTTCGGTTTTGCAAGGCGGGTCAGCCCTTTAGGGTTGACATCACCTCGACCCTTTTTAGAAGGGGCTTTAGCCCCTGAGGTCCTTCCAGTAAGCTTCTGTCATGACTTTGCGCTTCTCCGTTCCCGCCGACGCCCGCGGGCAGCGGCTCGATCAATACCTGGCTGCTCAGCTCCCCGCCTTCAGCCGCGCCCAGATCCAAAAAGCCATCCGCGACGGCGGCGCGCGCCTCGACGCCGAAGTCATCCGCCGCCCCGCCCTGCGCCTGCACGGCGGCGAGCGCCTCATCCTCGCGCTTCCAGAAGCCGCGCCCGTCACCGCGCAGCCGGAAGCCATCCCGCTCGAAGTCCTCTACGAGGACGACGACCTCGTCGCCGTCAACAAACCCGCCGGCCTGGTCGTCCACGCCGGCGCCGGGCAGAAGCAGGGCACGCTGGTGAACGCGCTGCTGCACCGCTTCGGCCGCCTCTCCACCATCGGCGCCCCGCTCCGCCCCGGCATCGTGCACCGCCTCGACAAGCCCACCTCGGGCGTCCTTGTCGTCGCCCGCACCGACCCAGCCCACCGCGCTCTCGTCGCCCAGTTCCAGCGCCGCGAAGTCGAGAAGCGCTACCTGGCGCTCGCCCACGGCCGCCTGGCGCACTCGAGCGGCGCCATCCGCCTTCCCGTTTCGCGCGACCGCCTCCGCCGCACTCGCATGACCACGCGCCGCCGCGAGGGCCGCGCG
>Ga0209399_10001137_pt1 | contig 14149 bp, 15 predicted proteins | sample OV2TP3_FD_184130 | JGI IMG/M metagenome (GOLD analysis project Ga0209399, IMG submission 184130) | Hot spring microbial communities from Beatty, Nevada to study Microbial Dark Matter (Phase II) - OV2 TP3 (SPAdes) (version 3) | ecosystem: Environmental > Aquatic > Thermal springs > Hot (42-90C) ... | reverse complement strand
CACCACGGCCATCAGGGGGTTCGACACCATTGCGGCAGAAACCTGGCGGCGCATCCAGGCCGACCCGGTCCTCGGAGGAAGAACCACGCTCTTCATCACCCAGGACCATGGCCGTCAGTACGACGATTGGACGCGCCACGGGGACGACTCCGAGGGGTCAAGGCGCATCCCGTTCGTCGCCCTGGGCCCGGATATCACCGTCGGAGCGGTCTCCGAACGGGAACGCTCTCTACGCGATTTGGGCGTTACCGTGTCGGCCCTGCTGGGGGTCAGCATTCCCGGGGCCAATGGGGAGGTCATCGAAGAGATCCTCAAGCCGGCCAGCCTGGAAGCCGTGGAGATCGCGGAGGAGCTTCAGGCAGCCAAGGATGCGCTCACTCCGGTGCCGTAGAGGCCTCAAGGGTGCGCCCGCCACCACTCCTCGAGGATCCCCTGTAGCCGCTGGACCACCTCCGGTTGCTGTGCGGCATAATCCCACGTCTCTTGGTGGTCTTTCCCCAGGTCGTAGAGGAAGCGTTCCCCGGAAGCTCGATCGACGACCAGTTTCCAGTTAGCTTGACGTATCGCCACCTGGTTTCGGTCGGCGCGTTCTACCACCGTAGCCTGCTGAGACCCGTCTGCACCGCCCGCGAGGGGCAGGAGACTTCTGCCCTCAAGTCGCCCACGCTCTTTGATGCCGATCGCATCAAGCACCGTGGGCATGACGTCGATGGTTTGGACGGGAGTTGAAACAATGGTGGGAGCTATCAGGGGTGGGTAACTGAGCAGCAGAGGGATCGCGACCATCACCTGGCTGACAGAAGCGTTGTGGAACCATTGCCCACCCTCACCCAGTGCCTGGCCGTGGTCGGCCAGCACCACCACCAGCGTCCGATCCCAGAGCTCGGTGTCCCGTAGCTGTTGCAGGAGACGCCCTACCTCCAGGTCCACGTAGGTCACCTCGCCCGCGTACGCGGCGCGGATGTGCTGTAGGTCCCGGGGGCCAGGCTGCCCCCCCTCCTGTAAGAAACGGATCGTAGCCCAGTCGCCATCGAACGGTCCGGTATAGTCCGAGTCGTACAGACGGTCATACGGTGGCGGAGCCGCGTACGGATAGTGAGGGTCGAAGTAGTGGACCCATAAAAAGAAAGGACTGGCTTGACCCCCTCTCAGCCATGCCAAAGCGGCATCGGTGGCCAGCTCCGCCCGGTCCCACAGCTGTTCTTCCAGGCCCGTCGTGGCCGCAGCCGCATCTTCGGCGATCTTGGCCTGCTCAAGAACGCGCGCGGCATCGGCCTCTTCTTCGGCTGGGCCGGGCGTGCCATGATGCTCGCCGGGCTTGTCTGGGCGGCATGGATTATGCTGCTGCAGCGCGCCAGACTGAGCGATTCCCCCTTCGCCGAGGAAAACAGAGAGTAGCGCAGGCCGTTCTTTCTAGCCGGCCAGGCCCGGAAAGAGTTTCCTCAATCCCTCCGCCATCGTCTGCACCGCCATCGCGGCGAGGAGCAGGCCGAGGATGCGCGTTGCGATGTTGAGGCCGGTGACGCCCAGACGCGCTTCGATCGCGTGCGCGCGGCGCAGCGTCGCCCAGGCAAGCAGGCAAACGATCCCGATGCAAGCGACGATCGCCACCTGGTGGACGATGCCGCCCTGCTCCGCGGCGATGATCGAGGTGCTGATCGCTCCGGGCCCCGCCAGCAGCGGAATCGCGAGCGGCACCACACCGGACACGTCGCCATTCTGCAATTCGCGCGCCTCCGCGTGCGACTGGCGAACGCCGCCCGCTTGCGCATTGAGCATCGCGAGCGCCATGAGCAGCAGCACCAGCCCGCCGCCGACGCGAAACGCCGGCAGGCTCGCCCCGATCAGCTCGAGCAGCGCCTCGCCGACGAAGGTGGAAAGCGCCAGCACCGCGAAGACCGTCAGCGTAACGAGCCGCGCGAGCGCCTGGCGCTCGGCCTCCCCGTGCGCGCTCGTGAACGCAAGAAAGAACGGTACCGCCAGGAACGGGTCGACGACCGCCGTCAGCGTGACCACGAAACGCAGGTATTCATGCGCCGAAGCTAAGCCCTGCATGCGTGAATTCTACGGTGCCGATCCCCAGTCCGCTGCCGGCCCTGCCGCACGAGGCACAGACGCGCGGCGGCGCGAAGCGCGCGCTCGCGTTCAGGCAGCCTTCACAACCAGCACGGCGCAGGGCGTACGGTTGAGGACGCGCTCGGTATTGCTTCCCAGAACCAGGCGCTCGAACCCGGTGCGGCCGTGGCTTCCCATGACGATCAGGTCTGCGCCCGTTGCGGCCGCCGTCGCCACGATCGCCTCGGCTGCGGGTCCGTGCACGACCTCGCCTTCCACGCCGACGCCGTCCGAGCGCAGGGCGCGCACGATTCGTTCCACCACACCCGGCGCTTCCTTGCGACGTGCTTCCGTGTGCGATGGCACCGCCGCGGAGATCACCTTTACCTGCGCGCCGCAGAGTTTCGCAAGGCTCGCCGCCACCGTGGCTGCCGCATCCCCGAAACGCGACCCGTCCGATGCCACCACGAATCGCCGGCCGTGAACCTCGGCCGCGCGCGGCACGACGAGCACGCTGCAATGCGCGCTGCCGATGAGCTTGAGCGTCGCGTCTCCCACCATCATGCGCTCGAGTGCGCGGCGATCGCGGCGTCCCACGATGATGATATCGGCCCGCATGTGCTCGCTTTCCTCGACGACCCGGTCGTGCACGCTGACGCCCTGCACCACGTCCGTCTCGCAGGCGACACCGGCAGCGCGCGCCTGGGCGGCAACCTGATCCAGGTGCAGGTGTGCCGCGTCCAGTTCCCGCTTGAGGATCTGTTCGCCCAGGCTTTCATGTTCCAGATCTCCTGCTACGAAGGTGACGGCGCGCACCCGGGCGCCACAGCGCCTGGCCAGGCGCAGGGCTTCTCGCACCGCCCCCGCGCTGTATTCGGAGCCGTCGCTTGCCACGAGAAATCGCTCGAATCGGCCGAGCGGGGAAAGCTGCGGCTGCACCTGCGCCGCGGCGCCGGGCGCTGGCGCAGCGATCGCCCGCTCCGGCACGGGTCGCGCCTCGCGCCGGGCGCGCATGCCCGCGCGCAGGGCCGACAGGACGATGAAGGCGCCTGTGACAAGAGCGAACATCATGATGCTGAAGCTCGCGCCTTTCAGGACCTTCGCCGTGGCGCCGCCGACCGGTGCGATCAGCTCCAGCTCCGAAAGATAAACCGGTATGACGAGCGCGCGACTCACGACCACCAGCACCATGATCGTTCCCATCACGACCTTGATCATGTGCGGCTTCACATAGGTCGTGCCGATGGCGCCAAGCTGGATTCCGAACAGCGACCCGGCGAGGATGATCATCGCCAGTCGGATATCGACGAGACCGCTCCAGCCGTACTTGATCGTGCCGCCGAGACCCATCACGAAGGCAACGACCAGCTCCGTGGCCGAAGCCATGAGGCTCGGCGCACCGAGCAGGTAGTGCATGCCCGGCACCCCGATGAATCCGCCCACCGCGATGGTGGCGGCGAGCATTCCGGTCGCAAAGCCGAGCGGAATCGTGAACAGCACCGAGACGCGGGCGTCAAGGCTGCGGAAGTACATCATGGTGTACGGAATCTCGATCGCCTGAATGCGCCGCGCGAGCCGGCTCACGCCCTCCTCCGCCTCGCTGGTCCCGCTCCGGTAGGCGCGCACGGCATCCCACAGCACGTAGCCGCCGACCACCGCGAGCACCACCACGAAGGCGAGGCTCACGTAGAGGTTGGATCCGGCGTCGCCGAAGCCGCGCTTGATGTTCTCCTGCACGTGGGCGCCGTAGAGCACTCCCGCCTCCGCGGACACGCCCATCACGATCCCGAGCTTGACGTCCACCTGGCCGTAGCGCGCGCGCTTGATCGCGCCCACCAGGGCCTTCGGGAACTTGTGACACATGTTGGAGGCAACGGCGACGATGCCCGGAACCCCCATGCTCATCATGGCGGGGGTCAGGACGAAAGCGCCGCCCGAGCCGATGAAGCCACTCACCAGGCCGCCGATGAAGCCTACGATCAGCAGGTAGGCGACATCGAGCAGGTCGAGCGGGACGAAAATCGTTGCGGTGTCCACGGCCTGCGCGCTGCCCTACTTCCTCGCCTTGACCCCGAGCAGGTCCCAGAAATGGCCGGTAAACGCACCGTGCACGGCGGAGAAGGTGAACGCGATCGCGACGGGCACGAGCACGTTCCAGCCGCCCAGGGCGGCGACCCGCAGGATCGGGTCCTCGGCCAGGAACAGGCCGGCATAGAGCAGGCCGGTGAGCGCGCCGAGCGCGAGCGTCCTGACGATTTTTTTCTCTGCGCCGGTGGCCATGAAGAACGCCCTCTCGATTTTCCCGCAAAAATCGTAGCACGCGCGCGCACTGCAGCGCATAGCACCTGCATAGGGGCCCATAAAACGCTCGCTCCGACAAATGCTGCGTGCTACATTGCACTTGCATCGCACGCCTCCGTGACAGGAGGAAGTCATGAACATTCTGATCGTTGGCGCGACCCGCGGCATCGGGCGGCAACTTCTCGAACAGGCTCTGGCCGCCGGCCACACCGTGACCGCGCTGGCGCGCGATCCGCAACGACTCGCCCTGCAGCATGAGCGGCTGCGGGTGGTCCAGGGAAACATCCTCGACCTTGCCTCGCTAGCCCCGGCGGTGGCCGGCCAGGACGCGGTGTGCTGCGCGATCGGCGTCCGCACGCCGTGGGATCAGCCCAAGGTGTTTTCGGAGGGTACGCGCAATCTGCTCCAGGCAATGAAGGAGGCGGGCGTCAGGCGCCTGCTGTGCGTGACCGGCATCGGCGCGGGCGACAGCAAGGGGCACGGCGGTTTTTTCTACGATGCCATCGTGCGCCCGTTCCTGTTCGGGCCCGTCTATCCGGACAAGGATCGCCAGGAGGAGCTGATCAAGGCGAGCGGCACGGACTGGACGATCGTGCGGCCGGGTTTCCTCACCAACGGCGTGAAGACGGGGAACTATCGCGTCCTCACCGATCTGACCGGCGTCACGGCGGGCTGGATTTCGCGCGCCGATGTCGCGCATTTCATGCTGAAGGAACTCGAGTCGAAGCAGTATCTGCGGCAGACGCCGCTGTTGACTCCCTGAGCCGCGGCGCAAATGACGCGCATGGCGGAATTCATCCCTGTCATTGCGTTGGCGATCGCACCCGCGGCGCACGGCAAGCTCCTGCCCGATGCCGAAACGCTCGCCGCGTGCTTTGCGCTCGCGGACTGGACGCTGCACGCCGGCGAAGCACTGCGCAAGGGAGTTTCGGAGAAGCAGCACCTGCGCGCGGAGGAACAGGAAGCTGGCAGCCCGCTCGAGAAGCGCCGCGCGGCGATCGGAGCCGTGTACCGCGACCGGCCCGGCGACCTGAGCGATTACATCGCGGCGAAACTGGGCGCGTGCCTGCGCGCAACGGGCGCGGACATGGGCGATCTCATGGCAAAGGGGTGCTACGACCGGACGCTATGGGCAGGAACGTTCTTCGCGTCGAGACGGCGCGGCGACCCGCTCGAGCGTCTGGTCGAGTGGTACGGCCGGGACGCTGCCTACGGCGGAGCGCACCTCGCCAGCATCGCGCGCGCCGTGTACTCCACGGACAAGTCCGAGCCCGTGTTCCGGCGCGACCAGTTCGCCGATTGCGTGCTCGCCCGCTAGATCCCACCGCGGGCGCGGCGCGCCGCGCCCCGCCTACCAGCGGTTGCGCAGTTCGCGCAGCTTCAGGAACACGGTGCGCGGATCGGGGTTCTCGGGCAGATCGGGAAAGGCTTCGCGCAGCTTCGCGATCACCGTGGGGCTCGTCAGGCGGAAAAACGTGTTGATCTCGCGCTCGACCGCGAGCGTCGAGACATAGGCGCGTTCGAGGTCCTGCCGCGAAAGCTCGGCGAGCATGCTGCTTGCGCGCCGGTTGTCTGGCTCGCGGCTGAGCGTGAAGCGCAGATTGTTCTCGATGTAGTCGTGGCCCGGATACACCAGGGTGGACGCCGGCAGCCGCGCAAGCTGCTCGGAAAAGGTCTTGTAGAGCTCCGAGGGGTGGCCGCCGTGGTGGCAGTTCCCGGCGCCGGCGTTGAAGAGCGTGTCGCCGCAGAAAAGCGCGGGCTGATCGGCGTGCGAAAGCAGGCAGACGTGACTCATGGTGTGGCCCGGCGTGTCGAGCGCCTCGAGTTCCACGGTCTTCCCCACCTTGACGACATCTCCGGCGCCGAGCCCGCGCGCCATGCCGCGGATCTTGTCCGCCGCGTTCTTGTGCGCAAGGATCCTGGCGCCGGTTGCGCGCACCATCGGCTCGTTGCCGCCGATGTGGTCGCCGTGCTCGTGGGTGTTCAGGATCTGGGTGATCGTCCAGCCTTCGTCCTTCGCCGCTTTGAGGCACTTTTCATGGTCGAGCGGGTCGATCGCGAGCGCCTCGCCCGTCTCGCCGCAGGCGATCAGGTAATTGAAATTGCGGTACGAGTTGCCGGTCCAGATCTGCTTGACGATCACGGGTTCCCCTCGGGTGCGAGCGTACGCAGCGCATCATAGCGCGACCTTCCTTCGCGCAGGGAGCGGCAGCCGAGCACTTCGCGGCGCCGGGCCTTGACGGGTAGTTATCAGAATGTGAAAATTTTTTCATATTCGTGAAAATAACGCATGGCCGTCAAGAGCGCCGAGCGCACCATCCGGATCCTCGAGGCGTACGCCGCCGGCGGCGAGCCGCTCGCGCTGTCCGAACTGGCGCGGCGAGTCGCGATCCCGGTCTCGGCGTGCTACGGGCTGGTGCGCACCCTGCTCTCGCGCGGCTACCTCTACGAGCTCGGCCCGCGCAAGGGCTACTACCCCACCATGCGCTGGCTCGAGCAGGCGCGCCTGATCGCGCAGCGCGACCCGGTTCTCGGACGCGTCTCGCCGCTGCTGGAAGCGCTTTCGGCCGCCACGGGCGAGACCGTCGTGCTCGGCAAGCGGCTCGAGATCCAGGTCCTGTACCTCGCGGTGGTCGAGGCGCAGAACCCGATCCGCTACAGCGCACACGCCGGAGAGCTGAAGCCGCTCCATTCGAGCGCGGCCGGCAAGGCGCTGCTCGGCTCGCTCGGCGCCGCAGAGCGCGACGCGCTGCTCCGCTCGCTCAAGTTGAACCGCATTACCGCAAACACGATCACCCGGCGCGAAGCCCTCGAGAAGGACCTCGCGACGGGCGCCGCCCGCGGCTGGTACCTGACGCGGGGGGAAAACGTGCCCGACGTTCACGCCATTGCGGCCCCGGTCCGGCTCGCAAGCGACACCTGCGCGATCGTGGTCGCCGGGCCGGCGCATCGGATCGAGGCACACCTGCGCTCGCATGCCCGGCGGCTGCTCAGGGCCTGCAGGGCGGCGGAGGCCCGGTGAGCGGCGAGATCCTCGCTTCGGTCGAAGGCGCGCTGCTGCGCGTGACGATCAGCCGGCCGCAAAAGAGGAATGCGCTGTCGCGCACCGCGCTCGGCCAGCTGCGGCAGCTCTTCGACGAGCATGCGCGTGACGAGCGGCTCGCGCTCGCCCTGCTCACCGGCGCGGGCGGCAAGAGCTTCGCCGCGGGAGGAGACCTGCGCGATCTTGAGCAGGTGCGAACGCTCGACGAGGCGCGGGCGATGTACGACCTCGGCTGCGGCGCGCTCAATGCCGTCCGGCGCTTCCCCGTCCCGGTGATCGCCGCGCTGAACGGCGTCGCCTTGGGCGGCGGCGCGGAGCTCGCGCTCGCTTGCGATGTGCGCATCGCCGCGCCGCACGCCCGGATCGGATTCGTGCAAGGCACGCTCAACGTCCCGGCCGGGTGGGGCGGCGCGATGGACCTCGCGGCGACCGTAGGCCCCGCGGCGGCGCTACGGCTCTTCGCCGAGACGCGCGTGCTCGACGCGCGCGAGGCGCTCGACGCGCGAATCGTGGACGCGGTGGCGCCGGACGGGGAGCCGTTCGGCGATTTCGTTGCGCGCTTCGTCGCGCAATGGCTGCGGCAGAAGCCGCAGGTGATGCGCGCCTTCAAGGCGGCCGTCGCCGCGCGCAAGCTCGGCCTGGATCGGCGCGAGACCGAGGCGCGCGACCGCGAGCATTTCGCGGCTGCCTGGTGCCACGACGATCATTGGGCGGCGGCGAAGGGCATTCTGGAGAGGGGAAAGCCATGAGCAAGACTCCGTCGGGGATCGAAGTCCCGGTCGTCGTCACGGCCGACATGGCGCCGCGGGGCGACCCCGAGCCGCCCGCGGCCTATCCCTTCACGCGCGGCATCTTTGCCGACGGCTACCGCGGCCGGCCGTGGACGATCCGCCAGTACTCGGGCTTCGGTTCGGCCGAAGAGTCGAACCAGCGCTACAAGTTCCTGCTGCAGGAAGGGCAGACCGGGCTTTCGGTGGCGCTCGACCTGCCGACGCAGTGCGGCTACGACCCCGACGATCCGCTGGCGCGGCCCGAGATCGGAAAAGTCGGCGTGTCGCTCTTCGCGCTCTCGGAGATGGAGACGCTCTTTTCCGGCATCGACCTCGGCAGCATCTCCACCTCGTTCACGATCAACGGCAGCGCCGCGATGATCTACGCCATGTACCTCGCCACGGCCGACAGGCAGGGCGTGCCGCGCGAGAAGCTGACCGGCACGATCCAGAACGACATCCTGAAGGAATACGTCGCGCGCGGCACCTGGATCTTCCCGGTGCGCCCGTCGATGCGGCTGATCGCCGACTCGATCCTCTACTCGAACGAAGTGACCCCGCGCTTCAACGCGATCTCGATTGCCGGCGCGCACGTGCGCGACGCGGGCTGCACCGCGGTCGAGGAGATGGCCTACACGCTCGCCAACGGCCTCGCCTACGTCGACGAGCTGATTCGCCGCGGCGGCAGCGTCGAGCACTTCGCCAAACGCCTCTCCTTCTTCTTCTACGTGCACATGGATCTCTTCGAGGAGGCGTGCAAGTTCCGCGCCGGACGGCGCGTGTGGGCGAAGCTCCTCACCGAGCGCTACGGCGTGAAGGACGAGAAGGCGCTGCACTTCCGGTTCGGCGTGGTGTGCGGCGGCTCGTCGCTCACGCTCGCGCAGCCGTACAACAACGTCGTGCGCGTCGCGATCGAGAACCTCGCCGCGGTGCTGGGCGGCGCGCAGTCGATCTTCACCTGCGCCTACGACGAGGCGTTCCAGATCCCCACCGAGTTCTCCGCGGAGCTGGCGCTGCGCACGCAGCAGATCGTGCTGCACGAGAGCGGCGTCGCGTCCACCGTGGATCCGCTTGGCGGCAGCTACTACGTCGAATGGCTCACCGCACGCATGGAAGAGGAAATCCGCAAGGTGATGGAGGAAATCGAGGCGTACGGCGGAGCCGAGAAGGCGATCGAGGACGGCTGGCTGCAGCAGCGCATCGCGCGGCGGGCGCTGGAGAAGAAGCGCGCCAAGGACGCGGGCGAGCGCGTCGTGGTCGGGGAGAACCGCTATCGGCGCGAGGACCAGTCCGAGAGCTACGGCGAGGTGTTTCGCCTCGATCCGGCGGTCTCCGGCCGGGTGCTCGAGAAGCTCGAGCGCCTGCGCCAGTCGCGCGACGCGGCCGCGGTCGAGCGCATGCTCGCCCGGCTCGAGACGGCGGCCGCGCGGGACGAGGAGAATCTGATGCCCTATCTCGTCGATTGCTGCCACGCCTATGCGACCGTGGGCGAGATGGTGACGCGGCTCAAGGCGTGCTGGGGCGAATTCCGCGAGCCGGTCCGGCTGTGAACGCTCCGCTCAAAGGCAAGCGCATCCTCGTCGCCAAGCCCGGGCTCGACGGACACGATGCGGGCGCAAAGGTCATCGCCCTCGCGCTTCGCGATGCCGGCGCCGACGTGATCTACACTGGATTGCGGAAGTCGCCCGGTTTCATCGTGCGAACCGCGATCGACGAGGACGTGAACGCCGTCGGGCTCTCGATCCTGTCGGGCAGCCACAAGGAGCTGACGCGCGAGGTGATCGCGGGCCTGCGCGCCGCCGGGGCGCCGGAGGTCGCCGTGTTCGTCGGCGGGACCATCCCGCCCGAGGACCGGGCGGGGCTCGTGGAGGACGGCGTGCGCGCCGTGTTCACGAGCGACATGCCGCTCGCGGCCGTGATCGGCGAACTGGCGCGCCACCTCGCGTGAACGGCCCGCTTTCGCGCTTCCGCATCCTCGAGGTCGGTCACATGCTGGCCGGCCCCTATTGCGGCATGCTGCTCGCCGACCTGGGCGCCGAGGTGATCAAGATCGAGCCGCCCGAGGGCGACCTCGCGCGGCGCGTGAGCCCGCACGCGATCGGCCCGCACAACGCGTACTTCGCGAGCTTGAACCGCAGCAAGAAAAGCGTGTTGCTCGACCTCGCCTCGCCACAGGGGCAGGAGGTGCTCCACGCCCTTGCCGCGAGCGCGCACGGGCTGGTCACCAACCTGCGCCCGGCGGCGATCAGGAAGCTCGGCCTCACCTACGAGGCGCTGAAGGCGGCGAACCCGGCGATCGTCTGCGTCGCGCTCACCGGCTACGGGCTCGAGGGCAGCCACGCCGGGCGGCCCGCCTACGACTACGTGATCCAGGCGCTCGCGGGCGTGATGGCTATCACCGGCGACCCGGGATCCCCGCCGACCAAGACCGGCTACTCGGCGGTGGACAATTCCGCGGGGATCATGGGCGCGTTCGCGCTTGCGGCGAAACTCGCCGAGGGCAGCGGCGGCCAGGTGGACGTTTCGATGTTCGACGTCATGCTCTCGCAGCTCAACTACCTCGCAGGCGCGTGGCTGAACGCCGGCGAGCGGGCGCAGCGCTATGCGCGCTCGGCGCATCCCTACGTCGTGCCGGCGCAGATCTTCGAGACCGCGGACGGCTGGCTCAGCGTTTTCATCTCGCACGACGATTTCTGGCGGCGCTTTTGCACCGAAGCCGGCAGGCCCGAATGGATCGCCGATGTGCGCTTCGCCACCATGGCGGCGCGGCGCGAGAACCGCGAAGCGGTGCTCGCCGCCCTCGAGCCGGTCTTCCGCGCCGACACCACCGCCTCTTGGATGGCGCGCCTCGCGCCGCTCGGCGTGGTGGTAGCGCCGATCGAGACGCTCGAGCAGGCGCTCGCCTCCGAGCTTGCGCGCGAGCGGGCGATGGTGGCGACGATCGAAACCGAATCCGGAGCGATCCGCGCCGTCGGCAACCCCGTGCGGATCGCAGGAATGATGCAGACGTATTCGCGCCCGCCGCTGCTCGGCGAGCACAACCGCCTTTACGGGGCGGTCAGCGCTTGTACAGACCCATCAACGAAGCCTTCGCCAGGGTGTTGAAGTGGAGGTAGAAACCGACCACCGCGGCGGCGGTATCGGCGGTCACGGGAAGCTTGTCCATCGAGACCGCGTGCACCGTGAAGAAGTACCGGTGCGCATGATCGCCCTCCGGCGGACAGGGTCCGCCATAGCCCGGCTTGCCGAAATCGGTGCGAACCTGCAGCGCTCCGGCCGGAAGCTTGCCGCTCGCCGGGTTGCCGGCATCGAGCGGCAACTCGGCGATACCCGGCGGGATATTCACCACGACCCAGTGCCAGAATCCGCTTCCGGTGGGCGCATCCGGATCGAAGCACAGGACTGCGAGGCTCTTGGTGCCCGCGGGCGCATCATCCCAGCGCAGGTGGGGCGAGCGGTTGCCGCCCGCGCACCCGAATCCATAGTCGGCCGACAGGATGTGATCCGGGCCGAGATAGTCGCCGTCCTTGAAGCTGTTGCTGGTCAGTTTCATGTGCGCCTCTCTGCGTCCTGGGTAAGTTGGCACGTCCGGTGATCGAAGCGAAGGCGAAATCCGGGCCGGACCCTGGACCCCGATTTTTCTGCAATCTGGCGGAGAGAGAGGGATTCGAACCCCCGGTACCCGATGGGTACAACAGATTTCGAGTCTGCCGCATTCGACCACTCTGCCATCTCTCCGCGCCGCGCCTTGCGGCCAAAACGCGAGGCGGGGATTTTATCAGGCGCGTGCGATCTTCCCGGCGCCGCCCATGTAGGGGCGGAGCGGCTCCGGTACGGTCACCGAGCCATCCGCGTTCTGGCAATTCTCCAGGATCGCGACCAGCGTTCTTCCCACCGCCAGCCCCGAGCCGTTCAGCGTGTGCACGAGCTCCGGCTTGCCCTTCTCGTTCCTGAAGCGCGCCTGCATGCGCCGCGCCTGGAACGCTTCGAAGTTGGAGCAGGAAGAGATCTCGCGGTAGGTGCCCTGCGCAGGCAGCCAGACTTCGAGGTCGTAGGTCTTGGCGGCGGAAAACCCCATGTCGCCGGTGCAAAGCGTCACCACGCGGTAGGGAAGTCCGAGGCGCTTCAGGATCGTCTCGGCATGCCCGGTCAGCTCTTCCAGCGCCTGGTAGGACCGCGCCGGCGGGACGATCTGCACGAGCTCCACCTTGTCGAACTGGTGGTTGCGGATCATGCCGCGCGTGTCCTTGCCCGCGGAGCCCGCTTCCGAGCGGAAGCACGGCGAATGGCAGACAAACTTCAGCGGCAGCGATTCGAGCGGCACGATCTCGCCGCGCACGAAGTTCGTCACCGGGTACTCCGCGGTGGGGATGAGATAGAGGTCGCGCCCCTCGATCTTGAACAGGTCGTCCCTGAACTTGGCGAGGCTGGTGACCCCGTCGGCGCATTCGCCGCTCACCATGTAGGGCGTATAGACCTCGGTGTAGCCGTGCTCCTGCGTGTGGAGGTCGAGCATGAACTGGGCAAGCGCCCGGTGCAGCCGCGCAAGCGCGCCCTTCATTACCGCGAACCGGGAGCCGGAAAGCTTCGCCGCGGTTTCGAAGTCGAGCATGCCAAGCGCCGCACCCACGTCCACGTGGTCCTTGATCGGAAATTCGAACGCGCGCGGCGCACCCCATCTGCGCTGCTCCGCGTTGTCTTCGGGCTTGTCGCCGGGCGGCACGCTCTCGTGCGGCAGGTTCGGGATCACTTCGAGCAGCGCCTGGAGCTTCGCCTGCACCTGTGCGAGTGTCGCTTCAAGCGCGCCGAGATCCGTATTTATCAGGGCCGATTCCAACATCGGCGGCGCCACGTCCTCGCCCTTCGCCTTCGCCTGGCCGATTCGTTTCGCTATGGCATTGCGCCGCGCCTGCAGCTCCTGCGTGCGCGTCTGGATCTCCTTGCGCTCGGCTTCGAGCGCCTGGAACGCGTCGCGGTCGAAGCGATAGCCGCGGGTGGCCAGGCGCTTGACCACCGCGTCCAGGTCGGATCGCAAAACGTGGATGTCGATCATTTCTTCTTGCCTTTGGCTTCGTCGAGGCTGCGCAGGGTGGCGAGTTTTTCGCGGATCCTCGCCTCCAAGCCGCGCTCGGTCGGACGATACCATTCGACCGCGGGCATCCCCTCGGGGAAGTAAGTCTCGCCCGCCGCGTAGGCGCCGTCCTCGTCGTGGGCGTAGCGGTAGCCCTTGCCGTAGCCGAGGTTCTTCATCAGCCGCGTCGGCGCGTTGCGGATGTGCAGCGGCACGGGCCGCGTCCCGTCCTCGGCGACAAAGGCGCGCGCCTCCTCGTAGGCCAAGTACGCCGCGTTCGATTTTGCCGCGCAGGCCATGTAGAGCACCGCTTCGGCGAGCGCAAGCTCGCCCTCGGGCGAGCCGAGGCGCTCGTAGGTCTCGCAGGCATCGAGCGCGATACGCAGTGCCCGCGGGTCGGCAAGGCCGATGTCTTCCACCGCCATGCGCACTACCCGCCTGCCTACGTACAGCGGGTCGGCCCCGCCATCGAGCATGCGCACCATCCAGTAGAGCGCGGCGTCCGGATCCGAGCCGCGCACCGACTTGTGCAGCGCCGAAATCTGGTCGTAGAACTGCTCGCCCTGTTTGTCGAAGCGCCTGAGGTTTTTCGAAAGGGTCTTTTCGACGAACTGCCCGTCGATCGTCTGCACTGCGGCCGTCTTGGCGGCCGTTTCGAGGATTTCCACCGCGTTGTAGAGCCGGCGCGCATCGCCGTCCGCGAAGCCGATGAGCCGCGCCCGTGCCTGCTCGTCGACGCGAAGACCGGTGCGATCGAGAAGAACGCCAAGGTCCTCCTCCGAGAGGCTCTCGAGCACGTACACCGAGGCCCGCGAGAGCAGCGCGCTGTTCACCTCGAACGAGGGGTTCTCGGTGGTCGCGCCGACGAAGGTCACCAGGCCGCGCTCGACGTACGGCAGGAACGCATCC
>Ga0209399_10001136_pt1 | contig 14151 bp, 12 predicted proteins | sample OV2TP3_FD_184130 | JGI IMG/M metagenome (GOLD analysis project Ga0209399, IMG submission 184130) | Hot spring microbial communities from Beatty, Nevada to study Microbial Dark Matter (Phase II) - OV2 TP3 (SPAdes) (version 3) | ecosystem: Environmental > Aquatic > Thermal springs > Hot (42-90C) ... | reverse complement strand
CTTTCCGGGTACTTTGCAAATTCATTTATCCAAAATGATTTTACGGCCGGATCTTTTACGTTATCAACTACTTTCTTCCGATAATCCTTATCAGAAAGCACACGATTGGCGCCCATTATGGTAGCGTTTGGATATTCCAAAAGCGCGAGAAGGGCGTTATTTAAAATATACTCCATGCGCGCGGACCAAACATCAACCCATATCTTCTTAAACGCCGCCATAAGCCCAGACGCGATAAAATATCTCTGTTCCGCCCCCACGGATTCCATAATGTTAAAACCTATGGGCATTTCCGTGTCCGCGGGATTAAAATACACAACATCGTTTATACGATTTTTCGGAACATACTCAAGAACCGCCTCGGCGAACTCGCCGTGAGGATCTATAATTCCCACTCCCCGCCCTGCAATCACATCCTGAATCGCCATATTTTGCAGCATTTGGGTCTTGCCCATTCCGGTTTTCCCGATAACATACATGTGGCGGCGGCGGTCGTCGAGTTTTATTCCAAATTTTCGCCGCTGGCCTCGGGAAGTGGCTTCGGCAAAAAAATTTATTTCGTTGTTTAACATCGAATGATAAACAAATGGTTTAACATTCGATGTTAAACAAGCTACTCTACTGGCAGACCCGGAGGGGGCGCCGGCTTCCTTGTCTCAACGCGAGGCATAAACGGAGCCTTTACAATTAACCCGGGCAGATGAAAAATAGTTGCGAGTTCCTCAACATTCAACTGATACATTGGAGTTATATTACCCGGTAACACGCGTCGCCATTTATACCACATTACAATGCGCATCTTGCGAAAATGAAGCCGTATTTTTCTAAAATAAATAAATGATCTTTTCGGAAGGGTTTTTGAATTGGGTTTAAACGAATTTAGATTGTAAGTATTAAATAATCTGAAAAATCCAAAAAGGGCCGCTATATTTGTCCTGCTAAAAACATTATTTCTTCCCAAATATATAAAACGTATCAAAGTATCAAACGCTACTTTTGATATTTTTTCTTCAATTTGTTCCAAAATTTCACGCTCCCCGGGAGAAAGCCGCCACTCTGCCGGGCCAAGGACATCTTCTTTTTTTTCTTCTTCCGGAAGTTTTCCCATTGCCAACATCGCGGACTCTCCAAGCGAAGCTAAAGCCGAGTCTGCAATCCCAACCTTTTTCTCCTCTTTTCTCCCAAGAAGTTTAGTTAAAACTTTTTCTCCCTCATTGTGAAGTTTGTTCAAATCGCCGTTTGGCTGTATAATAATCTGAATCCATATATGCTCCCCGACTTTCAGTTTGTTAAGAATCTCCGCGATAGAAGCAATGGGGTCGAGACGCCGCTCTTCAACCATTTCCTCGAAATCCACATAGCTTCTTAGTGGATATGGATCTTCCCTTACAAGCATCAGATCAGTTCCCCAAACGTCCCAATCTTTATTGGGTAAATTTGGAGGGACTAAATTAGTATAGTCGCTAGCCTCTACGATCTCCGCATCCGGATATTGCGAATAGATTTGGGATTCAACAAAGTTTCTTAACTTTTTCTGGGTATGAATGTAAAAATGCACATCGCCTCCGGTTCCCGCGATCTCTAAACTAAACGATGGAAGTTTTTCCCCTTTTATCCAGATATCCCTGAAGTTCAAATCATCCCAGACGCCATGAAGCCCTACAAAAACATACTCCATCGCCTTTGGAGTTTTTAAGACGTCTGGAGGTATGCGTATTTCGAGTAAAACGAATTCAAGCGAATCGTAATATACTTTCCTTCGCCAGTACAGCCAGCTCTTCTTTACCGGAAAAAAAAGAAATAGCGGCGTGAGAAACCACCAAGTGGCTTTTATAATAAAAGATAAAAATGAGAGAACCTCCATCAACTAACAACTGACAACTGACCATTGACTACTGACTTCCCGACCATGCTTGCGTCAGTTGTCAGTTGTTAGTTGTCAGTTGTTATGCCAAAAAGTATTTATCGCCCTCAACCCTCTTGAAATAATTCCCGTTTTGAAGATTGAGAAAAACCGTATTGGGTTTAACAAAACGTCTTTCAGAAATCATTTCTAAAATTTCTTCTTTATGCATTGGCTTGCCTGCGCCCTTTAATATTTGCACCAGCACATCCTTAACCGTTCCGGGTTCGTATCCCCATTCAGATAGCGCGTAAAGCCCCCTTCCGATAAGAACGAATCTGGGATCTTTAATGAGCTCATTGTGAACGGTTTGGGGATGAGTAGCGCGCTCTATCGTGTCGCCCCTGAAGTATTGATCAATAAGAGAACTCATCTCTCTAAAATGCAAGGGCTTATGCTCTCGCTCGAAAACGAGATGCGCCTTATCCCTTACCCCCCGAGGCGTAATACTAGGCCAGACAGAAAGCCCATAATCGCCAAATGGACCCTTTCGGATACGCTTGCTCAATGATAAAATATTTTCGTTTGCAAGCTTAGTTAGATCCGAAAAACTTATGGGTTTGCCCTGCTTATCGAGCACGACATGCACATTCATCACGGAGGCTTCCGCCTCGGCGAGAGCGGATTTTGAAACGGCATATCGCGTGTAGAGGTCGTCGGTTTCTTTCGCGATAATAATATTCGGCATCAGGCGCAAAGCAAGCGCTAAGTACGCCTTCTCATCGGGTTTTACAAACGCGCTAAATAAATCGTCTTCTTTTACAGCGCCGTCTTTTGATTTTATATACTCTTCAATATTGCTAAATACTCCAGATAGAAGCATTGGCGCTCCGCTCTTTGTCATAAGACGCGTGATGGCATATTCTTGAATCTGGCGCACCCGCTCGCGCGTAATTCCGTAGCTTTGGCCGACAGATTCCAGAGTTTCCGCGCTATCGCGCCCAATGCCAAATCTGCGCTCGAGCACTTCGCGATTTTTTTGGGAAACAGACGCAAGTAATCTTACGACGATATTTTTTATATTAAGTTTTTGAACTTTACTCATTATTAATACTTAAAGTTTAGCATATATAAATTACGTGTCAAGTCAAGTGTGCTTTTTCGATTTTATCATAGACCATGAAAAAAGTAAAGGGGACGCGAGAAAAATAGAGGAATAAGTTCCAACCCCAATCCCGATTATTAAGGTCAAGGCAAAATAACGAATAGTCTCTCCGCCAAAAATAAATATCGCGATAAGCGCGAACAAAACAGTCAGCGATGTATTCAGGGAGCGCACGTAGGTTTCGGCTACGCTTTTATTTATAATCTTCTCGAAATCAAATTTAGCTCCCTGGCGCAAAATATTCTCTCTGATTCGATCAAACACTACTATAGTATCATTGACAGAATAACCTAAAATAGTAAGCAGTGCCGCGACAAACGGCGCGCCTATTTCTATATCCGTGAAATGCCCTAGAAGCGAAATTGAACCTGTGGCTATCAAGACATCATGAAAAAGAGCAATAGTCGCGACTACTCCATACTTCCAAGATTTAAGTGGAAAGGAAATTCGGCGAAAAGCCCAAGCAATATATATGAGTATCGATATAACAACCAGTAGAATCGCCCAGAGGGATTTCTGTTTTGTTTCTTCGCCGAGTATGGGACCTACGGAATCAAATCGCAACTCCTCAAAATCCCCGTATTCTTTCAAACTATTTATAATATTCTGATGGAGTGTTTCGTCAATATCTTTAAATCTAATTACTACGCCTTTATCGCCAATCTTCTGAATTATAATTTCGCCCAATTCAAACACTGCTAATTTTTCGTTAATTTTTTCAGGCGCCGGCCGATCGCCGCTAAACTCAATTTCCATGAGACTGCCGCCTTTAAAATCAATGCCAAAATTTAATCCAAAAATTCCTAAAGACAATATACTAACGAGGACTAATAGCGATGATAGCGTGTAATAAAATTTTCGATACCTAAGCATAATTTTCTAATTTTCAATTCTCAATTTTCAATCAATTTTCAATTACTTAATTCTCAAAAGTTTTGAAAATTGAAAATTCGAAAATTGAAAATTCAAGACATTTATCTTACCCAAAGTCTTAATTTTTTCCCTAATCTCCCCTCGCCCACAAGGCGCATCAAATATTTAGTCACTATCATCGCTGAAAACATGCTAGTCGCGACTCCGATGCCAAGCGTCAGCGCGAACCCCTTTATAAAGCTAGTCGAAAACCAGAATAGAATAGCGCACGTTATTAGCGTTGAAACATTTCCGTCTCTTATAGAAGTCCACGCGCGCTCATAAGCATGACTAAGCACAAGCAAAAAATCCACTTTACCATCTTTGGCGCGGGATATTTCTTCACGCAATCTTTCAAACACAAGAATATTCGCGTCCACTGCCATGCCAATAGATAAAATCAAACCTGCTATCCCGGGAAGCGTAAGAGTTATTGGAATTATTTTGAAAATCGCGAGAAGCAAAACAATATATATTATAAGGGCCAAAACTCCGAACACTCCAGAGACCCTATAGACTAATACCATAAAAAGAATAATCGCGATGACTCCGGCAATTCCGGCGCGCAGGCTTTTACTTAATGATTCCTCTCCGAGTGACGCGCCAATGCTTTGTTGTGATACGAGCGAGATTGGCACGGGCAATGCTCCGGCATTTAAGTTTCTTGAAAGTATTTTCGCTTCTTCTATATTAAAGCCGCTTATTTGGGCGCTGCCCCCGGCAATTTCCTGCTGAACAACAGGCCAATTTATGGGTATACCGTCCAAATAAATCGCGACGCGCTTTTGAATATTTCGCGCGGTCAGTTCTTGAAAGATCACCGCGCCTTCGTCGTTTAATTCCAGCAATACAATCGGCTGGTTTGTGTTCGGATCAAACTGCATGCTCGCTTTTTCCAAATACTGACCGGTGAGAGGAGAAGGAACCACAGATTTAAAGCACGGATCTTCCCCTTTGATTTGTATAACCGCAACAACAAGCTCCGGGTTCAAATTCACGCACGCTTGCGCAAGCTGTTCATCGGTAACACTTTCCTTAGAACTAAAAACATTTCTTAATATTCCGATACTTTCTTCTTTGGATATCTCCTCTTTAAACTCTAAATAAGGAGTCTCTCCTATAAGCTCTATGGCCTTGTTGAAATCGCGTACGCCCGCAAGCTCTATCACGAGCCTATAATCTCCACCACGCTCCTGAATAAGCACTTGAGGCTCGCGAACGCCAAATAAGTTAACTCTCCGCTCTATGACATCTTTTAGACCGCCCATGGCCTCCCTGTAGTTATCGGGATTTACCTGCGATAAATCCGCTCGATAGATAAGATGAAGCCCGCCCTGAAGATCGAGACCAAGCGAAAACGGAAGATTAAAAAATTTAGGAATATTTAAAATATCATCGGCTTTTTTTAGGGCATACCACCTATCCAGTTTACGCACAGATTCGGGCATATCTATAGCATCAAGTTTTGGGTTTGCCCATTCCGCGAAGCTATTCCAGTATTTTGGATAATCAAGATTCCCGGCTAAAAAAGCGACGAAAAAAACAGCAAGGATACCTGACCTGTATCTGCGGCGTCTATCTTTGGGCCAGATAAAACGCACTACTCCTAAAATTATCTTGTTAGGAAAATTAGAAATGCCCGCTGAAATTCTACCAAGTCTTTTCATAAGGTATAGAGTATATAAAATTGGAAGAGTAGTCAATGCGCACTACCCACCTCACCCCCCGGCCCCTCTCCTTAGTAAGGAGAGGGGAGCTCATACGCTACGCAGCGTCTAAAAACAAAAAAAATCGGCCTGATTGTGAATTGTAATCAGACCGATTATGACGCGATTTATCCGCTCCAGATTGGCACAGCGTTTTTGGGACGAAAGGTGAGTACCGTATCGGAGTCTCCACGCACGATACAACGCCAATTATCTTCAAGATTATAAACTTCCATAGAATCCAGCCTCGGATCAAATAAGTGCAGGCTTACTGCCCATTGCCGCGATGACTTGTTGCCTATTCTGTGCACAGTCTCGGGGCTTTCTTCTATCTCTTCCCATGCCGAGTATTCGTTGCGTTCGAGAATCTCATAGTCCTCTTCCCAGATTGCGAAAAGTTCTTGGGTGAGACCACCGTAAAGAACTCTTATTAATGCTTCAGAGCCGCCGTGCTTGTGCGGCATTGTGCGGCCGTCTGGTGTCCAAACAATGCGCGCAATAGAAAATTCGTCCATACTTTTAACGCTTGTCTTATAATAGGGTCTTCTTTCCCGCTTTGGTAATTTTTTATATTTATTAATAATATTATCAAAGTACTCTCGTTGATTCGCTTCGGACATTCGCTTGATATTATTTATGTGTGCCAGAAACTGAAGCATTCCGTTCATTGCCTATCCTCCTTTTAATCTTCATGGCAAAGTCCTTTCAATGGGCCCAAGCTACATGGAATTGACTTTTTCGCCGTATGAATTTTTCGTCCATATTCTATAAATAAGTAAGTAATCACGAACCAATTTTTTTTGTTAAATAACTTCATTAAATCCTGCTCAATCTTATCAGGATTTTGTTCTTTTGTAAAACCAAGATGCCGCGACACTCGCCGTACATGAGTATCAACAGCGATGCCTTCTATTATATTATACGCGTTGCCAAGAACTATATTCGCGGTTTTTCGGCCGACACCCGGGAGTTTAATCATCTCCGCCATGCTATGCGGCAATTTGCCCCCAAATTTATCGCGTATAATTTTAGAGGCCGCGATAATATTCTTTGCCTTATTATGATAAAATCCGGTGGATCTAATTTCCTGTTCAAAAACTTTTAGATTTGCCATGGCGAAGTCATCTACTGTCTTATACTTCTGAAATAACTTCTCCGTAACCTCGTTCACTTTTTTATCAGTACACTGCGCAGACAAAATCACAGCCACTAATAGCTGCATATTATTTTTATAATTTAAAACAATCTTAGCATTAGGATATGCTTTTTTGAGCCGCTGAAGAATTTTCCTAGCACGCTCTTTCTTTTGCTGAAACGATTCTGCCATGAATGCAATTATATAACTATGACAGCAAAAATAAAAGCCCGCTTAATTAAGCGGGCACGGGCTCTTTTTCTCGTTCGGGAGCTTTTGTCGGCTCGGTTGTTCTCTTGGGAACACGACCCGGCTCTTCTCTCGGGATCCTCTTTGGAGGTACCGGATCCTCAAGGGGCCAGTACTCAACCTTTCTTATCGGCTCGCCAATTTGCGACATACTCTCGCCTCCTTTATCCTATTGTGATCCCGTAATCTTCCGCGATTTGGGCGAGGAAACTTGGGTCAAGTTTTTTGAAACCGTAATCGGGATCCCGAATTACGTCGTTATCATCCTCTGCGCAAAAGGCAATAACGCCCCGTTCGTACTCCGGCGAATAGTAATAACTCATTTTTTTAAGGTCTATATAATTATTGCACGCATTGCAGCGAGCCTCCAAAATGCTAATGGGATAGGCAAATTCCGCCCTTACTCCGTCGCTATACTCAAGTACATTTCCCCACAGCTTAACCTCGCCCAGAAAAGTGCGTCGTATAACATTGTTCTTCGAATTCTTTATATATTCCTTAGTATCCACGGCGTGAATACCACATTTACAAGTAGGAAAAGGGGCCGCGTGGATCATTCCTGCCAAGCATCGGGCTGTTAGTTTTTCGCACGCTGGCCAAGTCTCTATCAATGGACCCCCCATGCTGGCCAAAACAAACTTATCACCATCTCTACAAATACCCCATGTCCGGAATCCTGTCCTGTATGTGAGAAAAGTGGCTCCCGGCTCCTGATCAAGCCAGGATTGTTCAATTTTGTTTGTTTCAAAATACATGGCCATTAAAGATAAAGATGCCTGTAAATCTTGAAGTGCAGCAGCTTGCCCTTGCGCACAGTCTCTTGCAAAATAAGTGCTTCCGGTACTAGGCGGGCCGAGTAACACAACGCCATGTGATATCTTTCCAAAAACAGACGGATCAATCGCAAAGTGGCTGTTGCCTATAACGGATATCTGCTTGCGATGATTATTACGTATTTTAAAAACAAAGACCAGCACATCGGGCAGACAAATCACCAACATAACCAGCCGCTTAGCAAATCTAAACACAGATGCCCTCCTACTACCGATTTTTATCTGCGGTTGAATTGTAAATGTACCAAAATCTACTGCAAAAATTATACCATAATATCTCTAAGTTTGCAATAGTCGCATCTCGAATTACCACATCTTTCATTCCAGAACGAAAAGTCAAGTATTTCTGCCGTTACATCTTGTATTTTGTACTCAAGCTCGCGGACATCGTCTTGTGTGATTTCAAACTTTTCTTTGAAAAATTTTCCGGAATTTTTGTCGGGTTCAACAAAGTCTATTTCCCCTGAAGTCATTACATACGGAGAACCTTCAAGCTTATCTAGCAATAATTTGTAAAACACAAGCTGCCTTTTTTCGTTTCCGGTCGTATTCTTAGTCTTACCCTCCAGTTCATTCCGCGTCCGCCGCTTGCCGGTTTTGTAATCAACGACATTTACTTTGTTCCCTTCCAGCATCTCTATTTTATCTATCTTCCCCGTCAGACGCACCTCGCCATCCAGAAAAACATTTTTAACCACAAACTCATTTACGGTATTTGTATGCCAAGTTCCATTATAGTTTTCGTAATATTTCAACAGCGTTTCTTTGCCTTTCGCAAGCGACTCTGTATAGTCATGCTCACTAATTGGTTCGCGAATAAGCGCGCGCTCAAAACTTTCCAAAAGCAGGGTCAAATCCTGTTTTTGAGTATCAAATAACTCTTTCAGCGCCGCGTGCACTGCGGTGCCGTACATTTCGTGCTTTGTCTTGGCGCGCGGAATCTGAAGAAGATTGTTATAAAAATATTTCCATGGGCATTCAAGATAATTGTTTAGGGCTGTCGGCGAAAGTCCTCTCTTTTCAAAAAGCTCTTTTAAAAATTCCTTTTCGTCGTCCGCGGCTATAATATTTTTTTGAGCAGCAAATATTATTTTAGGATTATTTTCAAGATTTTTTTCATAAACACCCCCTGTGCCTGCTATTTTATAATCACCGGAAATCTCTTCTATAAACTGCGAGGGAAATAATTCCCGGCCATCAATATTCATGCGCGGATAGCTTATGTATACCTGCTTTCGCGCTCGGGTAAGCGCGACATAGAACAAACGGCGCTCGTCACTTTCGCTATCAGTTTCCAGGAGCGGGTTTATCTCCGAGCTGGTTGTGAGCGCTAAGCGCGAACCCCCTAGCGGGGCATTTCCAGCTCCGCTAGGAAAGCGAGGAGATAAACCCGCTCCTGGAAACACCCCATGGGGCAGTTTTATCATCTGCCGAGTATGCCGCTTTCCCCAATGCCCCATGTTCGCGCCGGTTATAAACACATAATCAAACTCAAGACCCTTGGACCTGTGCGCCGTCGTAAGCCGTACAGCGTTCTTGTTTATGTCTAGTTTTTTATCCCACAGAGATACTCCCCTGTCTCCAATAAGCTCGATATGAGCTACAAAATCTCCGAGAGTGTAGTTCTTATCTTGAGACGCTAACTTTTTTACTAAATTATGTAAGGCGCGCAGGCGGTTTATTCTTTCAATATAATCTTGCTTTTTTAACAGATAATCTAAAAACCCTGATTCCCGCACAATTCGTTCAAATATTTGCGGCGCGCTCATGTTGTACGCAAGCTTATTCCAACGCGACAGCAATTTATGTATTTTCCACACTCGCGTAGAACTATACGGGGAACGCTGTAAAAATTTATAAATATCTATAGACGGAACTTTTAAAAAATTCACGTGAAGTACCGCCGCAAAAAAATCTCCCGAACCAAAATCGACCACAGCTTTTAGCATGGTCACAAAATTTTTAATATCTTTGTTTTCGAGAATCTGCTCGTCAGACTCAACTCGGCAGGATATTTTATTTTTTTGAAGCATCTCTTGTATGGAAAACGCATCGCGGTTATCCCTATATAAAACTGCTATTTCATTGGGCTTTGCTCCATTTTTTGTTAATTGCTTTATTTTGCGAGCAAGAAAATAATTTTCAGAATCTTGATCTCTGAAATTATATACACGGATTTTTTTCTCGGCATGCCCGGCGCAAGCTTTAAGTAAGACATCTTTGGAAATCAAACTCCCCGACGCATCCAATATAGACTGCGTTGATCTATAGTTATCGCTAAGCGTGATAATTTTTGCTTTTGGATATTTTGAATGAAAGTAAATAAAATTCTGAATATTCGCTCCCTGAAATCTATAGATAGATTGCTTTTCATCGCCAACGACAAATATATTTTGCGCGCCCGCTTTGTCTGATAATAATTCTAAAACTCTATTTTGCGCGTAATTAGTATCCTGATGCTCGTCTGCCAGCAAATATTTATATTGCTCTTGTAATTTTTGCGAAAAAACTTCATCGCTATCAAGCCGCTCAACAACAGAAAGTATAATCTCATCGTAGTCATATCCAATTTCGCGAAGCTTTTCCTGATAAGCTTTATACGCTACAACAAGCTCTTTATTTTTCTCTATATTCCTCTCGAGATCCTGATATTTCCCCTTCATTTTGCCTTTATGCGGACCCTTCTCGTGATAAAGATCTTCTATGTTCAAAAATTCTTCGCTCGCGCTTCTTAGTGTTTCATTTAATTTTTCAGGGCCTATGCCTTCGCGTTTAAGGTCAGAAAAGGATCGCAATAACGGCTGAACATACATAAAGTTATCGCCAAAGGGCTTTAACAGTTTAAAATTGCCGCGATTAATAACGTCTTCCAGAATCTGCATCTGCCCTATTTCATCAATCAGATTTTTTTCATAAAACTGCGGAAACTCGTCTATATTGCCCCGAATAAGATCATTGCAAAAAGCATGAAAAGTATAAATAGAGACATAGTAGGCCTTGGGGCCCAATATTTCCACAAGCTGCTTTCTCATCGCGGCAACCCCGCTTTCTGTAAAAGTAAGCGCTAAAATATCCTCGGGCTTAGCCTTATTTTTAATCAGAATATTTGCGATCCGCATCGTCAAGACACGCGTCTTTCCAGTTCCCGGGCCTGCGACCACCATTACCGGCCCGTCTATCGTATCCACCGCCTCTTTTTGCCGCGTATTTAACTCGTTATATAATTTTTGAAAAACTTCGTTTGCCATCGCACTTGTATATTACACTACACAAAATTTTATGCAAAATAAAAAAACGTCCGCTTTTATTTATGCGGACGTATGTTTTCTTTTTGAAATATTAGGTCGTCATTGCTTTTAGAATGCGACGGCTTGAAGCCGGATTGATTTTTCGTGTATATATCCTCGCGATTCAAGCATTGAACGTTGCGATTTCATGTGGCCAGCTCCAAACTTGATGCCTACAAATTCCGGCCTTCTTTCTTCAACGAGACGATCGAATTCTACAAAGCAATATGCGTCTCTTGGGAGAACGACGATCTCCTTAACTGCCACCTCAAGCTCGTATAAGCCCGTCAGTCTCTCTGCCTCCTCTAGCTCACTTTTCCTAAAGTCACCACATTCGATACGCTTGATAGCATCCCGAAAATACGCAACAGTTTGCTTTTTAACGAGAATAGAAATATCTCTCCAGTGTTCCTTGCATAACTCGTCCAGAGACGACTTAAAAACGAGAGGATCCACACTCACCCAATGAGGCATGCGGTATTCATTTTGAAATGCATCGTTCTCGTCACAAAGACCCAACATATATTCAAGCCCCATGGGTCCATAGAATACTGAAAAATAAAACGCGTCCTCAATGGAATCAGAAAAAATTTGCTCGTTGATCCATTCAATTCTTTGATGTCTCTCTACTTGTTTTAAAGTGAAATGCTCGGAAAGAACGAGATCGCAAGGAGCTAAAATATTTCTTACTTGTTCATAAAACATTTCATCGGCAACATGGCACATCCCAGTCAATACAACCCTTAGGTTTTTATCGGGATAACGATAGTAATGAGCAAATACATATATGCCCGAAGAATCTACGATATATTCCCCCTCATCGTACATAAGATCCTCCTTACGTAGGGTATATGTTCAATACCATAATAACCGCAAAATAACAAGATCTAACTATCGGGGTCAGACCCCGATAGTTAGTTATTCTAAAATAAAATCTTTAACATCCTCATAAGAATCTGCTTTATGCTTAATCCAGTCTTTTACTGCTCGCTCACATCCTTTTGTACTTTTATAAATCTCAGTGAACATTTCCCGATTGGTTAATGAAGGAAAATTTTTCCTACCTATATAATCAGGATAACTGGACCACCTATAAATATTTAAAACTTCCAGAGCCTTTTTCTCGCTCGTAAGTCCAGTCGTTTTCCAACCGGGCTCTACTAACTGACATGGGTTAGTATGAATGTATGAAAAGATAGTGTTCAGTTGGCGGTCATTCTCTATTTTTACTGCCTTAAAATGGCTTTGAAAAAGCGAGCCACTGCGTTCGTATTTTTTATTAATATAAGCTGCATAACCACCCTTTACTCTCTTCATAAACTCAGAAATTCCACCGTCTCTCAACTGACGAAGTAATAAATGAAAATGATTGGGCATTAAGCAGAAAACTAGTATTTCAACGAGCAATTTTCTTTTCCTCTTACCCTCTTTTCTACTTCCTAGTCCCCCACTCCAACTATCGGGGTCAGACCCCGATAGTTGAGATTTAGTTAACATTTGTCTATATCTACTGTCTATAACCTCGACATTGTTGAATTCATAAAAATCTCTGATCAATCTAAAATAATCTACAGGTTGAAAGAATATTTCCTGTTGAGAATTTCCCCTGCTTACAACATGATATATATTATCAGTAACCAGTTGTATTGTTTTTCTAGCCATAAATCCCACTACCCCTAACTATCGGGGTCTGACCCCGATAGTTAGGAGATAATTAATATTTTTATATTACACTTATTGTACGCTTGTGCAAAATAAAAAGCATCCGACTGGTCGGATGCGAATGTGTTTGTTATGGCAAATGCCCACATGTAAAACATAAATGCCGCGCGGGACGAAAAATATCGGAGAGGCTAATTGAAGGGCCGTCGACGCCACTGAGCATAAACTTTTTACATTTTAAACACCGGCGCGAAAATATAAATCGCGCGCCTATGAATATTGCGGGCAGAAGAAAAATAGCCGTAAGAAGTATTTTTATTTGCGGATCGTCCAACGCGACACCTCCTTATTTATTCTTCTCAATCGCTTGCGTCAGCTTATTTCAAAGTTAAGGAACTTGTTCCAGTATTCAAAAAGTTTTTTAGTGGCTACCACATCGTCCATGCAATATCGGGCGATTTCTTCATAGCGGCCATCTTTGAAAGCTTGCGGCACTTCTTCACCGCTCATGCCTCCTTCCTTTGGACTTTCTATGTTAAATGCCTTAGTTACAAAATGCAATTTGGGCAAACGCCGCACCGCCCCGTAAAAAGTAAGCTGATCAGATAGGTCTATATGTTGTGGGCCATATTTCTGCAAAGATAAGTATCTGTTTGGCATAAGATTTCGCGATGGACGAATGCCATGCACGGCAGAACGAATCATCAAAAAAGGCGCGTCGAACGCGCGCCCGTTAAAAGTTATAAACGTAAAATAGTTTTTTGCGGCTTCCCAAAACTTGAGAAGTATTTCTTTTTCAGTACCGGCTCTGTATTTTATGCCGTCTTCTTCAAAGTCCCCCACTTCGCCCTTCGGGCTTCGCGGGGCAAGTTTCCCATCTGTCCTAAAATAAACCGCGCCATTGTTTTGGTCGTCTACCAGGCCTATTGCGACTACCTCGCCAAGAAACGGAGAAAATGGCAAACCTTTTTTTATTTGCTCTAATTCGCGCTCAACCTGCCCTTCGGTCTGGGAATCTCTCTCCGCCCACTGCCGAAAATATCCCTTGGTCGTGTCGTCAAGATCATCATAGGATTTACCTGTTGTTTCGATGTCGAAAACAAGATAGGACATATTTATATATTACCGCTAATACAAAATTTTGCAAAATAAAAAGGCCAGTATCGCTGCTGGCCCGCAAAATTTCTTGCTTTTTCTATTTTTGGGAAGCGGCTAAAATCCAGACGCCGTCACCCTTTGTTATGCCGCGAGAATCTCTACCCACACCAGCGGGACTCACGCTTCTCAATTCGCCCTTTTCTATACCGATTTTTAACCGTTCAACCTCGCCTATATCTCTTTGCCATGCCCACTTACTCT
>Ga0209399_10001134_pt1 | contig 14170 bp, 8 predicted proteins | sample OV2TP3_FD_184130 | JGI IMG/M metagenome (GOLD analysis project Ga0209399, IMG submission 184130) | Hot spring microbial communities from Beatty, Nevada to study Microbial Dark Matter (Phase II) - OV2 TP3 (SPAdes) (version 3) | ecosystem: Environmental > Aquatic > Thermal springs > Hot (42-90C) ... | reverse complement strand
CGCGGGGAGCCAGGAAGTCCGGCCATCCCCTACGCCCGGCTGGAGGGCCAGGCATGAGCGAATCCCGGGCGCGCGTCGTCTCCTCGTTCACCATTGTCAAAGGCTCCTTGATCGAAGAGACGTACACGGTGTTCCGCGCCTGGGACTTTTCGCTCTCGCGGGCCGAGAATTTGCGGCGCATGCGGGATGACAACATCATGGGCGCGCCGAGCACGAATTGGGCACGAGATGTCTCCTGGGTACTGAGTCGTCGCTTCGAGCCCACTGGCCGAGACCGCCCGCTGGTTGATCTCGCCAGGGCGGGATGCACTCGCGACGTCTGGACCCCCCTCCTGCTCTGGCACATGACACGGGATGAATTCCTCCTCCGCGACTTCCTCATCCACTGGTTGTATCCACAGCATGCTGCAGGCATCTACCGGGTCCATACCGCCGACGTCGTCCCATACCTTCAATCCCTGACGAAGAAGAAAGACGTCGTATGGTCAGGCCAGTGGACCGACGCGACGACCGCGCGCGTGGCCTCCGGCCTGCTCCGTCTCGCCACGGACTTCGGACTGCTCAGCGGCAGCCAGGCCAGGGAGTTCGCCTCCTATCACCTGCCCGAGCCCAGCTTCCTCTACCTCCTGCACGCGATGGCCGACACCGAGACGAACGCGCGGCGCATCATCGATGCGCCCGACTGGCGCATGTACCTGATGGATTCCGCCGATGTGGAGCGCGAGATCCTCCGGCTGCATCAGTTCCGAAGGCTGCATTACGATGTCGCCGGGACGCTTGCCCAGCTCAAGCTCCCCTGCGGCTCGTCGGCCGACTACGCGAGGGAGCTCGCCTCATGACGGACTGGAAAGCCAGGCTGACCCAGGGACTCGAACCCGTGCTGCGGGAGAAGGATCCGCGGCCTGGCATCAGCGCTTACCACGACATGCCGTACGCCATCTTCCGGTACCCGCCGGAAGAGGAGTTCGCCGTGCGGCAAGAGGTGGCCCTGCTGCGTACGCGCCTCGAGCAGGCAGGCAAGCGCGTGACCACCATCTCGCTCGCCGAGTGCATGCGCGAGGCCCTGGAAGCCGAGGGGCTGGGAACCGAGGCCCTGGTCGAGGCTGAGCGGTCCGTCGGGCTGGAGTCGACCATCGAAACCATTCACCAGGTGCTGAGTGAGTACCGCCCGCTCGACAGCCTGGTCGCGGCCCGGATCCCGGAGGATGCCGATCCGTTGCGCGATGTCGTATTCATCGTCCGGGCCGGTGCCCTGTTCCCGGTGTACCGCACCTCTTCGCTGCTCGAGCAGATCAAGGGCAGGGTGCATGTGCCTGCCATCTTGTTCTATCCCGGTGAGCTCGACGGGGCCGCCGGCCTCCGCTTCATGGGCGTCCTGGACGCTGAGCACAACTACCGGCCGAAGATCTTCTGAGGGCGAGCATGATGACGACCAACACCATCAAGGACCTCTTCGCCAATGACATCTCTCGACGCATCGAGGAGGTGATCAAGGTCGACCAGACCGACGAGCAGATCATTCGCGACGAGCTCGCCGAATACGTCCTGACCGACTCTATCCGGTCGTCCTTCGCCGAGATCCTTGACCGCTACTGGGAGACACCGAACAAGCCCCACGAGGGCGTGGGCGTCTGGGTGTCAGGCTTCTTCGGGTCCGGGAAGTCGAGCTTTGCCAAGTACCTCGGGCTGGCGCTCGAGAACCGCCCCATCCTCGACGAGGTGGCGGGGCACATCCTCGGCCAGCGCAGCGGCGACCAGAAGATTCAGGTGTTGCTGAAGAACATCGCCGAGCGGGTGCCCACCCAGGCGGTCATCTTCGACGTCTCGACGGATCGCGGCATCCGCACGGGCAATCAGTCCATCACCGAAATCATGTACCGGCTCTTCCTGCAGAGCCTGGGGTACGCTCGCGATCTCGACCTCTCCGAGCTGGAGATCACCCTCGAAGAGCACGGTCAGCTTGAGCCCTTCAAGGCCACCTATCACGCGCTCTTCGAGAAGGATTGGGACGTCGAGAAAGGCAAGATCGCGCTCGCGGTGCAACAGGCGAGCCGCGTCATGCACGAACTCGATCCCGCCACTTATCCCACGGCGGACAGCTGGCGCGAGTCGGCGATGAAGCGTGCCGATATCACCCCGGGTGACCTGGCCAGGCGCGGCCTCGAGCTCACGGCTCGGCGGCGGCCGGGTAAGACGCTTCTGTTCATCGTGGATGAGGTGGGCCAGTTCGTCGCCCGCGATATCCAGAAGATGCTCGACCTGCAAGCGGTCGTGCAGAACCTCGGTCGCATCGGCCGCGGCAAGATGTGGCTGGTAATCACGTCGCAGGAGAAGCTCACGGAGCTCGTGGGCGGGCTCGATGACAGACGGGTCGAGCTGGCACGGCTCATGGACCGCTTCCCGCTGCAGGTGCACCTCGAACCGTCTGACATCTCCGAGGTGACGAGCAAGCGCGTGCTCGCCAAAAACGCCGAGGCCGAGAAGCACCTGCGCGACCTCTTCGCCCAGCACCGCGGCCGCCTCACCGACAACACGCGGCTCACGGCCGACATCAAGCTGCCGGAATTGTCGACGGAGACCTTTACCGACCTCTACCCGATGTTGCCCTACCAGATCGACCTCATCATCCAGGTCGTCTCGGGCCTGCGTACCCAGGGTGGGGCAAGCAAGCATATCGGCGGCGCCAACCGCACCATCATCAAGCTTGCCCAGCAACTCCTCATTCACCCCGACGTCAACCTGGCGTCGGCGCCCGTCGGGACCCTGGCGCGCATCGACCAGGTGTATGACCTGGTGTCAGGGAACATTGCGAGCGAGGTGCGCGGCAAGATCGACGACATCGGCAAGCAGGTCGACCACCCCCTCGCCCAAGCCGTCGCCAAGGCTATCTGCCTGCTTCAGTACGTGCGCAGTATCCACCGCACCTCGGAGAACATCGCGGCTACGCTACATCCTGGCGTCGATGCCGACTCGCGCCTGTCCGAGGTGAAGGTGGCACTCGAGGCGCTGCAGGGGGCGCACATGGTGCGCCTGGGTGACGATGGGTATCGCATCCCCACGCCGGCTGAGGACGACTGGGAGCGCCAGCGAGAGGGCCTCTCGCCCAAGCCTCCCGACTGAACCGCCTGCACGCCGAGGTGGTCGCTGGCCTGTGGCAGCCGCAGCCGTCGCACAACCTCCTCGACGTCAAACCATTCAAAGCGGGGCTCTTCCTGGACGGGCGCCTGGTGGTCGAGGGGGATATCCCGATTCATCTAACCTTGACGGAGGCCGGAAAGGAATATGCAGAGCGCGTCGAAGAGGCGCGACGTCGCAGCCAGACCGAGACCAAGGCCATCTTCTGGGTGGCTGCGCTCGATGAAGCCATCGACCGCGAGACGGTCGAGCTCTTCCGCTCGAAGGAGATCCTGTCTCGCAAGGAGCGGGGGGCCCAGACGAAGGATGAGACCGCCCTCGTGGCCGAGGAGAAGCTCCGCCAGCGCCGTCACCAGGACGAGTTGCGCCGGCTGCTCAGGCAAGCGCTCCTCTCCGGCAGCATCTTCTTCCGCGGCAACGACCGCAGCCCCGACGAGACCGCGGGCGACATCGGACGCACAGCATCCAAGGTACTCTCGCAGGCCCTGCCCGAGGTGTTCGACCGGTTCAAGGAGGCCGCCGCCCGAGTCAGCCAGAGGGATCTCAATGCCTTGATGACCACCGAGAACCTGCGGGGTCTCACGCCGGTCTTCACCGACCTGCACCTCGTGCGCGACCAGGGCGGCAAGCCCATCTTTCACACGGATAACGGCCCCTTGGCCGAAGTGCTCGCGCGCATCGAAAATCGCACCAGCTATGGCGAGGTGGCGAGCGGTCGCTACCTCATGGACGAGTTTGCCAGGGAGCCGTTCGGCTGGGACTTCGACGGCGTCCGGTTGTTCGTCATCGCGCTGCTGCGCGCCGGCAAAATCGAGGCGACGAGCAAGGGCCAGGTGATCGAGTCGGCCCTCTCCCTCGACGCCCGCAACACCTTCACCAACAACAACCTGTTCCGGCAAGCATCGTTCCGCCCCAAGGTCGGCCTCGAGTTCATCCATGTGGTGGATGCGGCCGAGCACTTCAAGGAGGTCTTCGGGCGCGAGATGGCCGAACTCGAGCAGAGCGTGGTGGCGAACGCCATTCGCGACGAGGTCCAGCGCCACGACGAGGAGCTGCGCGAGGTCTATACCATCCTGGTACAGCACGGCCTCCCCGGGGCCGACGTGCTCCGCAGTGCCCTCGATCAGATGCGCTCGATCCGCAGCGGCAAGGATGACCTCGTGATCCTGACCTTCAACGGCGCCTATAAGGAGCTGAAAGAGGCCATCAAGCGCAGCGCCGAGCTCTCCCAGGCGCTGACACCGCCATGTCTCTATGACCTCGCCCGCGCCAAAAAGGCGCTCGACACCTGCTGGCCATTCTTGCGCGACGACCCGGACCTCACGGACGACCATCGCGAGCGTGCCGACAAGCTCACCGACCTTCTGGCCAAAGAGACGTTCTTCCGCGAGCTTCCAGACATCGACGAGCATACCCGCGCGCTGGAGCAGGAGTATGCATGTCGCCATACTGAGGCCGTGAAATCCCGCGCTGCCGCATACGGCGAGGCACTCGCAACGCTGCGCGCCACCCCAGGCTGGGAGCAGCTGAGCGACGAGCAGCAGCAACGGGTTTCAGGTCCGCTGGTGAGTCGAGCCACCGAGGACGGCTGCGACGGCATGTCGATTCCGCTCCTGCGTGCGGACCTCCACGCGTGCCCAGGACTGCTCAACAAGGCCGTCGAGGAGATGCTGCGGCGCATCGATGGCAACCGCCTCGTGCGCGTGAGCGCCAGCAGCTACTTCACGGGTGGCATCGAAACCGAGGAGCAGCTCGACGCGGCCCTCACGGGACTTCGCGAGCAATGCATGGAGCTCATTGCCACCGGTAAGAAGGTGCTTGTGCAATAAGGGGACAACGCAGGATGGACAAGGAGACCCGCAATCGCATTCAGCGCGCGACGCTCGGCCTGCCATCCAAAAGACGAACATCGTCATCGCTGAGCCGATGCCGGGAGACCGTGATCTGCGATGGGAGTTCCTCGCCACGATCGAGCCCAAGCTTGGCCAGCTCGTAGAGAGGGTTTTCCACCGGATGGAGCTAGCTGGAGAGACGGGCTCGCTGCTGCGGATTGAAGAGGACATCCGCGACGCTGTGCGGGAGATCTACGGCGAGCATGGGGAGATCTTCCGCATGTCTGACGAGGAGCGCTGGCGGCATGCGGAGGAGGAAGTGCTTCGTGCGCTCCGAGCCTACGCCGAGCGCGCCACCAACGGACGCGCTTTTCAGGGGCGCCTGTTCACCGAGGACGCGGCTCAAGGTCTCGGCTTCATCGACCTGTGCGGTCTGGGGTACAATGTGGTGCTCATGAACCCTCCGTTCGGTGCCTTCGCGGACGGGGTACGCTCGTGGGTGGTCTCCGCCTGGCCGCGCACGAAGAACGACATCCACGCCGCTTTCGTGGAGAGAGCCGTCACGCTGCTTTACCCGCGGGGTCGGGTTGGTGCCATTACTTCGCGGACAGTCTTCTTCCTCTCGTCCTTCCAGAAGTGGCGTGAGGAGATCCTGTTGAAGGAGGCGCCCCCAGTTGTGGTGGCCGACCTCGGTCACGGCGTGATGGACGACGCCATGGTCGAGGCCGCTGCGTACGTGGTGGAGAAAGCCCCAGAAAGAGGTACGCGGTGACTATACGACGGTCCGAGATCCTGGACCTGCTGGCCAGCCAGAAGGAGGAGCTAGCCCGACGCTTTGGCGTCAGGGGCCTGGCCCTCTTCGGTTCCACGGTTCGCGGCGAGGCCAGCACCGCCAGCGATGTGGACATCCTCGTGACCTTCGAGGGCCCAGCCACTTCCGAACGGTACTTCGGGGTACAGTTCTACATCGAGGATCGACTGGGTCGCCCGGTGGACCTGGTCACTGACAAGGCTCTCCGGCCGGAGCTGAGACCGTACATCGAGCGGGAAGCCATCCATGTCTGAGTCTGAGCGGGAGTGGCGCTTTTACCTTGAGGACATGCTCCGGTGTGGGGAGCGGATCTTGGAGTACACCCGGGGGAACAACAGGCCACTCGGTTGCTGCGAAAGCTCACAGGGCGGAAGATCCTCGTACCACGGGGCGTGGGCAAGGGTACCTTCTACGTTTCTGGGGCGGCAACATGAACGCCGATGGAATTTTCGATCGCGAGCGTAAAAATTTCGTTCTCGATCGTATTTTCGCTCGGCGCTCATCTGGGCGGGCCCGGCCGCTCGAAGGGAGTTGAGGGATGGACCGAGACACCCGCAACCGCATCCAGCGCGCGACCCAGGCCGCTCGGGGCCTGCTCGAGCGTGAATACGGCGAACAGCTTGAAGGTATCTTTGATATCCGTCTCGACGGGACAATTGCCTCAGAACCGGGAGGTCACCTGAGCGCAGCGGAGCGCATCCTCTGGCAGAAGCTCGTCGCGGCGGTCGAGCACCGCAAGGCGAGTGGGCTGAAGAACGCTGACGCGGTGGCCGACTACTTGCGCGAGGCCGCATTCACGACGCTCAACCGCTTCGTGGCACTGAAGATGCTCGAAGCGCGGGGCCTGGTGCAGGAGTGCATCTCACGCGGAGACCAGTCGAGCGCGTTCAAGGAGTTCACGGGGCTGGCGCCAGGGCTTGTGCAGCTTCCCGACCATGGCTACCGCCTCTACATCGAGAGCCTCTTCGATGAAATCGGCCGCGAAGTGCGGGTGCTGTTTGACCGAAGGGATCCGGCGAGCCTGCTCTGGCCGCGCCGGCAGGCGCTTGTCGATCTGCTCGCCATGCTCAACGACGCCGAGCTCGCCGAGGTCTGGAAGGAAGACGAGACCATCGGATGGGTTTATCAATACTTCAACAGCGACAAAGATCGAGAACGAGCCCGGTACGACGACAAGGGTAAACCTAAGCCACCGCAAAACAGCTACGAGCTTGCGGTGCGCAACCAATTCTTCACGCCGCGCTATGTCGTCGAGTTTCTCACTGACAATACACTGGGACAAATCTGGTACGAGATGTGGCAAGGCCAAACTCGCCTTGCCGAGGAGTGCCGGTACCTCGTCCGCCGCCCGAGTGAGGTGTTCCTGGCGGAAGGAGCGCAGGCTCCCGGAGACGACGGCAACGCTGACGACCACCTAAGCCAGGAAGAACTGCTCAAGAAGACGATCTACATCCCCTCCCGGGCGAAGAAAGACCCACGCGACCTCAAGGTCCTCGACCCAGCCTGTGGCTCCGGGCACTTCCTGCTCTACGCGTTCGACCTGCTCCTGACCATCTACGAAGAGGGTTGGGAGGACGCGGACGGCCCAAAATCGGAGGTAACTGGTAAGGCGCTGCGTGAAGATTTCGAGACCCTCGCTGCGCTACGAGTCGCGATGCCCGGACTCATCCTTCGACACAACCTGCACGGCATCGATATCGATCCGCGCTGCGCCCAGATCGCAGCGCTCGCGCTCTGGATGCGTGCACAGCGCGCGTACTACGACTTCGGCTTCGCGCATGGCGAGCGCGCAGCCATCGCCAAGACGAATATCATAGTGGCCGAACCGATGCCGGGAGAAAGAGATCTGCGGGCAGAGTTCATCGCATCACTCGACGAGCAACTTGGTGCACTCGTCGAGCACGTCTTCGAGAAGATGGAGCTTGCCGGCGAGGCGGGGTCGCTGCTCAAAATCGAGGACGAGATCCAGGCCGTCATCCGCGAAATCTACGGGGGGGTCGGCGGGCTCTTCCAGAAGAACGACGCGGAGCGGTGGCAGGAAGCCGAAACGCAACTTCTCGATGCACTCCATGACTATGCTGAGCGGGCGCAGAATGGACGCACCTATCAGAGACGACTGTTTTCTGAGGATGCTGCACGAGGACTCGCGTTCATTGATGTATGCAGGCAGCGCTACGATGTAGTGCTTATGAATCCGCCATTTGGAGCGCCTGCAACTCGTAGCAAGGAACAGCTCGCGGTAGGGTATCCAGACACCTGGAACGATATCTATGCTGCCTTCGTTGAGCGGGCGCTGCTTCTTGGACGATCCGGGCGACTCGGTGCCATCACGTCGAGCACCTTCTTCAATCTTGCAAGCTTCAAGAAGCTCCGCGGCCGCCTGGTTCAGGCAGCAACACCAGTATGCTTCGTGGACCTCGGGAGCGGTGTGATGGATGATGCGGCAGTATCGGCTGCATGCAGCATCATAGAGGGGACACCAGACCAGGTGGATGGTCCAATCATCTTTTATGACACCCGCTTCGTCGCAGAGAGAGAGAATGAACTGCGTGTACTGATAAGACAAACGAACCGTGGGGAGCATAACTCGCTGGTATCCGTCGTCGCTCTCAAACAACTCGCCACGTTGCCCGACGGCATATTCGCCTACTGGCTTACAGAGAGAGTCCGGAATGTCTTTTCACGCTACCCGGGGCTTGGGGAAAGAGCCACCGCCACCTTCGGTCTACATTGCAGAGGCGGAGACGAGCGGTTCTACCGAGCTTGGTGGGAGATACCCACTGGGCAGTGCGATCAAGCTCGGTGGCCGGCGGTGTATCTTGGGGGGAAGCCGCAGCACTTCTACCGAGATACCTATTACGTAGTGGACTGGCGCGATAATGCTCGCGCTCTGTGCGAGGTAGCAAGCAGCGCAAGCGGCGGTACTTTCACGGGGCGCGAGTTCTATTTCAAGGCCGGTCTCACATATATCTACACCGCGCAAACAACATTTTCGGTCCAGCCACTGCAAGTGGGGAGTGTTTTCACTGCGGCAGCACATGGGCTGTTCCCCAACGATGAACTTGAGCTGTGGGCGTGGTTGGGATGGCTTAACAGTGAACCTGTGCGCCTTCTAACGAAGGTCATCAATCCGAACCGGTTCTTTCAAGCATCATACGTCAGGATGATTCCTGTACCACCCATCGAGAGAGTCAAGCGAGAATTTGAGGCGCTGGCGCAGCAGGCAGTTGAATTCGCTCGTGCCCACGTGGGCGGTGATGAATGCAGTCGCCATTTCGGCGTGGATTGGGCGACGGAAGCAGGGGGGCATTCGCCATTGTCGCCGTTCGTTGCTGCAGCAGACATGGCGGCGGCACAGGCCCTGCGGCTTGAGTCTTTGAAGAAGCAGGTCGACGAACTCGTGTTGCGGGCCTACGGGTTCGACAAAGGCGATTTGGATGTGCTGTCTGCGCGAGTCGGATCCTCCACTGCGCTGGAGTTGCCGGGCAACATATCTCTGCTTGAAGACGGCCGCTCTGAGGCGGTGTATGCACATGTCTCAGCTGCGGTCGGCCTTGCATACGGACGCTGGGATATACGCTATTGGGACGGCTCCAAGCAGCTACCGCCAGCGAGTGGTGCTTTTGAGGTCTTGCCGGCAACACAACGAGCGTCTGCAGTCACACCCCTATGCCCGATCAAGGGAGAGGTGGGGGTGGATGATCCGGGGCACTCAGACGACTTGGTGGAAGCCATAGTGGCCGTTCTGGAGCAGATTTGGGGGTCCAGGTTCGTCAATATTGCAACTGAGATCGCCGATACGGTGTGGAGTGGCGAGAGTGTTGGGTTTGGACTTCGGGTTTGGCTGCGAAGTAGATTTTTCAACTATCATCTCACGCGCTACTCCGGAGTACAAGCACAGGCGTCTATTTACTGGCAGCTCGCCACGCCGTCGGCGAGTTACTCGGTGTGGCTTTATTACCATCGGATCACAAAAGACACCTTCTACAAGGTCCTCAACGACTATGTGACGCCGAAGCTCCAGCACGAGGAGCGCAAGCTCACGAGCCTGGTGCAGACGGCGGGTGGTAGCCCGACCCCTAGCCAGCGTAAGGAGATTGCAGAGCAGGAGGCGTTCGTCGAGGATCTGCGCGCGTTCGGCGAGGAGGTCGCGCGTGTTCCCCCGCTCTGGAACCCTGATCTCAACGATGGCGTCATCATCAACTTCGCACTGCTCTGGCGGCTCTTACCGCAACACCGCGCATGGCAGAAGGAGCGCGAGGACTGCTGGGACAAGCTCGTCGCAGGCGACTACGACTGGGCGCACCTAGCCATGCACCTTTGGCCCGAGCGAGTAGTGCCGAAGTGCGCTGAGGATCGGAGCCTCGCCATTGCCCACGACCTGGAGGAGGTCTTCTGGGTCGAGACGTCGAACGGCAAGTGGCAACCCCGCAAGATCGACAAGGCCACGATCGAGAAGCTCATCGCGGAGCGCACCTCCACTGCCGTCAAAGACGCGCTTCAGAATCTGCTCAGCGCGCCCTCGCCGGGCACAAGCCGCGGGTCCAGCCGGAGGCTGACAAACCGAGGATCATCGCCACGAAGCTCTCGTCCGGCAGGCGCTGACAGCAGGCCTGACAGCAGCGCCGCCAGGCGCGGTGCTGCGCCGGACAACAGCATCCTCGATGCAGTGAAGGAGGCTATCGCTGTCGCCGAGGGTGGCGCGACCAAGGCAAAGGTCATCAGCACGACGGGCCTGACTGACAGCCAGTGGAACGCCGCCATCAACGTGCTGCTAGCCCAAGGAGTTGTCACCAAAACCGGAGAGCGCCGGGCGGCTCGCTACCATCTCGTCAAGACTGGAGGGGAGTCCTGATGCACCCGTTTCATGAATACCTCTGCCAGCAGCTCGACGATATGCTCAGGAAGCGGGGCGTGGTCGTTTTCTACGACCCGCGCCGTGAGTTCGTGCCGTTCTTCGACCGCGAGCTGCGCGAGGGCGAGACGGGTGATGACGGCCTTCCGCGGGTATTCATCGGCAAGCGCCAGGTCCTCCTCGCGCGGTACGCAGGCTCGTTTTTCGGGTTGCGGGCTGCCGTCGAGCCCATTGCGGCGCAGGACAACCCTGAGCCCCTCGTCGTGTACGTCCCTGGCATGACGCGTGACCGGCGGGCGTCGGTGCTCATGGAGCTTGAGAAAGGTGGGACATGCTACGAGCCGCAGCTCAGGCGGCTCGCCCTGAACATGCTGCGCAAGCGCTTCACCGATGGTCAGATCGACGAGATGCTGCGCCCGGCGGGCGTGAGCTACGACGACACCGTCTCGTTCCTGCAGCAAGGGGAGGAAGGTACGTCTGCGTCAATCCTGCGCATGCTCTTCGACAGCGCCCAGAGCGAGGTGTTGCTCACCCGGTGGCTAGCCAATGACGACAAAGACCAGACTATCGCGGACAAGGAGGCAACCCACGAACTCTTCACGCTCATCGAGACACGGCTCGGGCTCATATTGCTCGAGGGGACGACGATTGCTGAAGCCCGAGACAAGATGCTCCGCTATGTGCTCGTAGGTGAGTTCCGCTCCGATCTCGGCTGCGAGCCTCCGGCCTCCATTTCCATGATTCCCGCTCCACTCTCGAAGGAGCAGCTCGATCGCGTACGCGAGGTCGCCGAGGGACTTCGGCGAAGCTTCGTGAGTCGTTACGTGGAGCTGGCCGACCAGGTCGAAAAAGACCTCGGCCTCCGGGAGGCGAAGATCGATGCCGAGCACCTTGGCAACATCGATACGTTCCGCTTCGAGGAAACCCTCCTGCTGGCATACGCAGGCGAGCTCGTTGCGGCCAGGAAGTACGACCGGGCGCTCGATATCGTCACCGGTCGGAGCCGGAGCTTCTGGGTCGATCAGACCGTGTCTCGGCAGGCTCAGTGGGAGGCCTGCCGCCTCATGGCCGAGCTCGGGCGCGAGGTGGACCGTGTCCGGCCGCAGGTGGCCAGGATGGGCACTGACCCGGCCAGGTGGCTTGCGGCCTACGCGGAAGACGGCGGCTGGCACCAAGTCGATAGCCTGCAACGTCGGCTCGAGATCTGGGTCGCCAAGATGGACGAGGAGCCCCAAGCCGAGAAGGCCCTGGCCGTTGTGCGACGCGAGCACGAGGAGATCCTTAAGCGCATGGCCGAGGGCTTCACCAAGGCGCTCCAGGGGGCGGCGTGGACCATCCCCGGCGCGCTCCACCAGACACGCATCTACGCGGATGTGGTCCAGCCCATGGGAGGGCGTGTGGCCTATTTCTTCGTCGATGCCATGCGCTTCGAGATGGGCGTCGATCTCGCCAGGCAGCTTCAGGGCGTCAAGGACCTGATGATCCGCCCCGCGATCGCCGCATTACCTTCCATCACGCCCGTTGGCATGGCGGCTCTGCTGCCCAACGCGTCGGCGAGTTTCTCGGTCGTGGACCAGGGGAGCAAGCTCGCCGCGCGCATCGAAGGCACAGCCATGCCCGGCCTCACCGAGCGCCTTAAGTTCCTCAAGGCCAGGGTCCCCGGCGTGGTCGAGCTGACGCTCGGCAAGCTCCTTAGCACACCGCTCTCGAGGCTCGGCAAGAGCATCGGCGACGCGACGCTGGTGGTCGTACGCTCGCAGGAGATCGACTTCATGGGCGAGATGGACGCGGACCTGCTCGCCCGGCAGGTGATGGACACCATCCTCGGCAACCTGGCTCGCGCCGTGAAAAAGCTCGCGAGCATCGGGATCGAGAACTTCGTCATCACCGCCGACCACGGTCACCAGTTCTCGATCCGCAAAGATGACGACATGAAGACCGACAACCCGGGCGGCGACACGCTGGACATCCATCGCCGGTGCTGGATCGGGCGCGGCGGCATGACCCCACCTGGCGCCGTGCGTGTGAGTGGGGCCGAACTCGGCTATGAGACCGACCTCGACTTCGTGTTTCCCACCGGCCTCGGCGTGTTCAAGGCGGGTGGGGGGCTCAGCTTCCACCACGGTGGGTGCAGCCTGCAGGAGCTCGTCATCCCTGTGGTAAGCCTGCGCATTCCAGCTCGTAACGCCAAGGCGCCGACAGGCAAGCTCGTCCACCTCGCGGGTGTTCCCGACAAGCTCACGAATCGCACCTTCGGGGTACGGGTCTCGGTCGCGGCGGAGCTGTTCAGCACGGACCCCGTGTCCCTGCGGGTGGTCCTCGTCTCGGGAAGCGAGTTGGTGGGTCAGGCCGGGATGGCCGTTGGGGCCGAGTTCGATCGTACCACCGGACTGCTTCGCCTGACGCCCGGCACGGAGGCCAGCGTGGGGCTGATGCTCACCCGCGACGACTGCCAGACGGTGCGCGTCCTGGTCCAGGACCCGGCCACGGATGCCGTCCTCGACCAGTCTGATGAGATACCTGTGAAGCTGGGGATCTGAGCATGAGCCATGAGCAGGCACCGACCAGGCACGCTCTCGACAACAAGGTCAACCGGGTCTTCGCCGGCAAGGTCGTCCGCAAGGACCTCGTGCGCAAGGTCAAGGTGGGCGCCAACGTGCCGGTCTTCGTCCTCGAGTACCTGCTCGGCAAGTATTGCGCCTCGTCCGACGAGATGGCCATCCGGATGGGCTTGCAGGTGGTCAACGATACCCTTGCCGAGAACTACATCCGGCCGGACCAGTCGCAGCGAGCGCAGAGCAGGGTCAAGGAGCAGGGCAAGCACACCTTCATCGACAAGGTGAAGGTTCGCCTGGTGGACTCGCAGTACTGGGCGGAGGTGACGAACTTCGGCCACAAGTACGTCCACATCCCCGACCGCTACGTGCGGGACTTCGATCGACTCCTGACCGGCGGCATCTGGCCGCAAGTCGATATGCGCTGGGAGTATGACGAGGAGACCAAGGGCAAGTACCCCTTCTGGATCGACAAGCTCACGCCCATCCAGCTCGCTTCCTTCGACCTTGACGAGTACCGGAAACTCCGCGCCGAATTCAGCCCCGACGAGTGGCTCGACGTCATGATCCGCAGCATGGGCTACGAGTCATCGATCATGGAACGGCGGCTCAAGCTTTTGTTCCTCACGCGACTCATCCCCCTGTGTGAGGCCAACTTCAACCTTGTCGAGCTCGGCCCGCGTGGTACGGGCAAGAGCTATGCGATGCAGGAGATCTCGCCCTACGCTGCGCTGCTCACGGGCCCGACCACGGTCGCCAATCTCTTCGGCCAGCAGCAAGGTCGGTACAAGGGGATGGTGCAGATCTGGGACGCCATCGGCTTCGATGAAGTAGCCGACCTTCAGAAGATGCCCAAGGAGGTCGTGACGACGCTGAAGACCTACTGCGAGTCCGGCACCTTTGCCCGTGGCAAGGATGCCCTGTCCGGCATGGCCTCCATCGCCATGTTCGGCAACACGAACCAGCCGGTAGAGGTCATGGT
>Ga0209399_10001133_pt1 | contig 14171 bp, 13 predicted proteins | sample OV2TP3_FD_184130 | JGI IMG/M metagenome (GOLD analysis project Ga0209399, IMG submission 184130) | Hot spring microbial communities from Beatty, Nevada to study Microbial Dark Matter (Phase II) - OV2 TP3 (SPAdes) (version 3) | ecosystem: Environmental > Aquatic > Thermal springs > Hot (42-90C) ... | reverse complement strand
CGAATGGAGACTACGTGAAAAGCGCCTACGGCCTTAAGATTCCCGAGCCCGATCCTGAGCTCACCCGCGTCGGGCCGGGAACGCCGTGTGGAGAACTGATGCGCCGCTACTGGCAGCCGGTCTGTCTCTCAGGTGATCTGAAGGATTTGCCGAAAGCCGTCCGCATCCTTGGTGAGGATCTCGTTGCTTTTCGTGACGGGCAGGGTAGGGCGGGGTTGCTCTTTTTTCGTTGCAGCCATCGCGCTACCTCGCTGGAGTATGGCCGCGTTGAAGATCGGGGGCTGCGCTGTTGCTATCATGGTTGGCTGTACGACGTCGAAGGCAACATCCTCGAAATGCCGCTGGAGCCTTCTGCCAATCCGTTCCTCAAACAGATCCAACATCCCTGCTATCCCGTGCGCGAGTTCGGCGGGCTCGTGTTCGCGTACATGGGACCGCTGGACAAGATGCCGGAATTTCCTATTTACGACGTATGGAAAGACAAGGGGGGCGAGCTGAAAGCCAGAATGGGTCCCCGCGTTGGCGGGCCGCTGAACTGTAATTGGCTCCAGGCCGAAGAAAACCTGATGGACGCGCTCCACACCTTTTGGCTGCACACGCTGCACAGCGGGCCGCAATTTCCTTCGGATGCCTACGGGATAACGCCGCATGACCTGAAATACGAAGAGACTGAGATGGGTATGAGATTTGTCATGACGCGGAAGCTTCCGAACGGCAAATGGTGGGATGTGATCTGGGAGATGGTCATGCCGCTCAATATTCACCTCGTTTACACTGAAGAGCCAAAGACAGAGAAGGTGCGGTCAATCTCCTTTTGTATCCCTGTGGATGATACCCATCAGCTTGGCGCCAGCATTCGCTGGGTTTCAGCGGACGAAGTGGAAAATCCGACAGGGCGTGAAAAGCTAGCCCCGGGGAGCCGTCGCGATCTTAGCTACGAATACACCCAGCGTCATCCCGATGATAAAGAAGCAGTCGAAGGACAAGGGCCGATTGCTATCCACGGGCTGGAGCATTTGGTGACTTCCGACAGGGGCGTTGTGATGTTCCGGAGGATCTTAAGAGAAGCGATCCATACAGTGAAGGAAGGCAGGGATCCTAAAGGAATTATCCGAGACCCCGCCAAGGCCGCACCTGTTTCCACCACGGCAGGAGGCGTCATCCGAGACTGATCGGCGCCTCTGGGGATCGTGCGTGGTTACCGCAACAACGCTGAAAGGCCGCTGCCCGCAAAATCATGCCATGATTGCAAAGCCCCGTGGCCGGCAGGGAATCTCTTCGTTCTCCTTGCCCGCACCTTCTTCGGAAGAGGACTAGTGTTAGCGCCCCTGTGCCCAACGGTTGGGCATGCCAAAGTCTTGTCGCAAGTGCTGTGCTTCACCAAGTTGAATTCAAGCCGAAGCAGTGTCCGCGAGCCTTAGGTCTCTTGACTGGACAAAAGGGGTAAGCTTTAATCGTCTCGGCGTTGCATCGGTAGCTCATGACGAAACACCAGGAGGAGATCATGAATAGTCAAGAGTTTGCCAAAGAGATAGAGGCGAGAGTAGCGGTTTTTTGCAAAGGCTTGGATGCCCGGCCACCTGCCTACAGTTATATTCCCCTCACGAACGACGAGCAGCGCATCAAGGTCATGAAGAGCAGGCTGTTCAATGAGATTCGAGCAGGAGAGATTTTTGGCTCCTGGCTTAAGACCACGCCGGAACGTGATGTCAAGTTTGCTTTGGCCGAGGCTATCCATGAAGAATTTCGTCATGCCGAATTTCTTACCGAAGCCTTAAGGAAAAGAGGCGCGGACCCTTATGATTACCGTCCGGTCCCCGCTCAGATCGGGATGTTCAATGCCTTTGAGGCCCTGAGCGAGACGGTGGAGCGGATGGCGGCCTTTCCACTGGCAGGCGAGGGCGTCGCTGACTACCTTATTGCCATGTGCCTCAGGTCTGGAACGGTGCCGGAGTGGGTGCTTGAGCCATATCGGAAGATTCACGAAGACGAACAGATCCACGGCCATTATCCCGCCGAGGTGCTCGCCAAGTGCGCAACTACTGACGAGAAGCAAGACCGGGTGAGGCGCGCGGTCGAGATGAGCCTGATGCTGAGGCGGCAGTACTTTGACAATCTCGACCGTTGGGTCTTTGAAGGTAGGGCCTGGTAGGGGGAGGCACCGGGCAAAGTCTGATTCTTATTTCTTTAGCTTTAGGAGGTATATACGGATGCTCAGTCAAATCGCAACCAGAATCATCGACGGCGACGGCCACATCATGGAGGACAACGCGGGAATCATCGCCCACATGGCTTCCCCTTATCGGGAGATCGCGCAGCGCAGAGGCATCGTCTTTCCGCCGCTGGATCATCTCCACGCCGGGCGGGCGGTGGAGACGCCACCCCAGCGCGACGGGCGGCCCGCAGTCGGGCCCGAGGGCTGGCTCGCCTTCCTCGACGACGTCGGCATCGAATGGACCGTGCTCTACCCAACTCAAGCTCTTGCCTACGGCAAGATCGTCAGCCTCGACTACGCGGTGGAAGTCTCTCGCGCTTATAACGATTGGCTCTATCACACCTACTTGAAGTTCGACCCCCGCTTCAAAGGGATGGCCATCATCCCGATGCAGGACCCGGAGGAAGCCGCCAGGGAGCTGCGGCGCGCCGTGACTGAACTCGGAATGCTCGGCGCCATGATGCCTTCCAACGGTCTAGCGCAACCGCTGGGTTCCAAGATGTATTGGCCGGTGTACGCCGAGGCCGACCGGTTGAGTTGCTGTTTGGCCGTCCATGGCGGGGCGCACGACCGCTTCGGCATGGACCATATGAACATGTACGTCCCCGTGCACGCCTTGGGCCATCCCTGGGGCCTTACCATCAACTGCGCGAGCATCGTTTACAACGGCATCTTCGACCGCTTCCCGCGCGTGCGCATCGCGTTTCTCGAGGGCGGGGTGGCCTGGCTGCTACTGCTTCTCGAGCGGCTCCATGCGTCGCACGAAACCCACTTCCAGTATATTCCCCCTGAAGAGTTCGGCGTGCGGGAGGGCGACGAGCCGAGTGAATACATCAAAGAGCTGATCAAAGAGGGCCGCTTCTTCCTCGGCATTGAGACGGAGGAGTTGACCATGCCCTTCGCTATCAAGGTCGTGGGCAACGAGCCTTTCATCTACTCTTCCGACTTTCCGCATGAGGTCACGAACGAGAGTTGCAAGCACGATATCGGTGAGCTGATGGAGAGCAATGAGATTACCGAGGATGACAAAGCGGCGCTTCTCTACCGCAACGCCGAGCGCTTCTACAAGCTGCCGCTGTAAGAAAGGACGAACCATGAACGATTGTCGCGCCGCCGTCATCACTGCTCACAATCAACCGCTGACGATAGAGCGAGTCCCGATCCCGGACCTTGAGCCCGGTGCTCTGCTGGTGCGCATCGCAGCCTCGACGCTCTGCGGCACCGATGTGCACCGCTGGCATGGTCCGCTGGGTGAAGGTGACAGCCTGCCCATCATCACCGGCCATGAGCCGTGCGGGACTATCGAAGAGATCAACGGTAAGCGGACCGATATTTTCGGCAATCCGGTGAAGGTGGGGGACCGGGTCGTGTGGAGCTACGTTGCCTGCGGCTCCTGCTACTATTGCAGCGTCGCGCTCCAGCCTTGCATCTGTCCCGGACGCGCCTCCTGGGGGCATAACCGGTGCGACCGGTTCCCGTATCTCTTGGGGAGCTGCGCCGAGTACATGTACGTTCCGCCTCCGTGCCTGATCATCAAGGTGCCCGAGGAGGTCTCCTCCGCCTCGGCGGCGGCCTCCGCCTGCGCCTACCGGACCGTGATGCACGGCTTCGACCGGCTGGGGGCGATCAAGAGCCACGAAGCCGTCGTCATCCAAGGCAGCGGGCCGCTCGGCAACTTCGCCACCGCGGTGGCAAGGGACCACGGCGCGAAGAAGGTGCTGGTCATCGGCGCGCCGGCCGCGCGCTTGGGGGTAGCCAAGCGGATGGGAGCGGACGCGGTGGTGAATCTGGAGGAGGTTACTGATCCAAAGGATCGGCGACAGTGGGTCCACAGCCATACAGAGGGGCGCGGCGCCGACATCGTGATCCAGGTTGCCAACAACATGGCGGTTCCTGAGGGACTCGCGCTGCTGCGCGATGGCGGCCGGTTCGTGAACATCGGAGCCGGAGGCAACGCCAATGTTGCTGTTAGAAGTCTCCCCCAGGAGATGATCTTTCACACCATCAGGTCCGGCGAGCCGCGCCACTGGCTCCAGGCGATCGATTTCCTGGCGTCGCGCAAGAACACTTTCCCGTTCGAGGAGATGATCAGCGCAAGCTATAGACTAGACCAGGTGAACGAGGCCATGCAGGCCATGGCGAGCTACCAGGTGGTGAAACCGGTCATCTACTTCCAGTAGAGACTTCTTTTGAGGCAGTTCACGCTGGAATAGTGCATGCCGAAGACTACGATCAAAGACCCAGGTTGAGAAGCTTGATTGCGTTCTCGCCGAGGACTTTTCTCTTGTTCTCCTGTGAAATCGTCGTGCTCTTTGCAATGGGACCGGTTACCTGACCCGGCTGAGAAGAATCCCAATGGGGTGAGTCAGTTGCCAGCACGAGCCGGTCACCACCGAGATATTCCACTGCCCACTCGAACAAACCATCTTCGAACGGCTCGCAGCCGACATAGACTTGCTCGCTGAAATACTCGCTCGGTTTCTTTTTCAACCACGGAACGAGATGAGGCAATTTTTCGTAGTGTTCATCCATACGAGACAGCCACCACGGCATTTGCGACGCGCCGGTTTCGAGACAGATGATCTTCAGATCGGGGTGACGCTCCAGGACGCCGCCGCAAATGTAAACCATGAGACAGACCATCGTTTCGATGGTTCGACCCACCATGTGTGAGAAGAAAAAGTTTTCGGCGAAACGGTCCTGGCCCATGGAGCCTGTTTTTGTGTCGTGGAAGATGATGGGCATGCCGATCTTCTCAATCTCTTTGAAAATCGGATCAAAATAAGGATCCCACCATTCTTTGCCCGGTATGGGCGTCGCCTTCACGTTGAGCGCCTTGCTCCCCAGTCTATGGGACCGATGGAGTTCCCTGATCGCCTCGCCCGGATCCTGCAACGGGATCACTCCTGCCCACATCAGGCGGCCCGGGTGCTGCGACGCATAGTCATTCATGTAATCGTTCTGCGCCCGGCAATAAGCTGCAGCGAGCTCGGGGTCGTCGACGAACCAGAGCACATCCAGAGCGGGCGAGTTCGGCGATAGCACGACGACATCGATGCCGTCCAGATCCATGTTACGAACACGTCCCTGCGGTGTGAGATCCTCCGGCTTGAACCAATTGCGCTTGTCCTCAGTATGCCGGGGCGTCTCCGAGCCAACCATGATGCGGCTTCCGATCAGGGTTCGCCGCCGCTCGTTCTCTTTGGTCGGAAGTTTCTTGGGCAGATAGGGCCTCCATTGATCTTCGATGAACCGGTCCCAGCTATCCAGGTCTCCCACGAGGTGACTGTCCAAATCGATCACTTTCATTCCGTCGATGGCCATAACGCTACTCCTCCGTTTTTTTTATTCGCCCAAATCCCTTCTTCTCTCCTAACTCATCCCAAAGGCGCCAGTTTATAGAAACGCGCCACGTTGTCACGTCGATGCCATCCTTGTCCATGGCCGCTAGCTGATCCTCGGGCCCTTCAGGCTTCGCGCCGAGCTTGCCGCGGAGGTCACGGTCCCACGCGTCATTGGGAAACAGGTTGCGCCGTTGCCAGCGCGGCTCCAGGAACTCCCGCATACCCGCAATCGATTCGCGTACATGCCCATCGGCGTCGATCACTTTATAGTCGGCCATTTCTGCCTCCTTTCACGGTCATTGCCTGGCTCAAAATTGTTCAACTCTCCTAGCCATCAATCCACATCAGCCCGCGTAGCGTATTCCCGGATGTTCTTTATAGTGATTCTCAGGATCAGCGGCCGAAAAGGCGCAGATGAGCTTAAGAGGCTTCTGGCCGGTATTGATCATCATATGACGCTGCCTGGAAGGAATGAGGAGAGTATCTCCCGCCCGGATCTTGACCACAGCTCCTTCCACCCAGGCCTTGCCGCTACCTTGTTGAACGTAAATCACTTCTTCCATTCCCGGATGGCTGTGAGGGTGACGCGGACCGGCCTGCCGCACGGGAAGAACCTCTACGAGCCGAAGCGCGATGCGCTTCGATTTGAGTTTTCTGTGCGAGACCAGCTCGCGGAATAGACGGCTTGGCGCTTTTCTCCAAGCAACCTGACTCTGGTGGATCTTTCTAATGGCCAACCCCTTCCTCCATGACCTCTTTGATGGTTACCGAGCGCCCAGTTCCGGCGGAGCGGATCGCCGCATGCACGACCGCCAAGGCGGCTATCGCTTCCGGTCCGCCAACCTCAGGCCTCTTTTTTTCGCCAATGCACTCGGCGAACTCTTCCAGCTCTTCGCGGAACATATCTCCTTGACCCAGAGGAATGGGTTTGTGCTCCGAGCAGCCGCGCTGCTGGATTTCCAGCCGGCTGTGCTGATCGACAATGTCTGACCGTTGCCAGAAATTGAAGTCCAGGGTGAAGTACAAGTTAGCATCCATTCCGTAGATGTAGGTGTAAAAAGTTCCCTGGGAAGCCCAGCTCGAACCGATGTAACATAGCTGTCCGCTTTCCATTTCCATCATCGTCATCGTTACATCCTCGATCTCCGCTGGGGTGTAGAGTCTGTTGGCCATGGCGGTGACGGTCTTCACCGGGCCAAAGAGGTAATGCAAGGTATCGGTGTGGTGGACGGCAAGTTGAATCATGGGCCCGCCCGGGCTTTTATCCTTGTACCAGCGCCACTTGTCCGGGGTCAACTCCAGGCTCCGGTCGTTTGAGAAATTGCATTCGGCCATCACCAACTTGCCAATGCCTCCCTGCTCCAGGATTTCTTTCATCTTGCGATTTCCCTTAAGTCGGCGGGCGCTGTGCCCCACGGCGAGAATCACGCCGGCCTCGCGACAGGCGCGATCGATGGTCAGGGCGTCTAACATGGTGTGAGCTATCGGCTTATCGACATAAACATGTTTGCCGCTTTCCGCCGCCTCTTGGATCGGCACCGCATGGGCGTCGTTGGGGGTCGTAATCAGGACTCCCTCCACTTCGGGATCTTTGAGTAGCTCCGCGTAGGTCTTGGCGGCCCGACAGGCGTATTGTTGGGAAAACAACTCGCGGCTCTTCTCCGAACGGCTGAAACAGCTCACGATGCGGAGCCGGTCGCTTCTTTTGATCGCGTCAGCGAGAACCTTCGCCCAGCGTCCCAGACCGACGGCGGCTACTCTCACGGGATCCTGTGCCATGCTACTTCAACTCCTTGAACGTTTTTTCGATATACTCTGCGGCCGCATTCGCGACGCCCTCCAAAAACTCCGTGGCTCTCTGTGGCGTGGCCTTTTGCGGTTCTCCGTACCAGCCGGTCGGCGCGATTTCTCTGATGTCGCGCGGGAACGGATAGGCAGCCCGCCCGCGCCGTAAGCTGTCTATTTGTCTGGCCCGCTCCGGCGGCGATGGATTCGTGGCCCGCTCTAAGTGGACCAAAGACGGCTCGTAGGCAAGGATCGGAAGAACTTCAAGCTCACCACCGTGGGTCAGACCGCACTCCTGGCCGAACAATTCAAAAGCAATGTAGCAAACTTGAACGACAAGGACGCGCACCGGGTGGCGCTGCTGAACTGCGACAGCCGCCAAGTTCATTGCTGACGTATTTCCTTCGTGCCAGTTGAGGAATACTATTTTCTTCGCGCCGTGCTGGATGATGCTGTCGCAGATGTCCTCGACCACAGAAATAAACGTCTGAGGCTTCAGTGTGAGCGTGCCCGCGAAGGACATATGAAACGGAGTCACCCCGACGGGACAGAAAGGCAGGAGCAGGCCATCCACTTTTTCCGCTACCTTCTGGCCGATCACGAGAGATGCCAAATAATCGGTGCCGCAGGGAAGGTGTGGACCATGCTGTTCAACGCTTCCCATCGGTATGATAGCGAGGCTGCTCCGCTTTAAGATCGCTTCGGCCTCAGGCTGAGTCATTTTCAATAGAGATTCTCTCATGCGCTGTCGTCTCCTCTTGTTTCATTAGGCTTAGCGCAACAAATTCGCCGTTTTGTTCTCCCGCCGATAATGAGGACATCAGCGTCAAGCATTTGTCCCACTGGGTGGCTCGTGGTCAATTTTGGTCCTTAGACTGGGAGCTCATTCCAGACTCGAGGTGCGGAGAGATCTGAAGGCGGAACTTCATGGCACATTTGCCGTGATCACGCTGATCTTGTCACGGGGCAACAGGAGCGCCACCTTGGTCCCCTCCGGATAAACCTCGCCGGGCTGAGTCTGAACCCTGAGGGTTCTCTCGCCAACCGATATCCGGTAGTCTACTCTATCGCCGAGGTACGAGACCTTTTCCACGACCCCTGCAAGTTCGTTCCTGGCGATTTTGGCTTCTTTGTTCATTTTCATCTTAATGTTATGCGGGCGTATCGAGACCAGTATTTCCGCCCCTACTCTCAAAGCAAGAGATCCATCGACCTCCAGTTCCTGTTGGCTCGTCAGAGCGACGGTCCTCTCGCCTGTGAGCTTACCCGGCAGGAGGTTGGCGAGCCCTATGAATTCTGCCGTGAAAGCGTCTTTCGGATTGTCGAAAATTTCGCCGGGTTTGCCAATCTGTCTGATGCGCCCCTCGGACATGACGACGATGCGGTCGGAGATCGCCATCGCTTCCGCTTGATCGTGGGTGACGTAAAGGGAGGTTACCCCTATTTTCCTTTGAATCTCCTTTAACTCAAACCTCATTTCCTCTCTGAGTTTGGCGTCTAGGTTGCTCAGCGGCTCATCAAATAGCAATATGTCCGGCTGAACGGCCAAGGCACGCGCCAGCGCGACCCGCTGCTGCTGGCCGCCGCTCAAGTTAGAAGGGTACCTATCTTCGAGGCCAGCCATTTTTACTAGCTCCAACGCTTCGCGCACCCTCCTGCGGATTTCCCCTTTGGACACTTTCAGGTTATGTAAAGGGAAGGCCACGTTATCGAATACTTTCATGTGCGGCCAGACGGCGAAGCTCTGGAAGACCATGCCCATGTTTCTCTTTTCAGGAGGAACCACGGTTCTGCCGGTAGAGGACAACAACCTGCCACCGACGTGGATTTCTCCATCGGTGGGCTCGATCAGCCCAGCCACCATTCTTAAAGTCGTTGTCTTGCCGCAGCCGCTGGGTCCCAGGAGGGTCAGGAATTCACCCTTTGTCACATCAAGGTCGATGCCGTTCACGGCTATCGTATTGCCGTAAACCTTCTTAAGACCCTTCAGCTCGACGTGTCCCAATTTTTAGCCTCCGGTCAGCCTAGCCGGCTCCTCCCCGCGCCCTCGCCCTGACTATCATCGCCGGTATCACTGTGATGACCGAAAGAAAAGTCATCAGGGCCGCGGCATTGGGCAACTGGAACGCGCCCTCTTCAAACATCTCGTAAATGGCTACTGAGATCGTTTCGTTTCCCGACGAGAACAGTAGCAGGGAAGCGGGCAGTTCCCTTAGTGAGTTGATGAAGGCTATGACCCATCCCGCCATCACGCTCGGCAGGGTCAGGGGGAGAATGATCCTGAAGAAGGTTCTTCGGGGGGGCGTGCTATGGATTCTGGCCGCTTCCTCCAGTGTAGGGTCCACGCGGGCAAGCCCTGCGTACGCGGCGCTGTAGGCATAAGGCAGGTTCCGGATGACGTATGCCAGTAACAGGATCCAGATCGTTCCGACCAGTTGGACGGGTGGTCTGATGTAGGTGTAGAGCAGCGATACGGCAATCACGCTTCCCGGTATGGCCACAGGCCATCGACTCATGTATTCCAGTAACCCCCGTCCTGGAATTTGGGTTCTCTTTACAACCACCGCTACGACCAGCGTGAAGATGGCAAGGATGGTGGCAGAGGCTGCCGCCAAGAGAAAGCTGTTTGTGATTGAGCGGAACACGAAAGGGTGCTCAGTAAAAATATACGCGTAGTGCTTGAAAGTAAAATTTTCCAGGGTCAAGTCCACGCCCAACGAGGGAGCCAGCGACACCATCATCATCCCAATGTAGGGTAAGAGGACTGCGAAGGAAACAAAGACCAGCGAGACAGCGAAAGCAAGCCAGCGCCACCACCCCAGCCTTACGCGATCCATGGTCTCTCTCCCCGTTACCGTTACGAAGGACTTCCCCGCCAGAAGTCTGTTTTGTAGGTATATGAGCAAGCTCGTGATGAGCAGCAGCGCTACTGATAACGTGGTGGCGAATCCCCAGTCGGGGGGATAGACAGCGATGGACCTGTAGATTTCTACAGGCAGGATGGGAATTCTTGCGAGCACCCCGATGGTCCCACCAATCGAGAACTGCTCGATGGATATGGTGAAAATGAGGATGAATGCGGCAGCTATGCTGGGCATCACAAGAGGCACAGTGATCTTTCGAAAAGTCTTGGACCGACTTGCCCCACCCATTCGAGCGGCGTCCTCTAGCGAGCGGTCCATGGTTGCAAAGGCACCCGAGGTGAGCAGGAACGCCCACGGATATAAGTGGGTCGATAAGGCCCATATCATACCCGGCATGCTTAGTATGTTGAAAGGCGCGTGCTCCAGCCCAAAAAGCCACACAAGGAATCTGTTGAAGAGTCCGGCCTTCGGGGTGAGGAGGAATAACCACGAGAGGGCGGCAGCGATGGTGGGCAGGCCGTAAGGGGCGATGTGAAGTATCGTAAAGACTTTTCTGAGCGGCAGGTCCGTGCAAACGCATAGCCAGGCGAAAAACGTGCCCGCAGCCGTAGCTATAACCGCGGCGCCCAGACCCAAGGTTACCGTGTTGACCATTATGTTAAAGAAGCGAGGGGATAGAAGCTGCTCGTAGTTGGCCAGCGTAAAGCCTTTGTCATCGAGGAAGCTGGAGCCGATCAGTCCGGCAACGGGGTATAGAACGAGAGCCGCGAGGACGAGAAGGGGGAGAGTCACGGGAAGGCCGCGGGAAAGCTTCGGGAATACCGCTCCTAATCCCCGCTTCGCCGACGGCAAACCGTTGCTCCTCCATCCCCCCACCGAGATCGTCCGGTTCGCACGCTCCACCATAGCACCCGCCGGACCCTAGCTACTGTTGCCCCATCCTTTTCCGAAACTCTTTGGTTACCTGCCCGGGGTTGAGGTTGGCCCAATCGATCTTGGGATAGCCTTTCACCAGTTCTTTCATGGGCGGCAGGACCTTTGCCATCGGCGTGTCTTTGTGGAGATAGGCCACGAAGCCGTGCCGGCCCTTGGAGGCTGCGGCGGCGCCCTCGGCGCTCATCACGAAGTTCGCCAGGAGCAGGGCTGCGTTCGGATGGGGCGCTGCCTTAGGAATCGCCAGTCCAGCCCACCAGACTCCGAGACCATCTTTGGGAAAGATGTTCCCGACCGGGGAGCCTTGCGCCTCGGCCTCAAGGATGTCGAAGCAATTCACAATGGCGACCGGCCTCTCCCCCGTCGCCAGGAGGGCGACGGTCTCATCGCTGCTCGGGGCGACGATGGGATTGTTAGCGTGCAGCTTGTCGAAGTAATCCCAGCCGAATTTTTGGGACATGAAAACAATCCAACCGAAAGTTGGCCCGGCTTCCGGACCCGCGGTGGCGACCTTGCCCTTCCACTTTGGCGTAAGAAGATCCTGCCAGGTCTTCGGAGCCTCACCCTCGCTGACGACTTTTTTATTGTAGCCGATGCACGTGATCAGCAGCCTTCTCGACCAGATGAAGTCCTCGCCGTCTCTGAACAGGTCCGAAACCTGCTCGGCGGCGTGGTTTGCTTTCCATTGCTTCAGATAGCCCTTCTTTTTCCAGTCAAAGAAAACCAGGGGGTTCGTGATGTCCAATACGTCGCCTTTAACCGTATTGGTCTCGAACTCGGACTGGGCGACCTTGAGAATCCGTCCGGTCGATTGCCTGTTGAGCTCGAGGGGAATGCCATACTTCGCCTGAAACGACTTGACCGGCTCCGCAAGAGCCGTGCGATCTTCCGAGGAGTAGAAAACAACTTTCCCTTCTCGTTTGGCAGCGTCAACGAGTGGATCTTTCGGCTGTGTTTGCGCTTCAGCACGGAAAGCCAAGCCAATCATAACGCAAGCCAACACAATAAGTTTGCTCTTCATAGGACCCTCCCTTTCCTTTTTATTATATTAATTCAGCTCGAAAAACCACTCATTTCGTCTCCCGGTAGGCGCCCTCGCCGGCCTTATCGCCGCCATGTACTAAAAACGTAACAAGGCTGTGCTAGATATTCACCTCTTGGTATCTTACCAGGGCCTCTAAAGATTCCTTCATGTGGTGGCCAACCGAGGGAGTAGATTTTCTGGAAAACAGTCATCCTCTGTGGTAATTTGCTTCAACTAGGTATTTAAAAAGTGGCGTAAACTCTTGGGGTGCGCGTGGTCACCGGTTCAAATCCGGTCGCCCCGACCATGCTCTCCATTCCATGTGAAGAGTCCCGATCGAATCGCGCAGGATTTTTCCTGGGCCAGGGAAAAGATGGTCCAGGAACAGCTTCTGGCCAGGGGCATCAAGGACCCGAAGGTGATAGAGGCGATGCGGAAAATTCCCCGGCACCTCTTTGTGGAGTCCGCCCTGGCAGAGTGGGCCTATGGCGATGGCTCGCTGCCTATCGGCCAGAAACAGACCATCTCGCAACCTTATATAGTGGCCCTGATGACAGAGGCCTTGGAGCTGAGCGGGAAGGAGAGGGTTGTGGAGGTCGGTACCGGGTCGGGTTACCAGACGGCGCTCCTCGCCGAACTCTCCCTAAACGTCTTCTCCGTCGAGCGGATTCGTCCCCTGGCGGCGAGGGCCAGAACAATCCTGGATGAACTGGGCTATTACAAAGTGGCGATTCATGTGGGGGATGGCAGTCTGGGCTGGTCCGAGCACGCCCCTTTCGACGCTATCCTTGTGACAGCCGGCGCGCCAGGGTTGCCCCAACCATTGTTGGAACAATTGTCCGTGGAGGGAAGATTAGTTATTCCTTTGGGAGACACGCAGTCACAGTTGCTAAAGCGGGTGCGGCGTACGGCCTCGGGATTGGAGGAAGAGGAGCTGGAGGAATGCCGGTTCGTCAAGCTCCGGGGGAAATACGGTTGGCCCGACTGAAGCCAAAGGCTCCGCTCTTTCTTCTCTTTTTGTTCTTTTCTGACGGTTGCGCTCCCCGGTTGACTCCTCTACCCCAGAGAAGGCCTCAGGGAATCTATCATGTGGTAAAGGGCGGCGAAAACCTGTTTCGCATTGGGAAGGCCTATGATGTCCCCTATAAGGAACTCGCCAGGATCAACGGGATTGCTGACCCGCACAAGATCCATGTGGGACAGAAGATCTTCGTCCCCGGGGCGACTCGCCGGCTTCCGGTGGAGATCATTACTCCCTCGGAGGCAGAGGTGGAGCGACCCGCCGTCGCGGAGCCGAGGGAGAAGGGGCAGGAGGGCTTCATCTGGCCCGTGGCCGGCACTGTGACCTCGCCTTTCGGCCCACGGAGCGAAACATTTCATGACGGCATAGACATTTCAGCTCCGGAAGAGAGCCCCATCCGGGCCATCGAGAGAGGAGAGGTGATCTACAGCGACCAACTCCGGGGGTATGGCAATCTTATCATCATCCGGCATCCCGGGGGATTCGCTTCCGTCTATGCCCACAACAAGAGAAACCTGGTTCGGGAAGGGCAAAAGGTGGCTCAGGGAGAGGTGATCGGAGAGGTCGGGAGCACCGGAAGGGTAACGAGCCCTCACCTGCATCTTGAGATCCGCAAAGATAACGTGGCCCAGGATCCGCTTTATTATTTGCCTTTGTTGTGATAGCTGGGGGGTCTATGGAAGATGAGACCGCTGAGATCCGAAAGGCCATACGCAATATCCCGAATTTCCCCAAAGCCGGGGTTATATTTAAGGATATCACTCCGCTTCTCAGCGACGGCTCCCTTTTTAGACGGACTGTAGATCTACTGGCCCGGCGTTATCAATCCCAGAAGGTGGACACGGTTTTAGGGATCGAGTCGCGCGGCTTTATCATCGGCGCCGCATTGGCTTATAAGCTGGGTGCGGGCTTTTGTATCGTCCGCAAGCCCGGGAAGCTCCCTTATCAAACCCATAGCGCTCGCTATGAACTCGAATACGGCTCC
>Ga0209399_10001130_pt1 | contig 14188 bp, 9 predicted proteins | sample OV2TP3_FD_184130 | JGI IMG/M metagenome (GOLD analysis project Ga0209399, IMG submission 184130) | Hot spring microbial communities from Beatty, Nevada to study Microbial Dark Matter (Phase II) - OV2 TP3 (SPAdes) (version 3) | ecosystem: Environmental > Aquatic > Thermal springs > Hot (42-90C) ... | reverse complement strand
TCTCGGATCTGCGCGGCTCGGAGTGGTACAAGCGGGAGATGGCGGGGGTGTTCGTCAAGCGGGCGATCCGCGAGCTGACACAAACGAAATAAAGAGAGTGACGTTAGAAAGAATAAGATTCTTCGCTTGCGCTCAGAATGACGCTCTTCTTTGTCATGCTCAACGCAGTGAAGCATCTCACACTGGATTGACGATCATGTAACATAACTTAATGCGTTTGTATTAGCAGACGGGAAAGGCTCACCAAACATTTTTGAAATTTCTTCGACCCTCACCTTTAATCCTCTCCCTTCGAGGGAGAGGGCAGGGGTGAGGGTGAAAATCTAAGAGGATGTTATGGCTGATTTTTCCGTAGTCGGACATTCGGTATACCGAAAGGACGCGGTGCAGAAAGCGACCGGCCGCGTCCTCCATGTTGGCAATATCGAGATGCCTGGAATGCTCCACGTCGCGGTTCTTCGAAGCCCCTACCCGCATGCCCGCATCGCGCGCATCGACAAATCCCGCGCTCAGGCTCTCGACGGCGTCGCGGCTGTGATTACCGGCGCCGATATCTCCGCCATGCCCGGCATCGATCCCTATTACGGCCCGGCATTCCGCGATCAGCCGATTCTTGCCATTGACCGCGCGCTCCACGTCGGCGATCCGGTTGTGGCGGCGGCCGCCGTAGATCGGCGAACGGCGGAGAACGCCTTGCAGCTCGTGGAGGTCGAGTACGAACCGCTCGATCCCGTGCTGGATGTCCTCGAAGCGGTCAAAGCCGACTCCCCTATCCTCCATCCGAAGCTCAGGCCTGCAGGCACCTTCGCCGACCTCGCTCATATTCGAGCGGGACAGAGCTCCAACGTTTGCTACCACTTCAAGCTGCGCAAAGGCGACGTGGAGAAAGCCTTCGCTGAAGCCGACAGAGTCTTCGAAGACACGTTCCGCTCACCCCCTGCTCAGCACTTTCCCATGGAGCCGCACGTGACGCTCGCCTATATGGATGAGAGCCAGAGGATCAATCTTTGGACGGCCACGCAGACCCCCTCTTACGTCCGCACGGAGCTCTCGGCCATCTTCGGACTACCCATGAACCGGATAAGGGTGCGCGTCCCCTACCTCGGCGGCGGCTACGGCGCAAAGCTTTATGCCAAACTGGAGCCGCTGGTCACCCTCCTCGCGCTCATCACGCGACGTCCCGTGCGCTACGCTTTGACCCGTGAGGAAGAGTTCGTGACGATCACCAAACATGGGGTGGTCACGAAGCTGAAAACCGCCGTCAAAGACGGCATGATCACGGCGCGAAAGTGTGAGGTTTACTGGGACACCGGAGCCTACGCCGAGATCGGCCCCAGGGTCGTGCACAAATCCGGTTACACATCGGCGGGCCCTTATCGGATGCCCAACGTCTGGATTGACTGTTACTGCGTCTACACGAACAAACCTCCGGCGGGGGCTTTTCGCGGCTTCGGCGTGCCTCAGGTCATTTGGGCCTATGACTCCCAGATGGACATCGTCGCCCGTGCCATAGGCGCCGATCCGGTGGAGTTCCGGCTGCGCCACGCTCTGGATGAGGGCGAAGAGTTCGCCACCGGCACGCCGGTGCGCTCCTTCGGCCTCAAGCCTTCGATCCTTAGGGCGGCCGAGGCCATCGAGTGGTCCAAGCCGAAAGCGCCCTCGAGTGCAGCAAAGGCCAGAGGCAGGGGGATCGCGTCCGGAGTGAAAGCGGTGCTCACCCCTTCGATCTCGGGAGCAATTGTGACCATGAACGCGGACGGCAGCGTCAATATCCTCAGCAGCACCGTGGAGATGGGCCAGGGCTCCGAGACAATGATGGCCCAGATCGTCGCCGAAGAGCTGGGCGTCGGTTTCGATCAGGTGCACATCGTGCAGCCGGACACGGATATCACGCCCTATGACACGATCACCGCCGGGAGCCGCTCGACCTATCACATGGGAAATGCCGTCCGCATCGCCGCGGCAAAGATCAAAGCCCAGCTGTTCGCGGTCGTTGCCGCCAAACTCGAAGTCCATCCGGAGGACCTGGTCGCCCGCGAGCGGCGCATTTTCGTGAGGGGCACTCCGGATCGCGGCATGACGCTCGGCGAGGCCTTTCTCGCCAAGTTCGGCAGCCTGGGGACGACTCTGACCGGGGAGGCGATCTGCCAAACCACCGCGACCCCGATGGATCATGAAACCGGCCAATCGGAGAAGTGCACCGAGTATTGGTTTCCTTCGGCGACGGCTGCCGAAGTGGAGGTCGATCGGGAGACCGGACAGGTGAGCATCCTCAAGTTCTTTGCCGTAGGCGACGCGGGAACGGCAATCAACCCGAAGCATTGCGAGCAGCAACTCTTGGGCTCGGCGATCACGCACATGGGGCTCACGCTGTTCGAGGAGATGGTATTTGATGAAGGCCGCCTGATAAATGGCTCTCTGCTCGATTACCAAATCGCTTCGATCAAGGATATGCCGAAGGAGGTGCGGCCGATCGTCGTCGAAGTGCCGCACGAGACCGGCCCGTTCGGGGCCAAAGGGGTGGGCGAGACCGGCGCGCTCACGGTCTCCGCAGCGATCGCCAATGCCATCGACGACGCGATCGGGGTGCGCATCCGAGAGCTTCCGATCACCGCGGAACGGGTCCTGCGCGCGCTGCGGGAAGGAACGAAGAACCCTCACCCTCCCCTCTCCCTCGAAGGGAGAGGATAAAGGTGAGGGTCCAAGATTTTAGATTGGCTGAAAACTGATAGCTGAGCGCTGACGGCTACTTTTTGACGGATGATCATAGATTTGAAGATCAACGGTAGGCTTGAGAAGCTTGAGGTCCAGGATGCCGACACGCTCCTCGAAATCTTGCGCGACCAGTTGAAGCTCTGGAGCGTGCGCGAGGGCTGCGGCGTCGGCGCGTGCGGTACCTGCACCGTGCTCATGGACGGAAAGCCGGTAAGCTCCTGTCTCTTGCTCGCCTCTCGGATCGGGAGCCGGGAGATCGTCACGGTCGAGGGGCTTCAGGCCGGTGACAAGCTCGATGTCATCCAAGAGGCCTTCATCGAGCAGCGCGCACTCCAGTGCGGCTACTGTACTCCTGGCTTCATCCTCTCGGTCAAAGCCCTCCTCGACGAAAACCCCACGCCCTCGGATGAAGAGGCGCGCGAATTGCTCTGCGGCAATCTCTGTCGCTGCGCCGGCTACGCCGACATTTTGCGCGCCGTGCGCGCAGCGCAGGAAAAGCGCGCGGCCAAGGCCACGCCCGGCCCCCTCACTTTTATGCGTTGATACTATCTCTCACCTCAGTCTCGCCAGGTGCTCTTTGAAGTCGAGGGGTTTCCACCACAGATCGATCCCTAAGTCTTGTGCTATGATCTTGGCTGCATTATAACCAGGCGCGCCCGTGATGTTGCCCCCCGGATGGCAAGACGAACCACAGAGATAGAGCCCTTCGATGGGCGTGCGGTAGTCGCCCCATCCCGGAAACGGCCGGTTCTCGAGCGCCTGATCTCCGGTGTACTCGCCTACCATCCAGTCGCCGTAGTACATATTCTTGTCGTGACGCTCGATATCGAGTGGCGTTCCCGAATCCCTGGAAAGGATATTGTCCTCGGTTAGGTTCGGCGCGAATCTCCGCCAGACTGAAAGCTGCCGCTCAAACCATTCGTCCCGAACCCGGTCCCAGTTGAGTGGGTTGCCCCACAGGTTATACGGTGCCAGCTGCCACATAAAGGCCGTCGCCTTGCCCGGAGGGGCTTGCGTCGCATCGTGGTAGGACGGCGTGGCCCCGTTCATAAACGGCTTGCGCGGAAGCCGGCCGCTCTGGCAGTCTTCGAAGAGGTCTTTCAAATCCTGGAAACTCTCCAGACCAACGATGTGCATGAATGACCCGATCACCTCTGGATGCTTTTCTTCCGTGATGTATCTAGGCCGCTCGCTCAGGGCAAGGTTGGTGGCGAAGATGGGCGTCGTCTTGGAAAAGCGGAAATTCGCTGCCATCTTTGCGAACTCCGGATCGAGGTTTTCCGTTCCGACGAGCCTGATGAACGTCTCGACCGGATTCACGTTCGATGCTACGAACCTGCGCGCCTTGACAATGGTCCCGTCTTCAAGCACCAGGCCAGTGGCGCGGCCGCGTTGAACCACAATCCGCTCGACGCCATTTGCCTCTATATAATCGACGCCGTTGTGCGATAACATGTGAGCGAGGTTGTCGCCGAGGGCGTGTGAGGTGCCCCGGCAGAGCTGCGGGTTCACGCCCCAGGCGATCATGGCCGGCATCAGGTAGCCGGTCTTCGGGGCGTCGAGCTCGTAGCCGCGCATCACGCCGAGAAAGCCGATAAAGGCCTGGACTCTCGGATGCTCGAAGTGCTCGAGCACGAACTGCTCTGGGGTGGTGTCAAAATATTTAAGGTATTCGCGCCCTTCGGGAATCCTTTCAAGCAGTGACCGCTTCTCCTCGATTGGCACCGGCACAGAATAAGTCTCGGGGAAGACGATGTTCTTGACCACCGGCTGCCAGCGGGTCCAAATCTGCTTAAAAGTGGCCCCGTCTTTTTTTGAGAAATAAGAAATTGTCGAGACTGTCCGCTCCACATCGGCAAACCAGCCGAGATAGCTCTTGTCCGGAAAGTGGTGCACGACACCCGGGTCTGGCCTGTAATAGTGAATGCCGAATTTTTCCAGCTCCAGGTCCTTATACCACGGCAGCATCATGAGGCCGCGGTGAAAGACCGAGTGGATGTTGTGCCAGAAGCCGGGGTAGTTCCGGTCTTCGTGGGAGTCCAGGCCGCCACCGACCTCCATGTTCTTTTCCACCACCATGATCCTCTGGCCCGACTTGCCCAGATAGCCGGCGCAGATCATCCCGTTGTGGCCGGCGCCGATCACTACCCCGTCGTACTCATAAACTTTAGGCATGGTCCTTAAAACTGTTTAAGTCGTTTAAATCGTTCCAACCGTTTAAACGGATTGAACGACTTGAACCCTTTATCCTGGTTGCTCAGTGCTGTCATTCCAGCTTCAGGTCATCTTTTATAATCTGCCAGGCATTTCGTCCCGACCCCCCGATCACCGCATCCGCCGGATGCGTGGCCACGCCTACCTGATAGAGCTGTTCGATTGGAGTGCGATAGTTGGCGAGTGCCTGGATCGGCCGATTTTCTCCCATTTGCGAGGAGATCTTCCGCGCCACCCACACCGATCCTCGGCGCATATTTTGCCAACGGCCGGAGAGATAGAAGGGGTCCAGGGCCACTTTCATCTGGATATTCTCGTCCGTCAAGCTGGTCGCATACTTGCGCCATTCGCCGAGAACCTTCTCCATAAAGCTATTCTTGAGCTTCACCCACTCCTCCGCCCTCTTTCCCTTCAGCTCATAGGGCACCGGCATGAACAGGCTGGCGGTGTGTTTGCCGACCGGCGCCTGAAGCGGGTCGAACTGCGTCGGACAAGTGATATGAAAGCAGGGGTGAGTCGGAAACTCGCCGGCGCGAATCTCTTTCCACATTGCTTCAAGATCGGCAGGCGCCTCAGGGCCGATGTTGATATTCATCGCCAGACGTACCGCCGGATCGCCCGCTTCGTGAAAGGCGTAGCGGAGCGGAGACTTCAGCGCCAAGTGGACCTGAAAATAGGAAAACTCGTCGGCTTGAATGTCCTTGACTTGCTCTACAAATGTCTTCGGGAGCTTCCCCTCGCCAACCATTTCTATAAAAGTCGAGTAGGGATCGACATTCGAGACCACAGCGAGCCTGGCCTTCCACTCACGCCCGTCACGCAGCCTCACCCCCACTGCGCGCCCCCTCTCGACCAGGATCTTCTCGACGTGATGCACGGCGCGGATTTGTCCACCCCTACGGACATAAGCCCGCTGGAGCACCTGGGCAATCGAGTGTGAGCCGCCGCGGGCGAGCGCCGGCCTCTCCTCGCCCGCGATCATCTTCAGCACCTCAACGCCGCCGCCTGGGTAGTCGGGGCCAACGCCGCGCGGAATCGCCATTTGAGAGAGGACCAGGGTTTTTATGGTAGCGTTTTCAAAGATCTCATCGACCACTTGCTTCGGCGTCAGCGCAGAGAGGCGCTTGAAATCCGCCCCTGCTCGATCCGCTTCTAGGACTTTGGAAAGCGCTCCGTTGGCACCCGGCGGATTGTAATAGTAAGGGATCAAGTAGTTGCGAATGAGACGATGGTAACGATCATGCGCCCGACGCCAGCTCTCGGCATCTCCCGCGGAGAACTTTGCGATCGATGCCACCGTGGCATCAAGGGACTGATGGTGGGAAACCGATTGGCCATCCGAGAGCAAAAGGGAGCTAACGACAGGAGGCGAGACAAACTCGGCGTGATGCCCCTCTTCCCAGTCGAGCTCCTTCCAGATCGGAGAGATCTCCCGGTTATCCTGAAAGTATGCGAGCGTGTTGTGCCAATAGCCGGGAAGCGTCAGCTCTTCGCTAAAGAGCCGGCCACCATTTTCAAGCCGGCTCTCACAAATGACTGTCTTGAGGCCGGCGATTCCAAGATAGGTGCCGAGAGCGAAGTTGTTCTGCCCCGCGCCGATGAGAATGACATCCCACTCTTGATCGACTGACATAGAGACTGCGATGAAGTTATCCGACGATAAGCTGCCGTGTCAACTTATGAGGGGTTGTAGCAATCACGCGAATCTTTCTCGTCATCCGTCAAAGGCCGCTCATCGCTACCGAAGCGGAAACGGCAATGGTGGTTGTCGAGGCTCGGCAGTTGTTCTTCTCATTGCTCTCAACTACGACTTTTTTGTCATCCGCGCATGCTAAGAGATAATAGGTGCCTAGGGTAGTAGTCGACGGGATAGTCAGATTGACTGTCCCCGTAGACTGCCCACCCGTGGCTAAACCAGGCACTGCACGACTACCCGTGAGAAGTTTGTCGCCGCTGTTTCGCTTTGTATCGAGCGAGAGATAGTAGCGCGTCGTGGATGGCCCGGCCGAGGCTGTCCCCTGATTTCCTGCCGTCTCCGTTATTGAGAAACTGCTCCCGAGCACAGCCAATGCCGGTAGGTTATTTATCGCTGTCTCAACGAGATCAGGCCCCGTGACCTGCATCGTCGCCCCCGAAGCCGCGCAGTTGTTGCTCTCAATACTCTCCGCCACAACCTTCTTGTCATCGGCGCAGGCCAGGAGGTAATAGGTGCCTGACGTAACGCCAGACGGAATTTTCACGTTTACCGTACCCGTAGACTGCGTGTTGGACGCAAGGCCGGGCACTGCACGACTACCCGTGAGAAGTTTGTCACCGCTGTTGCGCGTTGTATCGAGCGAGAGATAATAGCGCGTCGTGGATGCCCCCGCCGAGGTTGTCCCTTGATTCCTCACCGTGTCCGTCACAGAGAAACTGCTCCCGAGCACGGCCGATGCCGGCGGATTGCTGACCGCTGTCTCCACTAGGTCCGGCCCTGTCACATCATTGTCCGCGATCATGACAGTGGCGCTGCTTGGAGAGCCTATGGTATAGGCCGCGTTAACCTGCAACTGCACCACCACACTCTCACTCCCTTCCATCAAGCTGTCATCAATGGGAGTGACGGTAATGAGGGCCGTAGAAGATCCACCTGGAATCGTCACGCTCCCGGACAGACTCTGGTAGTCAGTCCCATTGGTGGCTGAACCGCCCACCGTATAGAAGACCGTCAAGGGTGAGGCCGTGCTCCCCGTGCGGCTCACCCTAAAGGTGCCAGGATCAAGCCCTGCTTCTGCGGCACTGGAATCCGTGGCCGCAATGGTCACCGTCAGAGTCGAATCCTGCACGGCCGCTAAGACGTCAACAATTCCCCATCCATAGACATTATTGGGTGGCCCTTCCGAGCCGCACTGTGTGCTGCCACGGAACCGAGCTGTCCTCTGGAGAATGTCCTCCGTGCCCGCGATATCTCCGACTAGCTCAGGCATCGCGGCCCAGAGAAGCGCCACAACTCCGGCCACATGTGGGGCGGCCATCGAGGTCCCGCTCAGGCTTGCGTAGTTGTTAGTCGGCACACTGGAGCGAACGCTGACGCCAGGAGCCGACACGTTGGGTTTAACAATGCCGCCGAAAGCATCGGCCGGGCCGCGGCTGCTGAAACCGGCGATGTTGTCGAAGATATCTATGGCGCCTACCCCGAATGACTCCGGATAGTCTCCCGGGCTGGCCGCAGTGCCGCATGAGGGGCCACCGTTGCCGATACTGAATGCCGGAAAGATCCCGGCGTTGCGCCAAGCCTGAACCGTCGCCTGGTAGAAGGTACTGCCCCCGCCACCGCCCCAGGAATTGTTGACGATGTGGGGACGCAAATCGGGGCGCGGATTCTGGCCGTTAAGGTCGGTCGGGGCGAGAACCCACTGCCCAGACGACAATAAAGCACTGAGCGAGCAGAAGTTGGACTCGCACCCCTTGGCTGCGATCCATTTGGCTCCCGGTGCGACGCCGATTTGATTTGTGCCCCCGTCGTCCCCGACGGCTGTTCCCATGGTGTGGGTACCGTGACCACTGTTGTCGCACGGTACCAGCGAGGGATTTCCGCAGATGAGGGATGGGTCGTGCCAATTGTAATTGTGGTCGAAAGTGCCGGCCGACTGCAGACCACGGTATTGGTTTACGAGCGCCGGGTGATTAAACTGCACACCCGTATCGATGTTCGCTATGACGATGCCCTGGCCGCGAACGCCATGCTGCCAAACCTCCGGTGCCCGAACGCGCGCGACGCCCCACTCCACCCCCTGAATCGTGGGCTCCTGCGCACCTGGAAGAGGTTCGGGGATCTGCCACGTCTCATCCGCTTGAATCGAGGCCACATTGGGCAACGCCGCCAGATCCTGAATCAATCGCTCATCTTCCGTTGTTACCTTGATGGTGTTGACGATCCAGTAGGTGGTAACTGCAGCCTTAGCCTTTGCAAGAAAAGCCTTGATCGGTGCTTGCGTGCGGGCTGCAATCTCCTTCAAAGAGTCGACCACTGCCCTCCCCCGGACCTCCCTGTCCCTGATTGTGATGGCGTGACTGGCATCCACCTGCTCGCGCAGCACCACGAAGAAAGTGGCCTTCCCGTCCTGTCGAAGATCCGTCAAGACCTTTGGATCAATTTTCTGATCACCGGTCAGGCTCTGCGCCCGGGCAAACCCCAACGAGAGAGATGCAAATAGCAGCCCCAACCAGATGCTGGCTTTGAACCTTTTCGGCATCAGAGAAGACTCCCCGTCTGCGATACCGTAGCAAGCCCCCTCACGGTCAACTCCGCGGGGCTCCAGACACTGAGACGAAAACCACGGGGAAATCGACTCTCTTCAATCTAACGATGTGATAGGGTTGGGTTAGCATCTGAACGACCAGGGAGTCGGGAGGCGGGCCTGTCTCGCGGAAATAGACATTCAGCTGATTCTTGGCCAAGTCCTCTCCAATCTTTGTGATTTCTATTCTGTAACCGCCTGTCCTTTTCTCTCCCGAAAAGACCCCGATGAGCATTTCTTGCTTGAGATCGATGGCAGGAACCTCCTTACTCGGACCGACGGACTTATGCTCACGCCATAGACCCTCCCATTCTTTTTGTGTTTTTATGGTGATGAATCTACGATCACGCATGCCGCTGCTGAATCCCTGATCCACCGTGGCAAAAGCGACCTGCAGGAGCTTGTTTTGACCGTAGTCCGAAAATGAGCATGCACCTGTCCCTACGGCTAGAATAACCATCGCCGTGACCCCGCTTGAGAATGTGAGTTTTGAGATATGTGACCTTATCCACCAGCGCCTTGAAGGTCTCATTCGCTTCCAAAAACCCCAAGTAAAAAGCCCGACCCCAGAAGCACCCGATCGGGCTCCAATTACGCGTCAAAGCTGCTGCCCGGTCTGGGTTAACCGGCAGACAATTTATTAGGGCTTGCCATAGCATTGGAGGAAGTAGGCTGTCAATATGGCTTTTTATCGCCCCAATTGAGAATGACTATAGCGGCGCCGGAGGCGAGGGGGTGGTTTCAGATTGCGCAAAAAAGTTCTATAAGCTCTCTTAAGGAGGAAGGCCGTGAGAGAAGTGATTTCCTGTGAGGCGCTTAGGCGCCTGATGGACAGCGGCGAAGATTACGCCCTTCTCGATATCCGCGAGCAGGGGGAGTATAGCGGCGGACACATTCGCGGGGCGACGTCGTTGCCGAGAGCCGCTATCGAATTTCGCATAGCCGAGCTTGTGCCCGTGCGCTTCACGCCCATCGTCGTCGTCGGCGACGGCGGCGCACGGGCCGGGCTCGCCGCCGAGACGATTCGCGGCATCGGCTACAAGGAAACCTATGAGCTTGCCGGAGGCCTTCCCTCTTGGGTCGAGTCCGGCTTCCCAACCGCGACCGGAGTCAACGTGCCGAGCAAAGAGTTCGGGGAAAAAGTCCACCTGGAAGAGCGCGTGCCGGAAATCGAACCCGAGGAGCTCCATCGCTTGGCCTCTCAGAGAGAACGCATCCTGATCCTCGATGCGCGCACTCCCGAGGAGTATCGCCGCTTTTGCATTCCCGGAGGGTTGAGTGTCCCGGGCGGCGATCTCATACTCTGGGCCGGCGATTTGATGAGAGATCCAAAGGCGACCGTGGTGGTCAACTGCGCCGGCCGGACCCGCAGCATCATCGGCACCCAGACGCTCAGGCATCTCGGCCTGACGAACGTATTCGCCCTGAAGAACGGAACCATGGGATGGCTCCTGGCGGGGTTGGAATTGGAGCTTAAACCGGGACGTGCGACACCGGCGCCCTCACCCTCGAGCCGGAAAGAAGCGGAAAAACTCGCCTCACGAGTCGCCCAAGAGGAGGAGATCGCGCGAATATCTGTTTCCGAGCTTCAAGCGCTTCTGGCCGGAAGAGAGAGCCGCACGCTCTATCCCATTGATGTCCGCTCATCGGAGGAATACCTCTCCGGACACATCCCAGGCTTTCTCTGGATCCCCGGCGGACAGGCGGTGCAGAGGGCGGATGACTACATCGCGGTCCGCAGTGGGACCATCGTGTTTGCCTGCGACAGGATGGCCGGGGCGACGATGGCCGCGTACTGGTACAAGAAGATGGGTTTCAAAAACGTCTGCATCCTCGACGGGGGCGTCCGGGCCTGGGGCGAAAATGGGCTTGAGATCGAGCGCGGAAGACCCGCAAGGAGAGCTTTAGGACTGGATCGGGCGAGCGGCCGTGTCCGATACATCCCTGCCAAAGAACTCGCCGCGCTCATCAAAGATCCAAAAGGGGTTTCCATCCTCGATGTGGGAACGAGCGCTCAGTACAGGTCGGGCCATATCCCTGGAGCGTACTGGATCTCCCGCGGCTGGCTAGAAGAGAAGATAGCCGCCATCCTCTCGGATCGCGGCCGGCCCATTGTGGTGACCTGTCCAAGCGGCGACCCATCCACGCTCGCCGGGGCGACGCTCACGGAACTCGGATATGATGAGGTCTCGGTCCTGGAAGGCGGAACGGAGCGGTGGAAAAGCGAAGGGAGGCCTCTCGAAAAGGGGCTGACAAGACCTTTGGCTGAAGCCAACGATCTCGTCGTCTCCGCCTCCGTCACAGGAGATCTCCAAGCGATGCAGCGTTATCTTGACTGGGAGATCGAGTTGGGGAGAAAGTACGGAAAGGGACCTGCTTAGACCGGTGCGTCCTTGACAGAGATCGACGCCCTCTCGACGATCTTGCCGTAGGCTGAGACGAGTCGTCTCTCCTCCTCCGGCGTAATTCCGAGCTGGGGCCTTCTCACCCCCGGGCTGTTGATGAGACCTTCGTGGTGCAAGACGACCTTGATCCGAGAGACCGCCTCTACAATGGGCTCGCTGAACACCAGCTCTTTGAGCTCCCGAAGCTCCTCCTGGATCGCCATGGCGTTTTGATAGTCTCCGGCTCGTCCCGCCCGGTCCAATGCAGCCCACCTCTCGGTCGCGAGATTGGCAACTCCGATCAGAGCGCCGTTCGCTCCGAGCATGTAGCTCTGCGCCACGAAGCGATCGTTGCCCGTGAGAACCTGCATGGGATTTCTCTCGGACTCAAGCTGGCGCAGCGTCTCGCTGAAAAGGTTGATGTTGAACGACGCCTCCTTGTAAGCGACTACCCTTTCCATCTTCGCGATGCGGCAGACAGTTTCCGGGTCGTACCAGTAGCTCGCTACAGGCACCTGGAAAAGGACCAGTGGAAGGCTCGTGCTCCGCGCCACATCCTCAAAGAATCGGACTTTAAACTCCCCGGCTACCTTACCCCAGGCGAAGAGAAGCGGCGGAAAGATCATCGCCGCATCCACGGGCAGCTCCTCGAGTTCCGTTACCATCCGGATGGCGTGATCGGTGGATTGGGGAGTAATGGCAGCGATGTGAACTACCTTTTCTTTTCGGCAGACAGCGCCCGCGACCTTAAATACCTCTCGCTTTTCCTCCGGAGTCAAAACCGGCCCCTCGCCGATCCGAGCGCAGGAAACCAGACCCGCCGCGCGGTCAGGGCCGGCGAAGTGGCGCGCCAGCCGCTCGAGACTTTCGAGGTCCAGGGAACCCGACTGGCTGAAAGGCGTCACATGCGGCACGAACAGACCCCGAAAACGCCCGTCTCTTTCCATCAATGTCCTCTCTTTCACTGCCCGATCACGAAATCAGGCGGAGGAGAGAATTTTTCCCCACTTTGCTTTGAGCTTCGCCCTGAGCTCAGGGCTCACGTCCACGACGGTCGGAAACTTCCCCTTGAGCTTGCGGTCATATGGGATGCAAGCGTCGATGAGGACGCGATTGTTAAAATTCCCCGGCAGAAACATCGGGTCCCGCCCGGAAGACCACGCCTTCTGAACAATGTCTATGTCTGTGACGGGATCGAAGCGAGTGCACATCGCCCAAAGGACCTGATCCAGGTCCGAGGCATCGACATCCTCGTCAACGACAACTGTCCACTTGCCGTTGTAAGCCCCCGCCGCGCAGTTCGCTGCAACGTGAAGAACGTTGCGCGCGTGTCCCGGATAGCGCTGGCGAATCTGAATCACCGTAAAGCGCGTCGCCGGCCCCCCCTCATGATTCCAGACGCCGAGGATTTCCGGCAGCCCGCACGCCTCGAGCGCCTTCCAGACCTCCGCGGCGCCGGCGACTCCTTTTAGAAGACCCGTCTCATCGACAGGCTTATGCTGCGGCGCGCAGGTAAGAATCGGATGGTCGCGAAAGAGGACGGTCTTGACATTGATGTAGGGACGCGGAACCACGTCATCCGAATAGTAGCCCATCCATTCGCCAAAGGGACCTTCCGGCTTTACCTGGCCCGGGACCATCTCGCCTTCCACCGCGATCTCCGCATCCGCGGGGATGGGAAAGCCCGTGTAGGGGCCCCGTACGACCTCGATGGGCTCGCCCCGGATGCCGCCTGCAAAGTCGTATTCGGAGACTCCCCTCGGGAGAGGACTTGCCGAAAGCATGTAGAGGAGAGGGTCCTGACCGCACACCACCGCTACCTTCACGCTCTGCCCCCGCTCGAAGTATGTGTCGCGGTGGATTCTTCCGTGCTTCCCCTCGGTGATCTGGCAGCCGATCGTTTTGCCGTCGTAGACCTGACAGCGGTAGGCGCCCAAGTTGTACCAGTCCGTGTCTGGATCTTTGGTGATCACCAGATCCGCCGTGCCAATATATCGTGACTTGTCCAGCTCGTGGTGAAGGGGAACAGGGAACTTGAGGACGTCCACCTCGTCTCCTTCGAGGACGTGGCTCAAGATGGGGCCCGTCTTCACGTACTTCGGCTTGATCAGGCTCATCTTCTGCATTCTCTCGTGATAGGCCTTGACGATGTCGCATTTCCTCTCATATTCAAGCGGCAGGCCCAGGGTGAGCGCGATGCGCTTGATCGAAGAGAACTGCCCATAGAGTGTCCGGAACCCCTTCGGGTAGCCGGGAATCTCATCGAAAAGAATCGCCGGTGCCGTGCCCTTGCTCCTTTCGGTAAGCATCTGGGTTATTGAGCCCATCTCCCTATCCCAGTGGGCGCCGCTAACTTTCAGCAGTTCCCCCATCCTCTCCACTTGCTCAAGCCAATCTCTCAGGCCACGGTAATATACTTTGCTCGCAGCAGCGCTCTCGGCACGGGCCATCGTTTCCTCCCAGTTAAGCCGTGGAACGGCTTTTACCTGTCGAGTGTAACGATACGTTTCACCCCTCTCTTTGTCAAGAAAGCAATGCTGTGCTGAAGAGAGGGACCTCCCTGCCCTCTTGGCTCACCGTCTCGTCTCCGCCAGA
>Ga0209399_10001129_pt1 | contig 14204 bp, 12 predicted proteins | sample OV2TP3_FD_184130 | JGI IMG/M metagenome (GOLD analysis project Ga0209399, IMG submission 184130) | Hot spring microbial communities from Beatty, Nevada to study Microbial Dark Matter (Phase II) - OV2 TP3 (SPAdes) (version 3) | ecosystem: Environmental > Aquatic > Thermal springs > Hot (42-90C) ... | reverse complement strand
GCGATAGATCGTCCAGGATCACCGCTTCTAGGCCGGGGACTTTAAGAAACACCGGGTCATTTGAGACAAATCCTGTCGCCTGGGAAGCCAAAGCTGTGGCGGCTTGGAGAGCATCCGGCGTTCTTAGACGGAATTCCGCCCTAAGCATCGCCGCCCGGTCAGCTATCTCAAGTGTAGGCGGAATCCACTCCGGGTGGGGATAAGTGGACAGCAGGGCATAAAACTGGTCAACACGATCGATGTCAGAGAGCCTGTAGGGCTGGACAAGAAGTTCGAGCATCGTGATCGTCGATGTCACCGCTTGAGTTCTGGGTCCGTCAAGCCAGACAAAAATCGGCCTGACCAGATCCAGGTACTTCGGATTTTCCTCGACCTGGAAGACGAAAACGCTCGTATCCAGCCCGATCTTGCGGTGCCGATCGAGAAACTGCTGCAACTTCCCTCTGCCTACTGCCAGGCGTCCCTCTCCCCTTTAAGATAGTCTGGCGGATACAGTCCTCTGCCCATTCCGGCGATCGCCTTGGAGTAGTGTTTAGGCCTCCGCAGCAGGATGACGGCGCTACCTCGCACTACGACCAGCAATCTATCCCCTGCTTTGGCGCGCAGCGCATTCCTGGCCTCGCGTGGGATAACGATCTGATTTTTGCTGGATAGTTTAACCTCGTACATAGTCTATCTCCTCGCTTTACTTTATAAGCAAAAGTAAAGTGTAGGTCAAGGGCGGCAACGCACGAGAGGCTAGCTGACCATGGCGGAGGCGAGCTTCTTTGGGTCGACTTTAATAGGCGATTTATAGCTTCAGCAGGCGCCTGGCGTTGCCGAAGAGAATAGCCTCTTTTTCAGAGTCCGGGCAGTCCAGCGCTTCCACCTTCTCCACAGTCAACCAGTCCCCAAGGGTGTAGGGGTAATCGGTTCCAACCATGAGATGGTGCGCTCCCGCGATTCGCTTCAGGTATTCCAGGGCATCCACACGATAGATCATCGTGTCGAAATAAAGATTTTTAAGATAGACGCTGGGCGAAGAGGAGGCCTGGGCGGCGCGGGATCCCCGCCGCACCGCAAAGCCCTGATCCAGCCGCCCCAGTTGGTAGGGAAAAAATCCGCCGCCGTGAAGGACGCAGAGCTTTAGATTGGGAAAACGGTCGAAGACACCGCTGTAGCTCATAAAGGCGAGCGAAAGGGTGCTGTCGGCCGGGTTTCCGCAGATCAGGCGCAATCCATAGGGCCCCATCTTCTCGGAGCCGGCTACATCCTCCGGATGCATCACGATCAAAGCGTCCAGCTCCTGTGCCTTTTGCCAGAACGGGTCGAAGGTTTCGCTGTTATAGTACTGTCCGTTCACATTGGAGCCGATGTATCCGCCGCAGAATTTGAGCTCCCGGAGCGCATGCTCGAGAACCGAGGCGGCCCGGGGAGGATCTTGGAGGGGCACTGCAGCTAGGCCGACAAAGCGGTCCGGATGTTTAAGAGTGAGGCCGCGAATGCCTTCGTTATATAGGCGGCACCACGCCTCACCGTGTTTCCCTTCAAGGGGGTATCCCAGACTTGCCGTGTGGGCGATGAGCGCGCCTATGGCGATTTTTCCCCGCTCCATCATCTGGAACCTGCCCTCCAAGTCCGAAAGGTCAGCCGATACGGTAAATGCCGGCTTCCCAGAGAACGAGAGGGCGGTTTCTCCATCCTTTGTTTCTTTAGCCTCAACTCCCAGAGCCTTTCCGTTACGCTTGGCCTCTTCCAGAAGCGAAGGCGGGAGGTAGTGGTGGTGGATGTCGATAGCGCAGACACGCATAGAGAGGGACCTGCTCTCAGGATTCAAATGGCTCCCTCCGGCCGCTCGTATCTCGCCCTGCCTCTGCGTTCTTTGATCGTCGGGTAGGCGACGACGACCACAGTGAGGAGAATGAGGAAGATGACGCTGGGGAAAAGCAGCCACTTGGCCCCATACGCGGCGGTGGAGATCCAGAGGTAGTTTTCGGCGATTTTGCCTAAGATCAGACCCAGAATAAGCGGCGGCCTCGGCCAGCCTTGGAGGACCATGTAGTAGCCGATGAGGCCAAAGATGAGGGTGACCATGAGATCGTTCAGGCTGTTGTTCGCCGTGAAGGAGCCGATAAAGACAAGGAGGAGAAGAAAAGGGATGAGGAGCCCACCGCGAATGAAGGTAAGCGCGGCTAGCTGGTTCAAGATGAGGAAGCAGAGCGCGGCGACGATCAGATTGGCGATAATGAGGATCCAAACCATCGCGAAGGTTACATCCAGGCGCGACTTGAGCATCTCCGGCCCCGGCTGGAGACCCACGATCAGAAGGGCGCCGAGGAGGAGGGCCATGGAGCCGCTGCCCGGGATGCCGAACGCCACAGTCGGGATGAGATCGCCTCCGCGGGTGGAGTTATTGGCCGACCCTGGCCCTAAAACTCCCTCAACCGCGCCCTTACCGGCTAGATTTCTGTCCTTCAGGCCTTGCACGGCATGACCGTACGCCATCCATTGGGCCACATTGGCGCCCAGGACGGGAAGCACGCCGAAATAGACGCCGATGAGACTGCACCTCATGACCAGCCAAAAATGGCGGAAGGTGTCCTTGACGCCCTCCATAACCCCGGTCAGTTTTTCGGCACGTTTCTCGGCGATACTTGTGCCCCTTACCGCCAGATCGACAATCTCCGGAATGGCGAAAAGCCCTACAGTGACAGGGATGATGTCCAGGCGGTCCCACAGATAGAGGAAGCCGAACGTGTAGCGAATGGCGCCGGTCTGGGGGTCGACGCCGATGGCAGCAAGCATCAGACCGATTCCGCCCGCCAGGAGCCCTTTGATCAGGGATGAGCCCGCCAAGGTCCCGATAAAGGAGATTCCCATGATCGCGATGATAAAAAGCTCAGGCGAGCCGAAGAGGAGGACAAGGGGACGCATGATCGGGATGGATATGGCCAACGACAGGGCGCCGATGGTGGCGCCTACGACGGAGCTCATGATTGCTGCCCCGAGCGCCCGGCCGGCCTCGCCTTTTTTCGACATGGGATAGCCGTCCAGGATAAGCGCCGCCGAGGAGCCCTCTCCGGGGATGCCAAATAGGATGGAAGTGATGTCCCCGGTCGTTCCGGTTACGGCCAGCATCCCTAGCAGGAAGCAGAAGGCCTCAACAGGCTGCTTTATGGTGTAGGAGAAAGGAAGCATCAAGGCCAGGGTGGCCAGGCCTCCGAGGCCCGGCAGCAGCCCGACGAAGAAGCCTATGGCTATTCCGATCAAGAGATAGCCGAAGGCCGGCCAGGCCACCACTTGCCAGAAGCCGCTGACGAACGCATCGAGCATATCCAAATCCCTACTTTCCGAGAACCTTCTTCATTCGTTCAACGATCTCCGGGGGCTGGGCAATGACCTCTTTGGCAAGCCCCTCAAGCTCTTCTCCGCTAATCGGGTTCAATTCTAATTTTCTCTTTTCGGCCTCGCCTTTAAAATCAGGATCATTCATAGTCTTCGTAAAGGCCTCACGTAGAATTTTGACCCGATCCGCCGGAACTCCAGGGGGAACCACATAGGGACGACCGACATCTCCGGCGGCCAGGATCACAGTGGCCAGTCGTCTAGCGGCTTCCGGGGTCTTATATTTCTCCATCAGTTCGTAGATGGTGGGTACATTGGGCAGTCTCGGGTCCCTTTTTTTCCCCGTTTGAACCAGCTCGCGGACGAAGCCCTTCTTCCGCCACGTATGGAACGGCTCCCGGGCATGGTAAGCGGTGATGGTAAACGAGCGACAGACGATCTCGCCCCTCTCCACGGCCAAGTCGATATCGCCCCCGGACTGATAGCCGGTTACGATATTAAATTTTGTCCCGATCACCTCCTCGAACAGCTTGGGCATGTAGTAGCCCGTCGAGGCGGTGCCTGTGGAGCCGCACTTGGGGGGCTCCTTCGCATTTCGCACGTCATCAATGGTGTTGTAAGGAGTGTCGGCCCTCATGTAAATAAAATGGTTGGACACAGTGGGAGAGCCAATCCAGGCAAATTTCGTCCAGTCGAACTTGACCTCCTTGCGGCCGGTGAGCTGGTCGAAGTAGAGGGCAGGAAAAATCGCGCCCAGGGTGAGACCATCAGGTTTGCCGAGATTGTAGACGTGATTGGCCGCGATGAGGGAGCCCGCCCCGGTCATATTCTGGACGATGAAATTGGGATTTCCGGGGATGTGCTTCGGCATAAACAGGGCGATCGCCCGCGCGTACAGATCATAGACATCGCCCGCTTTCGTGCCCACAATGATGGTTATGGTCTTACCCTGATAAAACGGTGCCTGGGCGAATACGGAAGTAACGGTTAAAGGGTTAAAGGGATAAAGGGACAAAAGTATAAAAAACGCGTGAGGCGTAAGGCGTGAGGCGAGCAACCCTTGAACTTTTGAAGCCTTGAACTTCTTGAACATAATGACTCCTGCTTTTTATAGGGCCGGGACGCACAGCTCTTGTCGAGTCACCTTGCCGGGGAACGTGTCGAAACAACGCCCCTCCTCGACTACCACCTTCCCGTTGACCACGACCGCCTGTATCCCGGGCGGATGGCGCTGCACCTCATTGGCATCTACTTTCGCGGGCAGCCGCTTGCTCACGAGGTCGTCTATCTTGTCCGGGTCGAAGACCGTGATGTCAGCGGGCAATCCAACCTTGAGTCTCCCGCGGTTGAGCTTCAGTTTATCGGCCGGGAACCCGGTGACCTTCCAGACCGCTTCCTCCAACGGGAAAAGCTTTTTCTCACGGCACCAGTAACCCAAAATCCGCACCGGCGCGCCATGCCAGAAGAAACGGTCCAGGTGCGCTCCGGCATCCGTCCCGATCAGGCTCTGAGGACACTTGATCATCTCGGCAAGAAGATCGAGGTGACCGTTCGCGGTGCCCAGGTAATAGCAACGGGAGCGCAGATTGTCTTGAAGCCATGTGTCGAAGAAGACATCCAGGTGAGATTTTCCGTTGTTGCGAGCGATCTCCTCGACGCTCTTTCCTTCCAGAGGCTTAAGGTCCTCTGTTTCCATGCGGTCAAAAAATATTCGACCCCAACCGAGCCATTCGGGAAAAGCCGGTTTTCCATTTCCCTCAGTCCTTTCCTGATCCAGCTTTTGCCTCACGCCTTTATCCTTCAGATGAGCGGCCAACCCTTCAAGAGGCTTCTTGATGGCTTCCCATGTCGGGAGACCGTCCAAGAAGAAACAGTTCTCGGCCCCGAAGCGCGAGATGTGTTGGTAAGGGATGACCACGCCGGTGAGGGCCTTGCCTCTCTTGTGGGCCTCTGCCATCAGCGCCATCGCCCGCGGCCCGTCGTCCTTCTCCCCAGGCCTTACCCTGAATTCGTTGCCGATCAAGAGCGCCTGTATTTTCTCCATGAGATCCGCATACCCGCTCTCAGGCTTGAGGAGATTGCCGAAGCCGTTAAATTGGAAGCAGCCGCCGTACTGAGCCGCGAGGTTTGCCAGTTCTATGATTTCCTGTTGAGTCGCAAACGTGCTAGGAGTTCCCGCGTGGACTGCCGGCCCACCCCTAGGGCTTGTGGAGAAGCCGGCGGCTCCGGCCTCCATCCCTTCGCGCACCATCTGCTTCATCGCTTCCAGTTCTTCAGGCTTGGCCTCTCTTTGATAAGCAGCTTCTCCCATCACCGTGAGCCGCACAGGCGAGTGCGGCATCAGTGCCGCGACGTTAATCCCGACCCTGCCTTTCAAATAGTTCAGGTAGTCGGGAAAGGTTTTCCACTTCCAGTCCTTATCGTCCACGTAGTTGTCCAGCACGCGGCGCAGATAAGCGACCAAGACTTTGCGCGGTTCCTCCCCCTTTGGGACAGGGGCGGCCGAGGCGCCGCAGTCACCGATGACGACGGTGGTGACGCCGTAGTTCACCACCGGATTCCCGTGCGGATAGAGCACGAGAAAGAGATCCATGTGGGTGTGAGAGTCGATAAAGCCTGGAGCTACCACGTTCCCTAGGGCATCGAGATCTCTTCTGCTTGGGCCAAGATTCTTTCCTATCGCAGAGATCTTTTCTCCTTCGACGCCTACGTCAGCCTCGAATCCAGCGCTTCCGGTTCCGTCGATAACCGTTCCGTTCCGGACCACTAAGTCGAATGCCATAATGCCACCTCCCTTTTACTGTTGGACCTCTTATCTCACCATGACCGCTGCCATGTCAACCATTTTGCTCGCCTCATTTTCCCAAGAGCCTTTTCATCCGTTCAATAACCTCGGGCGGCTGGGCAATGGCCTCTTTGGCGAGAGCCTCCAACTCCTCTCCGCTGCTTGGGTCAGCTTCCAACTTCTTCTTTTTCACGTCATCCAAGAACACGGGGTCATTCATGGTCTTCGTAAAGGCCGCACGAAGAATCTTGACTCGATCCGCCGGAACAGCGGGAGGCGCGATGAAGGGCCGGCCCAGATCACCGGAAGCCAAGACCACCGCTACAAGCCTTTGGGTTGATTCCGGGGTCTTATGCTCGTTCATAAGCTCAAAGACTGTCGGCACATCGGGCAGCTTCGCATCCCGTTTTCTGCCGGTTTGCACTAAGACACGGACCAAATTCTTTTTTCGCCAGGTGCCAAAGGGCTCCCGCGCGAAGAAGGTAGGGATACTGAGGGAGCGGCAGTCCACTTCTCCTCTTTCGAAAGCCAAGTCCTGCTCGCCTCCGCCCTTGTAGCCCATGACGAGCCTGAACTTGGCCCCTAGGGCCTCTTCAAGGAGCCTGGGGACGAAATGGCCGCTCGTGCCCGTGCTAGTAGCTGAGCACTTGGGCGGTTCCGGGGCCCTGCGGATGTCTTCTAGGGTTTTATGCGGAGAGTTAGTTCGCATATAAAACAAAAAGGGCGTTTTCTCCGTGGAACCTATCCACGTGAACTTCGCCCAATCAAACTGGACTTCTTTTTGTCCTATAAGCTGGTCGAAATAGAGGGAGGGGCCGATGGCTCCAAGGGTCAATCCGTCCGGCTTAGCGACGTTGTAAACATAGTTCGCCGCGATCCTAGAGCCCGCACCGGGCATGTTTTGAACGATGATGTTGGGGGTACCCGCAATGTGCCTGGCGATGTGCGCCGCGAGAAGCCTGGCCCATATGTCGTAGCCATCGCCAGCGAGATAGCCCACCACGATCGTGATGTTCTTCCCCTGATAAAAGGGTGCCTGGGCGAATACAAAAGTGACGGTCATCAAAGGGTTAAAGAAATAGAGGGAGCAGAGGAGAACGATGAGGGATGAAGGAGGAAGACGGCTTGAACGTTTTGAACAATTTGAACCGTTTAAACCGTTTAAGACGTTCAAACCATTAGTCTCCTGGAACATCGCAACCTCCGTTCCTGCCGGAAGCTTCCTCAAGCTCACTTGGCCAGCAGTTTTTTCAGCCACTCGATGACTTCCGCAGGCTGGTCGATAACCTCTTTGGCCAAGGCTTCCAGCTCTTCGCCGCCGACCGGCTTCACTTCCCATTTTCTCTTCTTTGCCTCTTCCAAGAACTCAGGATCCTTGAGCGTCTTGGCATAGGCCTCGCGCAGGGCTTTGACACGGTCAGGCGGCACGCCCGGAGAGGAGACTATGGGCCAAGATCCAAAGCCACCGGCGCCCAAGTATACGATCGCTTGGCGGCGCCTCGTCTCGGGCGTCTTGTATTGGTCCATGAGCTCGAAGATCGTCGGTACTTCAGGAATCTTTGCGTTGCGCTGGCGTGCGGTCTGAATCAGGACGCGAACGAAGCCTTTTTTGTGCCACGTGAGGAAAGGTTCGCGGCTAAAAAAGGCCGCAATCGTTATGGCCCGGCACTGCACCTCTCCTCTTTCCAACGCCAGGTCCTGCTCAGCGCCACCGGGATAGCCCGTAATGAGCCTGAACCTCAATCCGAGAGCGTCCTCAAAAAGCTTGGGGACGTCGTGGCCGCTGGTACCAACTCCCGTCGCCGAGCACTTTGGCGGCTCCTTCGCGTTGCGGATATCATCGAGTGTTTTGTAAGGCGCATCAGAGCGCATGAATAGCAACTGGCCATTCTTTTCAGGAGACCCGATCCAAGTGAACTTTGCCCAGTTGAACTGGACCTCTTTGCGGCCGGTCAGCTGAGCGTAGTACAGACCCGGAGCGATGGAGCCAAGCGTGAGCCCGTCCGGCTTGGTTAAGTTATAGATATGGTTGGCTGCAATCATAGTGCCTGCTCCCGGCATATTCTGGACGATCATGTCGGGGTTCCCAGGGATGTGCTTTCCCATATAGCGCGCGTAGGAGCGAGCCCAAAGATCGTGGCTATCACCGGACAGATACCCGACGACAATCCTGATGGTCTTGCCTTTATAGAAAGGCTCCTGGCCGAATACAGGAGGGTTAAAGGAATAGAGCGACAACGGTGCGAGGAAGGCGTAAGCCGCGAGGCATGAGGCAGGTGTAAGAATTCTTCTGTTGCCTTCTTGCTGTGAACCCTTAAACATCGTCATTGGCCGAGGACTTTCTTGACCCGTGCAATGACCGTTGGGGGCTGATCCATGATTCTCCGCACCAGCTCTTCCAGCTCCTGCCCGCTTACAGGCTCGACTTCCATCCGTCCTTTCTTTGCCTCGCCCAAGAGATCCGAGTCCTTGAGCGACCTGGCGTGGGCCTCCCGCAGAATTTTGATCCGTTCTGGAGGCGTCCCTGGAGGAGCTACCAGGGGACGCCCGAAGTCCCCCCCTCTCAGGATCACATCCGCCACGCGACGGCTTTCTTCTGGAACCCTTTCCTTCTCGAAGATCTCGTAGATCGTCGGGGTGTCGGGAATTCGCGGGTCGCGTTTTTGGCCACCGAACACCAATACCCTGACAAAGTTCTTTTTCCGCCAGGTGAGGAATGGCTCCCGGCCGAAAAAGGGCGCGGCAGTCATGCCGCGACATTGCACTTCGCCCTTCTCTACCGCCAGGTCGATCTCGGCTCCACCGGGATATCCCATTACGCTGTTTATCTTTAAGCCGAGAGTCTCTTCGAGTAACCGAGCTAGAATATAGTCCGAGCCTGCCGTGCCCGTGGAACCGCACTTGGGCGGTACTTGCGCCTGGCGAATGTCTTCGATCGATTTATAGGGCGCGTCGGACCGCATGTAGAACACAACGTCGCTCTTTTCAGGAGAGCCGATCCAATGGAATTTGCGTACGTCGTACTGGACCTCCTTGCGGCCTACGAGCTGGTCCAAATAAGCGCCGTAACTTATACTCGCCAGGGTTAAACCATCTGGCTTGGCCACACTATAGACGTGGTTCGCCGCGATGAGACCACCGGCACCGGGCATATTTTGCACGACGATCTCCGGGTTGCCCGGGATGTATTTAGGCATATAACGGGCCAGGAGACGGGCCCAGCGGTCGTAAAATCCGACGGGAGTGAATCCCACGACAATCCTGATAGTCTTCCCTTTGTAGAAGGGCTCCGCTTGTGCCTGGAGGGCAGGGGGAAACCCGAGGTTCCACGAGACAGAGGTCAGAAAAAATAGCATCGCCGCGATAACTGTTCTTGGCCACATAAAGCCTCCTTTGAGAGATATCCCGATTATTGGACGAATAGTTTTTTAATCTGCTCGATCACCTCGGGAGACAAAGCCATGACCTCTTTCGCCAGGGCGGCGGCGATAAAGATCATACGGGCTCTCATAAATCCCCTCCTAGCATCAAGTCGGCTTTACAACCTCTGATGGATCTGTAACTGACGGAGCTTCGCCGATGAGCGACTCACACAGGGGTTTGAGATCGCTCAGGCTCTCCAGGTGGGCCAGACATTCCAGGGCGTCGGCAGCAGCCCTTTCCTTCAATGCCCTGCGGGCGCACTCGATAAACTTTGCTCTGAGTTCTTGCGGGGCAAGAGGGAGTTCCGGGCTTCCTTTAGGATGATCGACCCGACGAGAGAAGCTCCCGCCGTCTCTTAGCCGTATCGTGACTTGACTGGGACTGCTGCTTTCCCAAGTTTGCTTGAGCCCTGGGTCTACTTCTACGCGCACCTTTTCCGCCAAGTCAAGCACCAAAGGGTCTCGAACGGCCTCGTCCGTGAAGCCGTCAAGGCCTAATTTTCCGTCTATTAGGGCGCGGGCCAAGACGTAGGGCAGGCTAAACTTTCCCTGAAGGCCATTCTCCGGAATGCGGTAAATCAGCCTGTTGTGCGCATGCTGCGTCACTCCCGCCTCAATCGCTGCGACCGTCTGAGGGGCGATGCCGTGCGTCGCCCGCATTTCAAGGACAGCGTCAATCGCCGAGTGGGCCAAGCCGCCACAGGGGTATGGCTTGATCTTGACCCCCCGCTCCAGCAGCTCCAGGGAGGCTCCTAAGCTGTTAAGCGGCGTCAAATCACAGGGCAGATCCCTTGAGAAGGTGTCGTAGAATCCGTTGTGCGCCTCTAAGATAAGGGGGTTTGCGGAAAATCCATATTGAGCCAGCCTGGCCGCGAGGACTCCGTTCCTTGAGGCGAGTCCGGCATGGAGGGGCTTGGTCATGGTTCCGAAGTTCCAGACAATTCCGCTTGCCATCGAAGAGGCAATGCCGAGGGTCATTTGGACCTCTCTGGTATTTAGACGAAGGATTTTGGCGCATGCAGCAGCGGCCCCCAGAGATCCCAACGTCCCTGTGCTGTGCCAGCCTCCCTTGCCCGAAAGAGCCGGGGTGGTACGAGCCAACTTTGCCGTGACCTCAAAACCGACCACAAAGGCTTCTAATACCTCACGGCCGCTCCTTCGGAGACTCTCGGCGAGCGGTAAGATCGCGGCCAGCAGACCGGCGGTGGGCTGCCCCATAAGGGCAAAGCTATAGTCATAGTCCAGCGCATGGGCCGAGGTGCCGTTGGCAAAAGCGGCCATCAGCGCCGAAGATTTAAACCCCTGGCCGATGAGCGTTGCCTCGCCGTTTGATTTTTCATCTCGGACCAGTTGTCCGCAGATTCTTCCGCTAGCCTCCTTGCTGCCCGCCAAGGTAACCCCTACGGAATCGAAAATAGCCATCTTGGCCACCTCGAGGGCCTTTGATGGGATGCTTTCATAGCCAGTTTCGGTTATAAAGTCGGCGATCTTTTTTGTATAGTCCAATTCCAGGATCCTATTTTTTATAGACCCAGCCAAGTAAAGAGCTGTCCTTCCGGGAAAGGGAGGTGGAGCAGGCGGTCGAATAGGCCCCAGAAGAGGAGCCACGAAGCGCAGGTAAGGAGCACGGACAAGGGCCATCCCTCGCGCGCCTGAAACTTAAGGTATAGGAACACGAAGAGCGGAACGGAGACGGAAAAACCCAGCAGCCAGATGGCGACCAGGAAGCCAAGGATCCAGGAGAAGATGTTGAGGGTCCGCTGCCGGGCAACGCTCTCGTCCACGGTCTGTGTGTGGGTGAATTGAAAGTCGACCGGAGCACTCCCGGAGGAGTCCCTCCTCCTGGTTTTGCCTCTTAGCTCCAGAACAATATGAGCCAGGGCAAGGAGCAGCATCGGTATCCCGATTGCCCAAGGGTAGAGCCGCGCCTGGAGGCGCCACTCTCTGGCCTCGTAAATGAAGAAAAGGAAGAAGACAGCGATCAGGAGACCGAAGAGAACCGGCGGTTTGAATCTCATAAAGTAAAGGCACATTGCAAAGTGCAAATTTTAAATTCCTGAATCACGGCTAACTTTGGTGTCTTTGCGACTGACAGAACAGTGAAAAGTATTGCAAAAGCGCTTCGACACAAGAATCTGTTGTCACCCTCTCCCGCTCGCGGGAGAGGGAAGGGGTGAGGGCAGCTTCCTCGGAGAACCCCTCATCCTCGCCTTCTCCCCTCTGGGGAGAAGGAAAAATTTCTGAGCGAGAGATTTGCAAAATGACTGAAAAAGGCTCAGTCCACCAAAGCGGGTTAGGCCTTGTCTCTCGAATAAAAAATGGAATTTTCTTGGACCTTTGGGCATTCCTCACAATCCTACCTAAAAGGACGCTTTGTGAGAAGCCCATTTTACTCTCGTAAAACCGACTATTCATAGGCGTGATTCAGGAATTTCAAATTTTCATTTTTCATTCTGAATTTTGCAATGAGGGTTCTACGCCCAGCCGTAGAGCCTCTTGGCGTTTTCCCCGAGAATCTTCCTCTTGGCATCCTCGGAAATGTCCTTGCGGCCCCGGATCGTTGAGACCACATGAGGGAACATTCCGTCCCAGTGGGGATAGTCCGAGGCGAAGACGATCTTATCGCTGCCGATCCGCTCGACCACGTAGGGCAGTGTCGCCTCCTCCGGCTCGGTCGCGTAAAACCACTTCCCGTTGGTCATATATTCGCTCGGCTTGGCCTTGAGCAGCGGCGCCTCCGAGCGCCGCTTCTCCCACTCCTCATCCATCCGGTCCATCCAGTAGGGAACCCAGCCCGCCCCGCACTCAAGAAAGGCGATCCTCAATTTGGGAAATTTCTCCGGCACGCCGCCATACATCAGGGCCGCGCAGTCGAGCAGGGTCTCAAAGGGTCGGCCGATGGTGTGTTTAAAGAGAAAGGTATCAAAGCGGATCTCGCCTGCAGGGCCTTGGCGGGAGTTGTGGATCATCAGGGGGACGCCGAGTCTTTGGAGCTCCTCGTACATCGGCCAGAAAGTCGGCATGCCCAGGTGCTCTTTCATTCCAAAAGAGCCGACCGTGATCCCCACGATGCCCAGCTTGGTGACCGCCCGGTTTACCTCGGCCACGGCAGCCGGCACATCCTGGAAGGGAACGAGGCCGATCGGCTTGAGCCGGGCGCTCTGCTTGCAGACACTGGCGATCCAATTGTTGTAGGCGCGGCAGAAGGCGGCCGCATAGTCCTTCTCCGGAAGGCGGGTGACGTGAAAGCCGCCCGTGGGAAAGAGCACGGAGATGTCGATTCCCTCTTTGTCCATATCCTTAAGGCGCGTCGGGACATCATGAATATCCATTCCCAGCGTCCCATACATGCTGGAGTCCCACTCGTCGTTCGGGAGCAGCGACCCCTTTCTACGGCAATAAGGCTCCTCCATGTGGGCGCGGATGTCGGCATCGCGGTCCCTGACATGGCCATCGGCGTCGATCACTTTTGCGTTTTGCATAGCTTATACCCCCTCAGCCCCTTATCACAGAGACCTTTATCAGGTCAACGCTCCCCCCAACCCCCTTTTTTGTGCCTGGGGCACGTGGCGTGGGATTAGGAAAACACCTCATTGCGAGAATCAAATAAGGCCTATATGTTTCTCTTGACTTCTGTTGCGCAAGGAGTTACTTTCCGTCGGCTTTTTCGGTTTGTCTGAGACACCTAACGCGGCCCTCCGGTGTACACCCAAATGGGGGTGGCTTTTGTATCGCGCGCAAAAGAGCGATCTAAAACTCACTAAGCCTTATGGGTCTTCTTATCGGCTCGGAGGAAAACTTAACCGTAATCCGACAAAAAATTTTCCCTACTGAGGGCCTTAAAACTTGAAATGGCCTGCCATTGTAGGAGATAAAGCAGTTGGAACATCCACCAAATCATCCTACAAGGAGGCCAAGTGAGACTCAGTAGAGCCCATTTTTACTCTGCGTGCAAGAGCGCTCTCAAGATTGAATTTGCTTCTCAGGACATCACAGCTTATGGATACCGAAATACCGGAAGAAAGTGCTTGTGGGCCTGGTGGCTGTTCGTGTGCGCGACCTCATTCGGCAAATTGCAATGGAGCACGAGTTGACGATTTTGTCTGGTAAAGTGGCACGCGACCACGTCCGTGAGTTAGAAGCCCGTTAGAGACTAAAGTATCCGGCGGGCTTCCGGGTCCTCGTCAATCATCAAAACAACTCTAAAAAACAGGCCGTCGTCCTAGGGATCCCGACTGATCTAAGCGATTTGGAAATTGCGCGCCAGATGAAAGAGAAGCGTAAGCAGACAAGTTTCATCCCACCTAAGGAAGTGACAAGCGGACCAATTCTGGAGAACTGTGACCGGGAGGGTAAAGTCGATATTTACAAATTTCCCACGCCGAAATGGCGCACCCTGGAAGGAGGAAGATATATCGGGACCTCCACGCTGGTCATATTTTCTTCCAAGAATTCTCAGTAAACTCAAGTGGTGCGTCGGCTGAGAATCGAACTGGACCTACCGCTTAGCGCGCCCAATTCAATCCTGTTGGGCTAAATTTGACCAGCTTCTCCTTTTCGCTACGACTCTATCCTATCGAAAAGAAGGAAATTTTTCGGACTCTTAGCTGGTATAACTTTTGCAGTCCACGCATGCGAGTAAATGAAGCGGCCGTTTCTTCTTCTAATTGCCA
>Ga0209399_10001126_pt1 | contig 14241 bp, 10 predicted proteins | sample OV2TP3_FD_184130 | JGI IMG/M metagenome (GOLD analysis project Ga0209399, IMG submission 184130) | Hot spring microbial communities from Beatty, Nevada to study Microbial Dark Matter (Phase II) - OV2 TP3 (SPAdes) (version 3) | ecosystem: Environmental > Aquatic > Thermal springs > Hot (42-90C) ... | reverse complement strand
GGAGGACGTAGGAGATTTTCTCCATTCAGGGTATGTGATTGGCGAGGGAAAAGCAGGGTTTAACTCCATTGAGATTCCCAAAGAGTTCCAGCCGTTCGCACTCGAGCCAGGCACAACCTATTACCTTCAGCTCATGGGATTTTGGTTTGATGACAGTGACGTTTTGGTCAATAAAACCTTCACCTTCACCGATTCCTGCCTCCCCCCAAACTGCAACTAAAAAACGAATGCGTGGCAATACTTTCCGTCATCGGTTACCCTACGAATGATTATTCGCATTCGAATTTTGCAAAAAGCGCAATTCGGACCGACCATCCTTCACTCTGTCAATGGTACGGTTCGGGGGTCAGAACTACATTCGGTACGGCCTGCTATTACGTAAAATAAAAAAACCGCAAATCATTCGCCTGCGGCCGAGATAATTCTCTTCATGTCGGTATCAAAATAAAACAACAGTATGGATAACAAAGAACTCAAGTATAAACCGGCCTAGTAACTGTACTGCATCAGGATCCCAAAAGCTCCGCGCAAGCGGAGCTTTTGGTTCAAAAAGCCGCAAGTCTATTTGCCCGAGGCCACGCATAGTTGTATAGTACAGCATAAAATATGACTGGCGTATATATACTAAAAAATAAACAGGGCAAAATTATATATATCGGCAAATCTACGGATTTAAAAAACAGAATAAAAACCCACTTAAAATCTAGCAGTTTTGCCGAAAAAATATATAAGGCAGATTATATAGAAACTCAAAACGAGGCCGAAGCTCTCATAAGAGAATCGGAACTGATTAAAAAACACAAGCCCCGTTATAATATTATGCTCCGCGATGACAAGCAGTATTTTTATGTTGGGTTCTCGCGAGATAAACTGCCGAGACTTAGAGTAACGCATCAGCTTACTACCTCACCCCCCTGCCCCCCCTCTCCTTATAAAGGAGAGGGGGGTACCAGAATAAGACGTATTTCGAGAGCTCCCCTCTCCTTTATAAGGAGAGGGGTTGGGGGTGAGGTGGTGGCCGGTCCCTTCACCGACGGCAAATCTCTAAAAACAGTTTTAAAATACTTGCGAAAAGTCTTTCCATACTACACGCAAGTTCACAGGAAACTTCCTTGCTCTTATTGCCACATAGATCTCTGCCCGGGGCCTGATCCTGATATCAGTGAGTACAAAAAGAATATCTCGAAAATTAAATTGATATTAAACGGCAAAAGGCCTAGAGCGATAAGCGCGCTTAAAAAGGAGATGGTGCTATTTGCCAAGGATTTCGAATTTGAAAAGGCAGCAAAGGCGCGCGATCAGATCAGAGCACTGGGAAATATCTTTGCTCATAAATTCGAAGCACGAAGCACGAAATTCGAAACAAATTCAAAATTAAAAATTCAAAACTCAAAACATTTAGGATTTAGGATTTCGGATTTAGGATTTTCGTCCCTAGAGGCTTACGACATCTCCAACATCCAAGGCAAAGAACCCGTTGCTTCTATGGTGCGATTCGATAATGGCAAACCAAATAAATCCATGTATCGAAAATTCAAAATCCGCCTGCCCGAAAAACCAAATGATACCGCGATGATAAAAGAAGTAATCCGCCGCCGCCTCGCGCACTTGGAGTGGCCGTATCCTGATTTATTTTTAATTGATGGAGGACGAGGACAGTTAAACGCTGCTTTGGCCGAACTGCGTGTTTCGAGAGCTCCCCTCTCCTTACCAAGGAGAGGGGTTGGGGGTGAGGTAGTAGCTTTGGCCAAAAAATTCAATGAATTATATATTCCCAACCGCAAGCGCCCTATCCCCCTAGATTCTCTTCCTGAAAACACAAAAAATCTACTTATGTATGCCCGCGATGAAGCCCACAGATTCGCGATTACTTATCATCGTAAATTGCATAGAAAAAAATCTATGCTATAATGAATAGCTTTCTAGCTTCCTAGGCTTTAGGAATACTAGAGCCTAGCGCCTAGAAAGCTAGAAAGCTAGAAAATGGCAAAATTCATACTCAAAATCGCAATAAACTCCGGGGCTATATATTTTGCAAGCGAATTTATAGACGGCTTTACATTTTCGGGCAATTACATTATACTTGCTGGAATAGGAGCCGCGCTTACGATATTTCAATTATTTATATATCCCGTTGTTAAGATAGTCGCCTTTCCCATAGTAATTCTTAGCTTCGGGCTATTCAGCTCTATTATAAATCTGGCCGTACTTTGGGGTATTGCGTATTTTGTTCCCGAGCTGGAAATTGTCGGCATCTTGCCCTTAGTACTTGGCGCAGCCGTTCTAAGCTTGGCTAATTTGTTATTTTCATGGCTCTAAACATCATACAAATTATCATATCCATACTTCTTGTAATTACGATCCTGCTTCAGCAGCGCGGCTCCGGGCTTTCTAGCGCCTTTGGCGGAGGCGGCGGAGTGTATTACCAAAAACGCGGAATGGAAAAAATTCTTTTTCGCTCAAGTATTGGACTTGCCGCTTTATTTTTAATAACCGCGTTTCTCAACCTCCTGCAATAGATCTAACAACAATGCAAACAAATTGGCCATCTCTTTGGCGAGATCTATCCAATAAAGAAAAATTTCTTCTGTATTTTTTTGGTTTGACAATCCTTGCGTCAATCATAGCCCTTTGCGTAAAAGTCTATTACGCGAACACTCAAATTGTTCCTTCCCTCGGGGGAACTCACATAGAAGCGGCCCTCGGTATACCCAGGTTTATAAATCCTATATTATCGCAAATAAGCGATTCCGATAGAGACATAAGCCGCCTAGTTTATTCCTCTCTTATGAAATATACTAAAGACGGCAAACTCGTCCAAGATCTTGCGGAAAGTTATATAATAGAAGGAGATACTCTTTACACATTTAAATTAAAAAACAACATACTTTGGCATGACGGCGAACTTGTAACCGCGGATGACGTCGTGTTCACTATAAGGCTTATTCAAGATCCAAAATATGCCAGCCCCATACGACTAAACTGGCAAGGCGTAGAAATAGAAAAAATAGACGATCTCACTGTGAGCTTCAAGCTCACAAATCCGTACAGCCCATTTTTGGAAAACACAACAGTTGGGATACTTCCAAAGCATATCTGGGAAAATGTTCCCCCAAAAAGCTTCCCTTTGGCCGAAGCAAACCTTCAACCCATAGGATCGGGGCCTTACAAGTTTGAAAAATTTCAGAAAGACAGCGCTGGAAATATCAAATCGTATTCTCTAAAAATCAATGATAAATACTATCCGGCTCCCCATATAGAACGTATTGTTTTTAAATTTTTTGATTCAGAAGAAGAAGCGCTTGAAGCATTTAAAAAAGGGGAGGTTACTGCCATGAACTTTGTATCCGGATATAATACCGCCCAGACTGACTATGCTCACCTGTACAAATTTTCACTTCCAAGATATTTTGCCGTATTTTTAAATCAATCCAAATCCGAGGTTCTCGCGCAAAAAGAAGTGAGGGAGGCCTTGGCGTATGCCACGGACCGCGATCAAATAATAGATATTTCAACCGCAGGTATGGGCATCCCATCGTACGGACCCATGGTACCGGAACTTTTGGGGTACAATCCCCAGATTGAAGAAAAATATAAATTCTCACTTGATCGCGCTATTGAAATTCTTGAAGAAAATCGCTGGCTGGATACGGATGCCGATGGAACCCGTGAAAAAAAATTGGGCAACAGCGAAATACCAACTCCGCTTGAAATAAACCTGACCACGGTAGAGTGGCCGGAACTTGAACGGGTAATGCGAGCGCTCAAAGAGCAGTGGGAAAAAACAGGAGCACGAGTCACGATTACGGCTTATACTCTTGGCGAACTCCAGCAGGAACATATACGGCCGAGAGAATACGAAGCGCTGTTGTTCGGACAGCTCATTGGTATAGATCCTGACCCGTTTTCTTTTTGGCATTCCTCCCAGAAAAAAGACCCCGGGCTAAATCTATCATTGTATGATAACAAAACTGCTGATAAACTATTAGAAGAGGCTCGCCAGACTCTTGATTCTCAAGCTCGCGAGGAAAAATATCTTCTTTTTCAGGAAACTTTAGCTAACGATATACCGGCAATTTTCTTATACAGTCCAAATTATCTTTACCCTGTTAACAACGAAGTAGGGGGCATCGGCGAGGGCAAGATTAGCGACCCCTCCTGGAGATTCGCTGATGTCCATGAGTGGTATATAGATACAAAACGAATATGGCGATGATTTGTATTTTGTATATTGTATATCGGGAATATAATGAATCTTTTTGAATTAGACAAATCTAATATGCGGGATGTGATATTAAACTTTCCCAAGCAATTTGCGGAAGGAATTAAGGCCGCGCGGGGTGTAGGATTCCAACATACAACATACAACGTACAACATACAGTTATTTCCGGCATGGGCGGCTCCGCCCTGCCTGGCGAATTGTTAAAACTGCTCTCGGCCCATCTTAATTGGCCAATTGGCGTAAATATACACAGAAACTACGGCCTGCCCCATGGGTTGTCATTGCGAGGAGAGAGCGGAGCGAACGACGTGGCAATCCATAAGATTGCTTCGTCCTCCGATTGCAATCGGAGTCCTCACAATGACGTTCTGATTATATGCATTTCTTTTTCCGGCAATACAGAAGAAACTCTGTCTACGTATAAAGAAGCCAAAAAATTAAATCTGCCCGTGGCCGTAATAACAACAGGCGGAGAACTTGCCCGTGCGGCCGAAAAAGACAACACCCCTTTAGCTCTTATTACTCCCCGCGCAAACATCCAACCAAGAGCCGCTATTGGCTATCAGTTATCCGCGTTGCTTAAAATTTTATCTAATGCTAAAATAATAAAATCACAAGACAAAGGATTACTCTCTCTTGAAAAATCCCTAGCGCCTATAAATCTGGAGCTGGAAGGCAGGGAACTTGCAAAAAAACTTAAAGGCAAGACTCCACTTATATATACTTCGCAAAACTATAAAGCCCTGGCTTATATTTGGAAAATAAAATTTAATGAGAACTCTAAAATACACGCGTTCTGTAATTATTTCCCGGAACTTAATCACAACGAAATGGTAGGGTATGCCGATTTTGCCCAAATCTCTGATTTGGATGCAAAATCGAGCACCCTCCGAAGCTCTAAAATGCGAAGGAGGGCTCCTAGTTTTCACACTATAATTTTGCGAGCTGACGACGATCACCCTCGTATTCAAAAACGCATGAATTTAACCGCAGATATTATTAAAAAACGCGGCTACGGCGTAGATATACTTGACATAAAAAGTGATAGCGTGTATAATAGCATGTTTAATAGTATTCTCCTTGCAGACTGGACTTCTTATTATTTAGCGCTCGAATACGGCATAGATCCCACGCCAGTCGATATAGTAGAAGAATTCAAGAAGAAATTATAGTAGGCGCGCTGGTTCACCCCGTACGAAATTTGCCGTGGTGGCGAAATTGGCAGACGCGCAGCGTTCAGGGCGCTGTAGTGGAAACACTATGAGAGTTCAAATCTCTCCCACGGCACGGCAAATTTCATACGGGGTGAACCAGTGAGAGCAATCTCATGGAGGTTCGAATCCTCCTTGGCACTCCGAAGCCTTGGCGAAGGGTGCTCGTCCGCACTAAATAAACTCTTTAACTTAACTCTCCTCCCTCACCCCCTCTCTTACGCTAAGAGAGGGGGAGGATTTATAGACGCCTTTTCGCGCTCCCCCTCCTCCGACTATAGTCGGAGGAGGGGGCTGGGGAGGAGAGTTACGGAAACTTTATGTTACAAACAAGAAGACCAGCAAAAATCCCATTACAAAGAACTGCAGAACCCCAAGAACAACCTCAAGGATTAAAAATTACACCCCTTGGAGGATTAGAAGAAGTTGGACGAAATATGACCTTATTTGAATACAAGGACGATATTGTAATTGTAGATATGGGCCTTCAGTTTCCCGAAGAAGACATGCCCGGGATAGATTATATAATCCCGAATATCGAATACTTAAAGGGCAAGGAACAAAATATCCGCGGCATTATAATAACCCATGGCCATCTGGACCACGTAGGCGCCGTATCTCACCTTGCGCCAAAGCTTGGAAATCCTCCCATATACGCGACTGGCCTATCTCGCGGCATTATCTTAAAACGCCACGAGGATTTCCCAAACAGCCCCAAGCTTGATATCCAAGTAGTTAAAAAGACGGACAAATTAAATCTAGGAAATTTCAAGGTAGAGTTTTTCCATGTAAATCACAATATTCCCGACAGTGTCGGAGTGGTCTTGCATACGCCCGAAGGTACTATTGTTCACACCGGAGACTTTAAGTTTGATCACAGCCCAATAGGTGATGAGCCTGCAGACCTTGCCCGCATAGTAAATATCGCGACACAGCCCAATGGCGTTCTTGCCATGCTTTCCGACTCTACTAATGCCGAGGTTCCAGGATACACAATTTCAGAAAGGCAAGTCCAGGAAGCTTTAGACGAGGTTATAAAGCAAGCGGAAGGACGGGTAATCGCGGCAACTTTCGGCTCTTTGATTTCAAGAATTCAACAACTTATAAATATCGCTGAAAAATATGGAAGAAAACTCGCGATAGACGGATATACAATGCGCTCAAATGTTGAAATCTCTCGAGAGCTTGGATTTCTCACCGCGAAAAAAGACACGTTTGTGCTTATAAAAGACATAAATAAATACCCCCCTGAAAAAATATTGATCGCCTGCACGGGCGCTCAAGGCGAAGGCGAAGCCGTGCTTATGCGCATCGCTCATAAAGAACACAGGCAAATTCATATTCAGCGCGGCGACTCTGTTATTTTCTCATCGAGTGTTGTACCCGGCAACGAGCGATCCGTGAGCTCGCTTAAAGATATATTAATGTATCAAGGTGCGAAAATATTCCACTCAAAGCTCATGGATGTGCACGCGTCGGGCCATGCATCCATAGAAGACTTAAAGCTTATGCTGAATCTCGTGAAGCCGAAATTCTTGATACCCATTCACGGAAACCACTTCATGCTTAGAATGCACGGACAAGTAGCGGAAAGCGTTGGTATGCCCAATGAAAACGTGCTTATTCTTGGCAACGGAAAGCCCGTAATATTCAAAGACTCTAAAGCGCATATTATCCGGGAACGCGTACCTGCTAACTATGTAATGGTAGACGGTCTTGGCATTGGAGACGTGGGAAACGTGGTTCTGCGCGACAGACAAATGATGTCTAAAGACGGAATATTTGTTATAATCTCAACAATAGACACAAAAACCGGCAAATTAAAAGGCAACCCGGATATTATTTCCCGGGGATTCGTGTATCTTCGCGAATCGCAGGAACTCCTTATGGATGTAAGAAGAAGGGTACGCCATATCATAGAAAGTTCGTTTGCCACGGAGCACACGCTAAATACAACGTATCTTAAAGACGAAATTAGAAACAAAACGGGTCAATTTCTGTTTTCAAAAACAGAACGCAGGCCCATGGTTATTCCGGTTATTATTGAAGTCTAGAAAAAACTAAAAATTTAAAATGAAAAATGAAAAATTACAGATAAAAAATCAAAATTTGCGACACCGCGCAAAGCTTAGTGTTATGTAGCAACTTTTTAAATTTTACATTGTCATTTTTCATTTTTATTTTTTATTTTTAAATTTATAAAACGAGCTATGCGAGTTTTATCCGGCATTCAGCCAACTGGACAATTTCATCTTGGAAATTATCTCGGCGCTCTAAAGCACTGGGTAGATTTACAAAATAAGGGAAATCAGTGCTTTTACCCTATAGTTGATCTGCACGCTCTCACAACAGTGCGTGATGCCGCAACGCTTCGTAAAAATATTCTAGAGGCGCAAACGGCGATGCTTGCAATCGGATTTGATCCGCAAAAAAGCGTGCTCTTTATGCAGTCGCAAGTCCCCGCGCATACAGAGCTCGCGTGGATTTTAACCACGCTCACATCTGTCGGGGACTTAGAACGCATGACTCAATACAAAGAAAAGTCTCAGCAAATGTTGAAGTCGGAAAGTGTAAACGCGGGGCTCCTTACTTATCCCACCCTCATGGCCGCTGATATACTTTTATACAATCCCGATTATGTTCCAGTTGGCGAAGATCAAAAACAGCATTTAGAGCTTGCAAGAAACATCGCCGAAAAATTCAACAAAACTTATGGAGAGACCTTTAATCTTCCCGAGGCGATGATTCAAAAAGAAACATCGCGAATTATGTCTCTGCAGGATCCAGCGAAAAAAATGTCAAAGTCTCTCGGTCCGCAACACTATGTCGGCCTTTTTGAAGAAGAAAATTCTATACGGGATAAAATAAAAAAAGCCGTTACAGACTCCGGCAAGGAAATAAAATACGACCCTAAAAATAAACCGGCTATTTCTAATTTACTCGCGATTTATAACGGCGTAACGGATAAACCCATAAAAGAGTTGAAGAAGGAATTTAGCGGCAAGAGTTATTCTGAATTTAAATCTGCCCTAACCGATGCCTTACTAGAACACCTTCGCCCAATTCAGGAACGCTATAAAAATCTCCAAAAAAATCCTGTGATTGCAAGTCATGCTTTTGAAAAAGGTACGGAAGTGGCCCAAAAAGAATCAGAAAAGACAATGCAACTAGTGCGAGAAAAAATTGGGTTGAAATAAAATACTCCTGATTTTGTTGGTGGTCACTATTTTTTGGTTTTCGCAAACGCCGCGACCAGTTTATTTATATCGGCTTTTGTATGGTCGCTTGAAATTTGCACTCTAATTCGAGCCGCGCCTTCGGGTACTACGGGATAGCTAAACCCGATTACGTAAATGCCTTCATCAAACATTGCGCGAGCCATGTTTTGCGCGTATTTGGCGTCTCCGATCATTATCGGAACTATGGGATGTATGGATTTGGGAACGGTAAATCCCGCCTTTTTAATTTTATCCCTGAAATAATTGGTATTTTTCCATAGATTCGCGCGGAGTTTGGGATGTTTTTCTATATAGTTAATCGCGAATAAGGCGCTTGCCGCGATTACCGGAGGCAAGGAATTAGAAAACAAATAAGTCCGCGAGCGCTCGCGAAGTGTATCTATAATTTCTTTCGGGCCCGCGATAAATCCCCCGCTTGCCCCGCCGAGGGCCTTTCCATAAGTAGAAGTAATAACGTCCACTCTATTTAAGACTCCGCAATGCTCGTGCGTGCCGCGGCCATTCTTGCCCATAAATCCTGTCGCGTGAGAGTCGTCTACCACCACAAGCGCGTTATATTTATCCGCCAAATCGCAGATTTCTTTGAGGGGCGCTATATCGCCGTCCATGCTGAAAACTCCGTCTGTAACAACGCATCGCGTTCGTTTACCGTTTGAACTTTTAAGCCCGTTCTCTAAATCCGACATATCAAGATGCTTAAATACATACCGCTCCGCCTTCGACATGCGTATGCCGTCTATCACACTCGCGTGATTCAATGAATCCGACAAAATCACATCTTCTTCGGTAAGAAAACTCGCGAAAAAACCGATATTAGCCATCATGCATGAAGAATATAAAATCGCATCGTCCATGCCCACAAACTCGGCAGTTTTTTTCTCCAATTTTTTGTGAATATCCTGCGTTCCGCAAATAAATCGAACAGATGAAAGGCCGAAGCCATATTTTTCCAACGCCTTCTTCGCGGCTTGTATCAGTTTTTCCGATCCCGAAAGTCCGAGATAATTATTGGCGCAGAAATTCAAATACTTTTTTCCGCGAACCTCAATAATCCTGCCTTGAGGGGAAGTGATAACGCGCTCGGCTTTGTGTAATCCGCTTTCGTGGATTTTTTGAAGTTCTTTTTGGAGAATGGGTTTTAGGGAAGTGTACATAAATCTAATGAAAAATGAAAAAATAAAAATTAAAAATGACAATGTAAAATTAAAATTTACTACATAACACTAGGCCTTGTGCGGTGTTGCATATTTTAAATTTTTATCTGTCATTTTTAATTTTTCACTTTAATTTTTTAATAAAAAGATTTTCACTTTACATCTTAATCAATATCTTCGGATATCTTTCCATCTTCTCTTCAAATTTCGAAACGCTAAATGATGCCATTGGGACGATTGTACCTCGGCCCTCGTTTAAAATTATTCGCCAAATTTTATCCTGTATGCCGTTTTGCTTATCAGAAAGCAAGCGCTGGCTTGTTTGCCATGTTGCGAAAATCTTACGGCCTATAACTCCGTGCAGGGTGAGACCTTTTATTATCACTTGATTAAATTTTGGAATTGTAAAATCGCCGTCTCTTAATCCGAATAAGACTATCTCGCCTCCGCCGCGCGTTATGGCTAGCGCGTTATTCACAGAATCATTAGGACCTGCCATTTCAAAAGCAATATCTACTCCCTTGCCGTAAGTCAATTTATGAATTGCTGATTGCAGTTCTTCATCCACGCCATCTTTATGTTTAACATTCGATGTTAAACATAATATCTCATGCGCTCCCAAACGTTTTGCCATGGCTAAATTCGCCTTATTAATATCAACCGCGACTACTTTTGCCGCGCCAAACGCGCGACACAAAAGTACTGTAAACATACCTATAGGTCCGCAGCCAAGAATCGCGACGCGCTGCCCTCGCAAATCAACTTTCGAGCAAGCGTGCACGGCGTTGCCAAACGGATCAAACATCGCCGCGATTTCGGGCCTTACGCGAGTAAAGTCTACCTGCCATAGATTTTTCGCGGGAATTTTTATATATTTCGCGAAAACTCCATCAATGCCAATTCCAAGTATTTTTTGATCCTGGCATACTTCCTGCTCGCCGATACGGCACTGAAAACATTGGCCGCAAGTTATATGAGAATCACCGGAAACATCATCGCCTTCTTTAATTCCGTATAAATTTTTAACCTGTGACCCTGCTTGAATTACCTTGCCTACAAATTCATGGCCAAGAATTCTTTGAGACTTTACTTCCCTATTCAGCGAATCGTGTACGAGCTCCTTAAGCGCCTGCCTATGCCAGATGCCCCTGTCCGTGCCGCATACGCCGGCATAATTTACTTCTATTAAAACACATAGCGCGTCGAGCGAGTCCTTATTCTCATCAAGAACCGGCATTTCTACTTCGCGTTTTACAAAACCCCGCGACTTCTCCCAGCCGTCTAGTTTAGTATCAAAAGTTAATGCTTGAATTTTATTCATAAATCTTGAAGTATGAAACCTGAAACATGAAACTTGAAGCTTCATGTTTCATGTTTCAGGTTACAAGCTTTCTATATGAATTAGTAACTCGTTTCTTCCAACCAAATTTTTTATAAAGCTTATTCGCCGCGACGCGATCCGGGTGACTTGTAAGATCTATATAGGCGAAATTTTCCTTTTTTGCAAACTTGATAATTGCCCGCATAAGCTCCGAGCCGTATCCCCGCCTTTGATATTTCAAACTGACTACAACGTCTTCAACAGTACCCGCCTTACCCCCGCTAAGCCAATGCCAGCGAAGCATGGCCATGCCGGCTACTTTGCCCTCGCGCGCGATAAACAGTTTCACGTCTTTTTGATCTAAAATCTTTCGCCATTCGTTTTGAGTTAGCGGCTTGAATGGCGGCGTCTTTAGCTCGCCAAGAAGACCGTTTAGCTCTGTTAGAGTATTTTTTGTGAGTGATTTTGATTGAAAAATTTTTACAGCCATAATCTAATTCTAATTGTTACGGGGTCTGACCCCGTAACACGTAACATATAACAACTATCCGCTTTTCCAGTCCTTTCCGACAAAATCGTACCGGGCGAGTTTTTCGCGAAAAATCTTTTCTATAGCATCAAGGCCTTCTTGGGTTTTTGACTCAAATCTCAAAACAAGCGCGGGCACATTGGAAGACGCCCGCACAAGCCCCCAACCATTTTCAAAATAAACCCTCGCGCCATTTATATCTATCAATTTATACCCTTCTTTTCTAAATTCCTCGGTTAACTCGCTAACTACTTCATATTTTTTATTGTCCGGACATTCCGCCTGAAGCGTCGGGCTTGAGACGTAATAAGGCGTTCCGGAAACAAGTTCGCTAACTCGCTTATTCTGCGTTGAAAAGTATTCCAGTAAATTTAGCGCCGTAAAAATAGCGTCGTCAAATCCGTAATAATTTTCCACAAAAAACACGTGCCCGCTCATCTCGCCCGCTAGAGCCGCTCCCTCGGAATGAAGTTTCTCTTTGATATAAGAATGGCCGGTCTTGCACATTATCGGCACTCCCCCATGAGCTTTAATATCTTCAGGCAGAGCCTCTGATACTTTTACGTCAAATATGATTTTCGCGCCCGGCTTCTTTTTGAGAATAAGCCGAGAAAGCAAAATAAGATACCTGTCCGGCCAAATAGTTTCTCCCTTCTCATCAACGAGTCCCAGACGATCCCCATCTCCGTCAATCGCGAATCCAAAATCCGCGCCGCTCTCTCTGACTATTTTCCCCGTATCTTCCATCATCTCCACTTCCGCGGGATTGGGCGTGTAGTTTGGATAGCTTGGATCAAGATTTGTGAGGTGCTCTATAACTTCGCATCCCGCTTTCCTTAATATCTCCGGGGCAATTAAACCGGCAGTGCCGTTGCCGGTATTTACGACGACCTTAAACGGCCTTTTTATTTTTACGCGGCCCAAAAGATCATCTATGTATGGGCGGGATATGTCCTCTTTCTTAACAATTTCTCCCCCTGTATTCTCAACAAAATTTTCTGAAATAATAGTATTGTAAATTTCCTCAAGCTCCTTGCCTATTATCGTGTAGGAATATCCGAGCGCGAGTTTAACGCCGTTCCAGCCGGCTGGATTATGCGAAGCGGTAACCATCATGCCGCCTTTTGTTTTGAAATAATATTGAGCCCAATAGAGCATGGGCGTAAGAATAGTTCTTGCTTCATAGATCTTACATCCTGATTCTATAAGCCCCTTTATCGCGGCCTTGTAGAAAGCCACCGAAGTAGCCCTGTTGTCGTGCCCTATCACAACTTCAAAAACTCCCCGCTTATGAAGAAAAGCGCCGTATGCTTTACCGATAAAATACATTGAGCTTTCGTTGAGTTCTTGATCCGATTCCCTGCCGCGGAGATCATATTCGCGGAACATAGATTTTTCTATAAAAGCCATATCTGTAATCGTATCACACGGTTTGATTTTTTCACAAGCCACTCTCGCCTCACCACCCTGCCCCCCTCACCAGAATATTGGCTATAATCTGGGAAGGGGGTTGGGGGTGAAGTACTGTTACGGGGTCTGACCCCGTAACACCCCGTAACACGCGTTGAATTTGTATAGAAACTCACATACAAAACTAAGACGATCGTCTTAGTTTTGTATGTCGCTTCTTCTTCTTACTTACGTTTATCTTACTTACGTTTATTATTGTATAATTGTATATGTATATATATTATGTAAATTATATATATTATGTAAATTATGTAATATGTAATTATGAATATATGTTTATGTTGTATATGTGAAAAGATGGAGGGGTGAGGCAGAGGTCTCGAGATATGACCTCGTAACGTTTGACAAATTTCCATAACCCGTGCTAACCTGATATGACATGGACACAGAAGAAGCAATCAGAAAACAATATACTCTCCACTTCATACTCGGCTCATCCGTTAATCAAGATGGAGCGGATCTTGCGAGGGGCAAAATAAACCAAAAAATAGAAGCGCAAGGAGGTAAAATAGACGCATCTATATGCCAAGAGGCATCGCGGAGATTCGCGTATCCAATAAATAAGCAAAATGGGGGATATTTTTGCGAATCCGTATTTAGCGCTTCTCCGGAGAGTGTAAAAGCGCTGTCAGACGACTTGAAAAATGAACCGCAAGTTATAAGATATATGGTGGAATTCAAAAAACCGATTAAATTCCGCGCAAAGCGCGCTCGTAGAGAAAAACCCAGAAGTTTCGCGGCCGAGCCCTCCCGCGCCAGTCCTTCGCCAAAATCTACGGAACTGCGCAGTGAGGCTCCGGCGGGCAGGTCGGAGGGCGCTTTGGGCACGGATAAGCGGGAAAAAATAAGCATGGAAGAAATAGATAAAAAATTGGACGAAATTATAAAGAATATTTAGAATTAAATAAAAATGAAAAAATAAAAATGAAAAATGACAATGTAAAATTTAAAAATTTGCTGCATAACACCAGGATTTGTGCTGTGTTGCATATTTTGCATTTTGATCTGTAATTTTTATTTTTTAATTTTTATTTTTTAATTAGAATTAAATAAAAATGAAAAAATAAAAATGAAAAATGACAATGTAAAATTTA
>Ga0209399_10001124_pt1 | contig 14246 bp, 11 predicted proteins | sample OV2TP3_FD_184130 | JGI IMG/M metagenome (GOLD analysis project Ga0209399, IMG submission 184130) | Hot spring microbial communities from Beatty, Nevada to study Microbial Dark Matter (Phase II) - OV2 TP3 (SPAdes) (version 3) | ecosystem: Environmental > Aquatic > Thermal springs > Hot (42-90C) ... | reverse complement strand
CCAGCACAAGGTTTATAGGTCTCACAGAGGGAGGTGTCCGATGAAAATGTTCGTGATCGCAGCGACCCTGTTCTCTCTCATCGGCTTTCTGCTCAGCTCAGGGGCCTTTGCCCAGACGGAAACGACTCCAGGCAGGAGCAGCGAGCCCTCTGTCACCCGCCCATCCGAGACGACGCCCATGACGCCGCCAGGAGGGCCAGCGGGGAGAGAACCGAAAGCCCCCATGGGCGCGGCAAAAGACGCAAAAGAACTGTATGCCAGTTCACTCATCGGGACGACTGTCCAGACGCCCCAGGGGGAAAGCATTGGGAAAATCAAGGAGCTGGTGATCGCCTCCAAGGACGCCAAGATCGAAACCGCCGTGATCTCCATGGGCGGCATGTTGGGCATTGGCTCCAGGTCGGTGGCGGTTCCCTGGGACAAAGTGAAGCCGCAGGATGACGGGAGAGGGCTTGTCGTGGCCATGGGGAAAGAGGAGCTGGAAAACGCCCCCGAGTGGAAGAAGCCCGAAGAAGCGAGACCGATACCGACGCAACCACCAGCCACTGCACCGGGAGCACCACGGCCGGGAGCACCGGGTCCGGGAGCGACTGGTCGGTAAACTCTGCTAGAGGGTGATGCCTTCTGCGCGGGGGGCTCTTCCGGTCCTCCGCGCACGCGCTGCGGTGCCTGCTCGAGTGGTGGACAGGCGTTAGCCCGCTCTGCCTTGCGCTGGTCGCTGGCGAGCGGCTTCTCGCGCCGCCGGATTGAGAACCCTGACCGGCTCTCCCCTGAGATAGGCCGCGATGTCTTCGACCGTCTCTCGATAGCGGACCTGATACTGGTCCTTTGTCACGTAGCCTGCGTGGGGCGCAAGCAACGTATTATCAAGGCGCTTGAACGGGTGGTCCGGCGGCAAAGGTTCCTGGTCGAAGACGTCCAGCCCCGCGCCTGCGAGGGCACGAGTTTGGAGCGCGTGTACCAGGGCCGCTTCGTCCACAATAGGGCCCCGCGCCGTATTGATGAGATAGGCCGTCGGCTTCATAAGGCCCAGTTCACGGGCCCCCACGAGTCCTCTGGTCCGCCCACTTAGCTGGACATGGACGCTGAGGATATCCGAGCGGCTGAACAGCTCGTCCTTGGTGACGAGCGTCGCACCGCACTGCGCGGCCCGCTCGGCCGTCAGGTTCTGGCTCCAGGCGATGACCGACATCTCGAAGGCCACGCCCACTTTGGCGACCCTGGAGCCGAGTCGCCCCAGACCCAAGACCCCCAAGACCTTGTGCTCGAGACACATGCCCACCGTCGTGCCCCAGTGTCCGCCTCGCGTCGCGGCGTCCTCACGCGGAATGTGCCGAGCAAGCGCCAGGATCAGCCCCCACGTCAACTCGGCCGGCGGGCTGTCTGGACCGCCCCCAGTGCCACACACCAGGACCCCCAGGTCTGTAGCGGCCTTCAGGTCGATGGCCGCGTTGCGCATCCCCGTCGTCACCAGGAGGCGCAGGTTCGACAACCGCTCCAGGAGGTCGCGGCCAAAGGGTGTGCGCTCCCGCATACAGGTCACGACCTCGAAGTCCCGCAACCGTTCCACCAGTGCATCGAGATCGGCCACATGATCCCTGAAGACCTGCACCTGGCACTCAGGGGAGAGCACGCGCCAGTCGGCCATCTCCAGCGCCACACCCTGGTAATCGTCGAGCACAGCCACGTTCAGCATAGTAGACCTCCCCCCCCATCCTGACCTTCCCCCTCCAGGGGGGAAGGGATTAGAAGAGACTTCCCCCTCGCCGGGGGGAAGGGGAATAGGCCCTCTGTTTTTACGGAGTCGCCTGTTGCCGTGGCGCGGCAGCGATGACGCGGGCTGCCATCTGGGTGTCAATCCCCCGCGGCCATTTGCGCTGCAACGGATCGCGAATCCCGATCATCAGCGGCGGCCCAAACCCCTCGATTTCCATGCGGAGGAGGTCGCCATCCTGCACCGCCCCGATCTGCTGGTGATTCACGCCGGTGGCGATCACATCGCCAGGCTCCAGCGTGGTGATCTTGGAAAACTCGGAAATCAACTCGCGGATGGGGTGGGCCATGTCGCTGGTCGGGAAATCGTGGCGCGGCTCGTCCTTATTCCAGAGTCGGATCCGAATGTTCTGGGGGTCGGCGATCTCATCGGCGGTCACCAGGGCCGGGCCCATGGGGGCGAAGGTATCCCAGCATTTTCCCAGGAAGAAGCTATTCCCCACCGCGCCCTGCAAGCCGCGCGCCGACATATCCAGGAACTGCGTGTACCCAAAAACGTGGGAGAGGGCGGCCTCCTGGCTCACCTTGGTGGCCGTCTTCCCGATCACCAGGGCGAGCTCTGGCTCGTGATGGAACACCGTGGCCGGGGCTGGCGGGAGCTCGCAGGTTTCGCCGTTCCCGATCACGGCGGTAGGTGACTTGAGGAATGCATCGAGGACAGCCGGCTCCCGTTGGCCGAACTCCAGGTAATTCACCGCCGCACAGATGAGCTTCGTCGGTTTGGGGACGGGGGGACGCAACCGCACGCTCTCGAGCGGAACCCCCTCTTTGCCCCGAAGGGCGGCTTCAATCTTGGGCTTCAGTGCATCCCAGTGGGTGATGACCTCTTCGATGAGATCCTGCGGTCGGCGGAACTGCAGCCCTTCGAGAGCCGCCATGGCGTCCACCACACGGTTATCCTGGATGACACCCAGACGATAGTCATTGAAGAGAACCAGCTTCATGATCTCTCCCTCCCCTTGTCAGAAACCCAACGTTGGCCGTATCAAGATTGGGCACCACTGTAGCAGGTTGCGTCAGCTAGAGCAATCGCTTTCGGAGAGGCGATCGATCGGCCGTCTGAGGACCGTCAGCCTTAGACGAATTTGACGCCCACTGGCCCCAGGCCGCCGCCAAAGGTGGCTTTGAGGACATCGCCCGCGGCCATACGCACCGCCCCGGTCAAGGCGCCAGAGAGCACCAGGTCGCCCTCCTCGAGCGCCAGTTCGACGTCCGCGAGTGTGTTCGCGAGCCAGGCGACGGACTCGGCCGGATTGCCCATGACCGCGCCGGTCGCTGCTGTGGCGATAATCTCCCCGTTCTTTTCCAGCACCATGCCGGTGTAGCGCAGATCGAAGTGCTGCAGCGAGTGGAGCTCTCCCCCCACGATCAGCCCGCTATTCCCACAACTATCGGCCAGGATGTCGGGCAGCCCGGCCCGGCCGATCCAATTGCGCATGCGCGAATCGCCGATCTCCAGCGAGGGCATGATGCCTTCCGTGGCGCGGAGCACATCGGGGACCGTGACTCCGGGGCCGGCAAGACGTCGGCGCATGACGAAGGTGATTTCGCACTCGATGATCGGCTGGATCAGCGCGGCCGTCTCGACCGGGATGGTTTCCGCATGCACACCGCGGTCGAGCAGTTGACCGTAGACTGGTTCATGCACCCCAAAGACTTCCTGGTTCGCGCGGCTGGTGAGTCCCACCTTTTTGCCGATGACCCGCGCACCCTGGGCGACCTTCCTGGCGATAATGGCCCGCTGCACGTGGTAGCCGTCTTCGGCCGTCATCCCGGGATACTCCAGGGAGGGGACCTCGATCGGTGTGCGGGTCAGCTCAGCCGCAAGCAGACGATCCGCGAGTGCTTCGATGGTGCGTGTGTCCATCATGCCCCGCTCCTTCGTCGAGTGCTTCTATCTGGTTATACAAAAATTCGACCGCGCAGGTACTCGACGGCGCGTCCCGCGATCTGCACGCGCTCGCCCCGCTGCTCGCGAAGGCATCGACCTGAAAGATCGGGAATTCCATCGCACGCTCCTCGCTGCTTGAAAGGCGCCCTCACAGAGGGTTCACGCGCCCTCTGCGACAAGCTGCAGGCCCAGGTCCCGTACCAGTGCAACCAGGCGCTCCAGGTCCTCCGCTCGGGTGCGGGGGTTGATGATGCAGGCTCGCAGCACGAACGCACCATCCATGGTGGTGCTGGAGAGGAACGCCTGACCGCCGCGCTGCAGTCTCTCGAGGAGCGCTTTGTTCAGGGCATTCAGCCGCTCCGCATCGGCCTGCCATTGCGGTGGAGCATAGCGGAAACAGACGATACTCAGACCCGACGCCAGACGCTGCAGGTCCTCACTGGTATCCACGAGGTGTGCCAGGTGCTCGGCCAGGGCGATATCCCGCTCGATGGCCTCGGCATACCCGGCAAGGCCATGGTGCTTGAGGCTCATCCAGACCTTGAGCGCCCGGAAGCCGCGGGTCTGTTGAAAGCCATACTCGCTAAACCAGGGCAGCCCGAAGATCTCGTTGGTCTGACCGTCATTGCGCAGATAGGGGGGCACCAGACTGAAGGCGTCTCGCATGGCCTGACCGTCTCTGATCAGCACCAGCCCGGCCTCGACCGGGACATACAGCCATTTGTGGGGGTCCAGGGCCACGCTATCCGCCAGGGCGATGGGCTCGAGCTCCTGCCGGTAGCGTTGGCTCAGGATGGCTGGGGCCCCGTAGGCGGCATCGACGTGCAGCCACAGACCGTAGCCATCGCAGAGGGCACGCAGGGCTGCGAGTGGGTCAATGGCGCCACTGTTGACCGTCCCGGCGCTGGCGGCCACGGCGATGGGGATATGCCCTGTCTGCAGGTCCTGTTGGATGGCGGTTTCGAGGGCTGGAACCTGTATGCGGCGCCGGGAATCCACGGGGACCAAACGGAGGTTATCGCTACCCAGGCCCAGGAGCTCGACGGCTTTGCGGATGCAGCTATGGCTCTCGGTGCTGGCGTAGACGAGCAGCCGGCCACCCACGCCTGGCAAGCCGCAGGCCCGCACATCCGTTCCCAGCCTGACGTTCAGCTGCACATGTCGAGCCACCGCCAGCCCCGTCAGGGTGGCCATCGAGCCTCCGCTGACCAGGACACCCATGCTGGAGGCGGGGAACCCCAGCAAAGTTTTGAACCAGCTCAGCACCTGCCGCTCCACGTACGTCGCTGCGTGGTTGCCCCCGGCGACACTCGGGTTCATCGCCGCGGCGAGGGCCTCGGCGAATATCCCCATGATCGCTGGCGGCGAGTTGACCCACCCATAAAAGCGCGGATGCCCGTTCCCGAAGGGATACGGTTCCACATCCCTGGCGAAGGCGGCGAGAATCTCCTCCGGTTCCTGGCCGGCAAGCGGCACGTCGGCATTGAGGAAGCGTTCGGCCAGCTCGGGCGGGAAGGGATCGAACACCGGGCGCTCGGGGAGGGAGGTGAGGTGATGGCTGATCAGCTCCACCACCAGGTGGCCCACGCGGCGGATGTCGTCTGGGGACCACTCCCAGCGTCGTCGGGTCTCTGGGGCGAACTCCAGCTCGGGGTCTTCAGGCATGGCCTTCCTCCCTGGCTGGCTGATGATAAGGAGAGGGCAGCTGCTTCTCAAAGCCAGGGATGAGCTTGGCCTGGGAGACCCGGGCCAAGACGGGGGAGCACTTTATTCTCTCCCCTTGAGGAATATCCCTATGTAACACATTTTGGATCGCTGCAAAAGTCAAGTTTTTATGAGACTATAACATCGTTACAGAACAGAGCGATTGGTGATCGGGTCCTCCCCAAGCGTCAACGTCAGCGAGGTTCTGGCATGGCGGTGTCCACCCAGTAACGATTTCTTGACCTGGATACGCTGGCAAATTCTCTTCGTGGAGGCCGGGAAAACTTCTGTACCGTTGCTACAGTCTCCACAAAAGAGCCTCTTCCCGTCACCAGTCGCGGGTCCTCGATCCGTTTTAAGGGCTGGCCTGAGTAGGGTATCGGACTCCTCCGTCTGCAGCCGGGTCCCGTGCGTCGCCCGCCATCGGTCGCCATCGGTTCGCCCAGCATGCGCTAGATGAAATGGTAGAGCTGTGCTACGTTCTCACCGGCGATCTTCGCCTGTTCCGCCTCAGGAACATCCGCCAGAATGCGTTCCAGGATGAGCTGCGATTTCGGCCACGTGGACTCCGCATGGGGATAATCCGAGCCCCACATGAGCTGATCGACGCCGATGCGGTGACGCAGCTGGATCCCCAGGTCATCCTCCTGGAAGCTGACGTAGACGTTGCGATGGAAGAAGTCACTGGGCAGCATCTGGTCCTTAAAGCGATAGGTGGCCTGTTGCTGGCGCTCGATATACACGTAGTCGAGCTGTCGCAGGAAGTAGGGAATCCAGGCAAGCTCGAATTCAACAGCGACCACTTTCAGCCTCGGATAGCGCTCCAAGACCCCCGCGTAGATCATATCGGAGAGCGAGCAGCGCACCCAGTAGTCGATATTGGCGCGCTGGGTCGCCGTTTGCGACGTATTATCGAGAGTGGGCAGCCCCGGCCCTGGACGGTGGGTGGCGGTATGCAGGCTAATCGGCATGTCCAGATCCTGCGCGGCAGCCCAGAATGGTTCATAGTGCGCCAGGCTGTATGGCTTCTCCGGCAGGGGATAGACCGCGATCATGGCCCCTGCCATCCCCAAGCTGGCAGCCCGCTCGAGCTCCCCGATCCCGTCGGTCACGTCATCAATGTTCACCATGGCAATCCCTTTGAGCCGCGTGGGATAGGCACGACAGAACTCGGCGAGCCAGTCATTATAGGCGCGAAAGATGGCCGAGAGGAGCGAGCTATCCGGAATCCGAAAAAAGAAGAGGCCGTTAGACGGATACAGCACGCCCCCGAAGACGCCATCCAGGTCCATATCTTTGACATGCTCCTGGGGATCGTAGCCACCCGGACGCACGTCCTGTATCCGGCCGCCAAAGGTGATGTGCTCGGGTGCTTCAAAGCGTGTCCCAGCCTGGGATACCAGGCCAATGGACCCGACTTTCTTATCTCCTTCGACGATCCATTGATCGTAGACGCCATCGCTGATCACGCGGGGCGCACGGTGGCGAAACGGGAGATCGATTCTGGTCGTCCAGAGGTCGGACGGCTCAAAGACATGCGAATCGGAAGAAATCACACGATAGGACGTCATAGGCTTCCCTCCTCAATGTGGATTACCCGCCAGCACTGTATCACTTGTGCCGAGATCGCACCAGTGTTAAGGTGGCGCCGCACGCCGTTGGTCCAGACTCCTACCGGAGAGAGGAGAACGCATGAGATCGGCGCAACAGAAGCTGCCGCAGGATGCGACCCGTTGGGTGATTCTCGCTGCCACCTGCATCATGGGCTTTATGGTGGTGGGCAGTCGCTCCACCCTGGGGAACTTTTTAAAGACGATCATCGCCGATCTGGACTGGGACCGCGGGACCATTTCGTTCGTGGTGGCGATCAACCTCTGGCTCAGCGGCTTGCTGCAACCCTTTGCGGGGCATCTCATGGACCGCTTCGGGGCCAGGGGGCTGTTTGCGGCAAGCCTCGCCCTCTACGGGCTGGGCTTTGCGGCAAGCGGCCTGACGAACAGTCTGGCGTATTTGCTGGTGATCTACGGCATTGTGCTCGGAACTGCATCCGCTGGCGTGTCGATGACGCTCACCAATGCCCTGGTGGCCAAGTCGTTCCAGCAAGGGCGCGGGCTGGCGATCGGAATGAATAACGCCGGCGCGGCGCTGGGCCAATTGTCTCTGGTCTACCTCAGCTACCTCCTGCTGCAGTCCTATGGCTGGCGCTTGAGCTATATCTACCTCGGCGCGGCCGTGCTGGTCGTAGCGCTCCCCATGGCGCTTTTGATCCCTGGGCGCGGTGGGTCTCCTGACGCCAGCGCGAGCGGCCCGCGGAGCCGTCCGCTCCTCAGTGGTCCTCTGGAGACCAGGAGTTGGTCTCAGGCCCTGCGGAGCGCGCCCCTCTGGCAGATCAATGCCGGCTACTTCGTCTGCGGCATGACCGTTGCGCTGTTTTCGACGCATCTGATTCCGTTCGTCACCGACCGCGGCCTTTCGCCGGCTACTGCCGCCAAGGCCTTTGGCCTCATGACGGGGGTGAGCGTCCTGGGCTCATTGCTCGCCGGTGCTGTCTCCGATCGCCTGGGACGCAAAAACGTCCTGGGCCTGGCCTACCTCATTCGCGCCGGCACCTTCGCCCTCCTCCTGCTATGGCAGCACGAGCTCGCACTCTACGTCTTCGCGGTCGTGGGTGGGCTCGTATGGCTTGCCACTCCTCCTCCAGTCATGGCGCTCACCGGTGAGATCTACGGCATGCGTAGCCTCGGGACTCTGGGGGGCATCTCCCTGCTGGCCCATCAGATTGGCGGCGGCGCCAGTGTCTGGCTGGCCGGCGTGGTACACGACCTCACCGGCAGCTACGACATATCGTTTGCCCTGGCCATTGTGGCCCTGCTAGGCGCGGCGCTGATGAGCTTTACCATCGCCGAGCGCCGCTATTCAGTCCGCTACATGGCGCAGGCACAGCCAACGGCAGGCAATTAATACCGCCTTTCCCCCACTCGTACAGCGCGGCGCAAGTTTCTCTCTAGTTGTCACCCTGAGAATCCCATGCCGCTGCGCGGCAGGCCCGATGGCATGAACTTGACATACAATGTCACCTCTCCAATATCCAACGTCGCACGTTGCACCTTCCCGCGTCACTTCCCGATACAGAACTCGCTGAAGATCTTGTCGAGGAGATCCTCGGTATAATTGAGTCCGACGATCTCGCCCAGCCATTCCAGGGCTTCCCGCAAATCTAACGCGATGAACTCGCCGGAGCGGTGCTGCACCAGGCCCTCGCGCGCCAGGCGTAAGCGCTCCCGTGCCTGGTGCAGCGCTTCCCAATGGCGCAGCTTCGTGAGCAGCGCGCCTTCACGCGGCGCCTGCTGGCCACCCAAGATCACGGCGAGCATCGCCTGCGCCAGCCGCTCGAGCCCCCCGTGGGCTTTGCACGACACCAGGGCTCTAGGCCACCTGGGGAGCCTGGCGTCCAGCTCCTCGTCGGCGAGCGCCGACCGCAGGTCTGCCTTGTTCAGGACCACCTGTACGCGTTTGCCCCGGACCGCAGCCATGACCTCCGCGTCCGCCGGGGTCAGCGGCTCGGAACGATCCAGCACCAAAAGCACGAGATCGGCGGAGTCCAGAGTCGCACGCGAGCGGCGCACTCCCTCCTGCTCCACGACATCGTGCGTGGTGCGGATCCCCGCAGTATCCACGAGGCGAACGGGGTAGCCCCCCAGATTCATCGTCTCCTCCAGCACATCCCGGGTTGTCCCGGGGATCGGCGTGACGATGGCGCGATTGGCCGCCAACAGGGCGTTGAAGAGGCTCGACTTCCCGACATTCGGTCGCCCCACGATCACGACCTGGAGCCCCTCCCGCAACACCCGTCCCGTCTGGAAGGTCTCCAGGAGAGCCAGCATGCGGGCCTCTACCTCCCGCACCTTGCCCAGCAACGTCTCCCAGGGGAGGAGCTCCAGGTCCTCCTCGGGAAACTCCATGGCGCCTTCCACATAGGCCAGCACCTCCAGCAGCTCCTCCCGTTGGGCGGTGATCAGCTGCGAGAGCTTCCCTTCCAACTGCTCCACGGCGACCCGCTGGCTCGCGTCGGTCTGGGCATGGATCAGGTCGATGACCGCCTCCGCCTGTGCCAGGTCGAGGCGACCATTCAGGAAGGCCCGTTTCGTAAACTCACCCGGCTCCGCCAGCCGGGCTCCAGCGCTTACCAGTACCTGCAGGAGCCGACTGAGGACACCCATGCCCCCGTGGCCGCTGATCTCGACGACGTCCTCGCAGGTATAGGACCGCGGCGCCTGCATATACGTGACCAGCACCTCATCCACCTTCGCACCGGTGGAGGAATCGATGATGCTCCCGAAGCGCACGCGATGTGAAGGGAAGCGCTCGACACTGCGGCCACGTCGGTCCCGAAAGACCGCGCGCACGATCGCCACCGCCTGTGGCCCGCTCACGCGTATCACCCCCAGGCCTCCTTCTCCCAGTGGGGTCGCGATGGCGGCGATGGTCTCGTCAGCGTTAGACCTCACGGCTCTGACTCCGCTCGCTCCGTCTGGGGGCGATCAACACCTTGCGCAACGCGCCCTCCCCTTTGCTGCTGGTGCTCACCTCTCGATCCGCCTGCAGCGCCAGATGGATAATCCGGCGGTCGCGCGCATTGAGTGGGGCCATGACAGCTGCCCGCCCCGTGGTTTTCACCTGTGCCGCCAGCCGCTGCGCCAGGCGCGTGAGGCGCTCCTCTCGCCGCTCCTGGTAATGCTCGGTGTCTAACACAATCCGCACGGCAGCATCGGCGTCACGGTTCACCATCCGATTGACGAGATACTGCAGGGCATCGATCGTCTGCCCGCGTCGCCCGATCAGGAGGCCGCTATCGTCACTCTGGATATTCAGATATGCCTCACCATGGCGCTCGCTCCCCTCGACCCGTGCGTGAAGGCCCATATGCGCTAACATCTTCTGGAGGAGATCCGTCGCCGTGTGCAGTTTCGCCGATCTCGTCTCATAGGTCAGACGGACTTTGATGCGTGGGGTGCCCAGCAAGCCGAAGAACTTGCGGCTGTGTTCCAACACCTCTACTTTGACCTCGTCCCGCGGAAGACCGATGCGCTGTAGCCCCTTGCTCACCGCCTCCTCGAGCGTCCGGCCCTCTTCTTCGATGAATGCCATCCTCCCTCCCCCAAGAAGATAGGACTGAGTATAGGGGCGGTTTGGGAACCGCCCCAGTCAGTCCTGGGCACTGTCAGGTCGGCCGGTTCATGCGCAGCATGACGTATTGCTGAGCAATCGTCAGGACGTTGTTGACGAGCCAGTAGATCACGAGCCCTACAGGAAAATTTAGGAACATAAAGGTGAAGATGATCGGCATGAAGAGCATCATCTTGGCCTGCCGCGGATCGCCCGTGGTCGGTGTCATCCACTGCTGGATCACCATAGAAGCCCCCATGAGGATAGCCATGGGGTGGTCAGGGGCGGAGAGGTCCATGATCCACCAGCCGAACGCCGCATGTCGCAGCTCGATTTGGGTGTAGAGGACCTGATACAGGGAAATGAACACGGGGATTTGCACAACCATCGGGAGACAGCCGCCGAGCGGGTTCACCTTTTGCTCGCGATAGAGCTTCATCATCTCTTCGTTCAGCTTCTGACGGTCCTGTTTGTACATATCCTGCAAGCGCTTCATCTGGGGCTGTAAGTGTTGCATGGCCTGCATGGACTTGAAACTCCGCATGGTGAGCGGATAGAAGAGCAGCTTGATGATGGCGGTGATGATGATGATGGCGATGCCGTAGTTGTGGGTCGCGCGATAGAGCCATTGCAGTGGTCCCAGCAGCCAGACGTCGGGCCGAATCACCCGAACCCAGCCGTAGTTGAAATACACCAGCTCAGCCAGAGATTTCCCCTGGACCTGAATGATGCTGAGCCGTTGCAGCTCTTTCGGGCCAACATAGACGCTGAACCGCTTTTCGGTCACCGCCTGGTCGAGCGCCCAGCGGAGCCCCACGGCATGTTCCTCTGCAGCCGCCCCCTGATGGAGCACACTCCAGGTCGCGTCTCCATGGGGGATCACCGCCATGGTGAAGTATTTGTTCTGCACCGCCGTCCACTGCACCGTGCCGACGCGCTCCAGGGGAGGCTGACCGGGCTTCGGGGCATCCAGCCAGCGCTCTCCGTTGACGAAGCTGATGTGGGAAGCATAGCTGCCGTTGCCCAGTGGATCCGTATGGAGCCCTGGCCCCCAGCGGAGCAATGCATGGCGTCCATCGGCCGTCACCTCCACGGCTGGCGGGAGCGTTTCCGCCGAGGCAGCAATGAGATTGACGGCTCCAACCCGCCGTCGAGACGTCACCGGAGGCGGGCTCGGTCCCCAGAAATACGCCCAATGCCAGACGATGTTGGGATCGGTGGACCAGGGCGCCTCATACTTTTTCAGGAACAACTCTCTGATCAGTGCTCCCCGGGTCGTCATGACGATACGAAGGAGATCGTTCTCCAGGGCGACCAGCTGCTCCACCCCCGCGGGCACATCTTGCGGGGGAGCCTCGCCCGGCTGGGGTTTCGCAATCGTAATCCGCTGCTCGAGCGCGTAGCTCCCATAGCGAAGCTCCAGGCTTTTCACAACGCGCCAGCCTGAGGGGTCCTGATACTCGAAGCGTACCGCCCCACTCGGCTCCCGCTCCGTTACCGTGAGCTGGGTCACAGAGGGGGTGAAGTCGGCCAGCTGCAACCGCTCGCTGAACGTCTGCGGCTGCGGCGTGCGTGGCCTCTCCGGGGCTACGCCGGCCTGCCGGGGCGCCGCTGGCTGGGTGGGCGTCGTCGTCCCCGGCGCTTGCAGCGGTGGTTGTTCGCGGGGTTTGTCAACGAACTCCGGCTGCGCTGGCTGCTGGGGCCGATCGACCATGGGGCTGATCACATACTGCCACACCACCAGCACGAGAACCGAAAGCACGACGGCAACAATAGCACGCCATTCCATACAAGTCCTAAGACCTCCTGGTTGTGTGCCGGGCCCGCCCTGTATCCTCCCCTGATGCGGGAAGGCACAGGGAGGGGGGACTGCCAGCACGATTGGCGATAGTATGACGGGCCGGGGTCTTTATAGCACCGGGTCCCAGCCACCCGGATGAAAGGGATGACAGCGTAACAGTCGCCACCCGGCCAGGCGCAAACCCTTCCAGATTCCGTGCCGGGCGATCGCCTGCATCGCATACGTCGAGCACGATGGAGAGAATCGGCAGGCAGGGGGGAGCATCGGCGAGAGTATCACCTGATAGACTCGAATCAGCATACATACGAGACGACCTGCGATGGATGCGCGATTTCTCATACCTGTTGGGGCACGTGTATACGAGCTATGCTGGCCAGCAAGGCGGCGTGGAACTTTGCGGCAGGCGCCCCTGTGGAGCGCGTGATTCCTCTCGGTTTAGCCGGGTGAGGATGTCGCAGAACGTCGCCTCAAGCTGGCGGTAAGATGCGGAGGCACTGGCTGGTGCCGCGCGCATAAACAGGTCATATCCGCCGGGAATCTCTTGCAGGTGCAAACGAAAGATTTCACGTAAGCGGCGCTTCACACGATTCCGCACCACCGCTGGGCCGATAGCTTTTCCTACCGCCAGCCCCAATCGCGCCTCACCCTCTCCGCGGCGGTATGCGTGCACGGTGAAATAGGGTGTCCGCCAGCGCGCTCCCTCTCGATAGCAGCGGGTGAAGTCCGCCGCAGCTGTAAGGCGTTGACCTCTCCGGAACCGCTGGCCCATCTGCCATCAGACCGTCAGGCGGGCGCGCCCTTTTTGCCGCCGGCGATTTAACACCTTTCGCCCGTTGCGTGTGGCCATGCGCGCGCGAAACCCGTGCGTGCGCCGCCGTTTGATCCGACTCGGTTGATAGGTCCGTTTCATCCTCGCTCCCCTGCACCATTGTACTCAGTTGCCGTCGCATGGAAGTGTGTGGGATCGTCGCCCACTCGCGTCCGATTCTAGCAGAAACCCCGTTGATTTTCCAACCTCTTTTTGATACCATGTAGCCGTTCCGAGCTCGCGCGTGATCGCGAGAACCCCCTTTTTCTGAGGGTTTGTGAGGAGGCAATATCCCATGCAGTCGGCACTGGGATGGTCGGATGGAGGGGACGTATCACATTGGATTGCAGAACGATTTTATGCTTATCCACAGCTGTGGATAAGCATGTGGATAACTCGGCGTACCCGGCTGTGACCGCCAGCTTTTCATACCAGCCAGACCGTGGAGAGGGGTCCAGTGGGATATCTCCCTGGACAACCTGTGTACACGCCTGTGAACAACCTCTCCCTTGGGTCCCTACCTGAATCTCCCTGAACACTGTGGGAATCCTCCCCACAGTTGTGCACAGCTGATTCCTACTGCCTGACCGACGGTTGGGTGTGTTATCCACATCTGCGATGCCCCTACTATGTAGGGGTTACTATTGGAAGATTAATCCACTCAGAATAGGGGGGTGGGGATACATGGAAATTCGGATAGGCCGGGAAGCGTTCCTCCAGGGGTTGCATCGTGTGCAGTCGATCGTTGAACGCAAGACAACCACGCCTATTCTGGCGAACTTCCTCCTCGAGGCACGGGCTGGCGGCGCGGCCGATGTCGAGAGCGCCGTCACCTATGTGGCGACGGACCTGGAGCTCACCTGCAAGGGCGTGATCCCTGCGGAGGTTGTCCATGACGGGGTGATTACGCTGCCCGCGCGGCAGACGTTCGATATCGTGCGGGAGCTCCCCGCCGGTGCCATGATCGAACTGCGGGTCGGCGAGCAAAACCGTGTTGAGATCCGGGCAGGGCGGGCGTTCTTCCGGGTCCCGGGCTTGCCGGGAGAGGATTTCCCACCATTTCCCCCCTTCGAAGGCGCCGAACCCTTCGCCCTTCCCGCGGA